>Ga0209742_10001256_pt1 | contig 11873 bp, 11 predicted proteins | sample DeeMarSeWOR38_10_FD_187462 | JGI IMG/M metagenome (GOLD analysis project Ga0209742, IMG submission 187462) | Marine sediment microbial communities from White Oak River estuary, North Carolina - WOR-3-8_10 (SPAdes) (version 2) | ecosystem: Environmental > Aquatic > Marine > Intertidal zone >... | reverse complement strand
GTGATTTTGTTCATAACAAAATCCGGCAGCTTTCGGGTGTGGTCAGTACCCAGACGTTAATTCCGGGCTATTCCAAGCAGAAAAGCGACTAGAAGCCATGGCCTCTCGCAAAGACGCAAAGGCGCCAAGAGGGTTTTTATGGATTATGATTCTTTGCGGCTTAGCGCCTTTGCGTGAGCATTACTATTAAAATGGACTGATTCCGCTTTCCTCTTTTAATCTCCTTTGACCCCGCCAGTCAACCTTCCCCGAATAAATCCATGAATCTGCATCGAGACGTCCCTATTCAGGTAGGGATCGACTCCGGCGCCCGTGCGGACCACCACCTGAGTGAAATTCTGATCGACCCTCGTGACCTCCACGGTCACCGGAATCCCATTGGGACGCCTTGCCAAAAATCGGGTTTTCAATTCATCCGATACTTCTTCAAGGATGGGAATTTCCAGATTCTTCAAGGCATCGGAGCTGGCCTGAACGGCTGTTCGATATTCTGAATGATAGGTTTTTATTGATTTGCCCTGAATTTCGGCACAGCCACCGACAAACGAGAGCGCAGAAAGGCAAAGGATCAGTAAGACCGGCTTCATGTAATCATAATATCTGATTTTTAGATGGGAGTCAAAAATGACCTCAATCGGGTTACCGACGGGTTGGCGACGGTGATCGATTTTAACGAATGAAAATGTTAACCTGTTAACTTAACATGTCTTAACATATGTAAACCAAACCGATCTCATTTCAGCACCAACAACTTAATTTATATAATAAAATTAATAATATATGATATTAACCGATTTGGCACGATGATTGCTATCTATTTTCATTTTTAAATAAATAGCGACTGTGAACCATCCTTTGCAGGGCGCGGTGTTAATCGAATTCTCTTTTTTAACGCTGTATTCAGAATCAAATATAGATTTTATTCATTCAGTAAGGAGGAAACATGTTCAAAAAGACAACTTTAACCATGCTGGCATTGGTTTTTGTAATCAGTACCATCGGCGTCAGCCTTGCAATGGATAAAGGCAACAATCGCAAAGGCAAATATACCTACCGCAAAGTTTACAGCGCCTGCTTTGAGCGTGGCGCGGTTGAATCCAAGGTGCCGCCCGTCAGCCCGGCCGACAAAACCCAGGCAGAATGGATATCTATTTTCGAATCAAAGGATTTCGAGCGGTTTGGTTGCCAGGACGAGTGGCAGCAACTGTCTGAAGCCGAAGTTAGCGATATTTATGCATATATGCATGACCATGCGTCTGATTCGCCCGCACCGGCGAAATGCAAATAATCGCAGCATTTCTAATCAGGGCCAATAAAAGGGGACCGCGGGTTCCGCTTTCACGACCATAAATAAAACGAAAATAAAGGAGGCGGTTATGATTCGTTTAAAAAAGCTGTCGGCACTATCTTTTGTGCTCTGCCTTGTTCTGGCGTTCACGTTCGGTTGTGCCGCCACGCAGAAATCCGCCGAGCCGGCCAAGGCCGACTGGCAGTTTCACGACATTGTGGATGTCGCGTTTGTGCAGCCATACGCGACCATGCCCCAGCCAAAAGGGGTGATGATCATTGATTCACGGCCTTATAAGCCCAAATACGCCGAAGGCCACATTCCCACCGCCGTCAGCATTCCGGACAGTCAATTTGACAAGATGACCGATCAGCTGCCCGAGGATAAAAATACACTGCTGATTTTTTACTGCGGCGGCCCCACCTGAAAGCTGAGTCACAAATCCGCCTGGAAGGCGGAAAAAATGGGTTACACCAAGGTCAAGGTCTTTGCCGCCGGTTTTCCGGCCTGGATCAAGGCCAAAGGCAGTTATGCCGGGGTTTCGGTAGAATACGTGGCGCAACAGCTTGAGAGCAACGCGGTGGTTCTCATCGATTCACGGCCCAAGAAAGCCAAATATGACAAAGGCCATATTCCTTCAGCCATCAGCATCCCCGACAGTGAGTTTGAAAAGCTGCAGGGCAAGTTGCCCCGGGACAATGGCACGCCGCTGATTTTTTATTGCGAGGGCTACACCTGAAAGCTCAGCCATCAATCCGCCCGGAGGGCGGTCCAGCTGGGCTACACCGATGTGAAAGTTTTTGCAGCCGGTTATCCGGCGTGGGTAAAAGCTTACGGTGCGTCGGCTGCGGTTGCGCCGGTAAAGGCCGGTGCCGTAGAAGGCTCGATTGACATTGCAACCTTTGAGAAGATCATTAAAGAAGATCCCCAGAGCATCCTGCTGATCGATGTGCGCGATCCCGATGAGTATGCCGCCGGATCTTTTAAAACCGCGGTCAACATCCCCACCGATGAACTGGAGAAAAAAATCACAACCCTGCCGGCGGACAAACCCATCGTGTTTGTCTGCAATACCGGCGCCAGAAGCGGTGAGGCCTATTACATGGTTCAGGATCTTCGACCGGAGTTGAAAAAGGTCTATTACCTGGAAGCCGAAACCATATACAGCAAGGACGGATCGGTTAAAATTAACAAACCGGCGTCCTAGCATTTAAGCGCATATGCGGAAGCGATTGCAGCCGCTCCTCAAAGGAACGGCTGCAATCGCTGATTTAATCATGTCGGAGACAGCGATGAAACCAAGAGAAAAGAAAAATTCTTTTCTTAAACATATGGTACGAATGATGCTCGCGGTGATGCTGGGGCCGGCCGTATTGTTTGCCGCCCAGAGCGATGAAAGCCAGGCACCCGGTCGCACCATGGCCCAGCAGGCCACCAAAACGCAGCATACCTGGAATACCACCGATCACAGCAAACACCAAGCCCTGCAGAAAGATTTTAAATCCGGTCTGGAAGTCACCCAGGCCTGCCTATCCTGCCATTCCGAGGCCGAATCTCAGTTTTACAAAACCATTCACTGGACCTGGCTGGCCGATCCGGACGACAAAGACAGGCTGCTCGGCAAGGCCGGAAATTCGCTCAATAATTTCTGCATTTCAACCAACAAAACCAAAGATAAAGGCTGTTTGGCCTGTCATCCGGGCTGGGGGACCTCCATGGATAACGGGGTTAATTGCCTGGTCTGTCACAGTCGCAAAGAAATGAATTGGGATGAAAGCGTCGAAGACATTGCGGCTTTTCTCAATGCCGGCGATGAGGATTCGTTGCAAATTGCCAGAGAGATCCAGGCTGAGCTGCGCGAGGCTGCCCAGAATGTGGGCCGACCCGGGCGCAAAAATTGCGGGTCTTGCCATTTTTACGGCGGCGGCGGTGACGGGGTCAAGCACGGCGATCTGGATACCTCCCTGGTCAAGCCCAATAAAGCCCTGGATGTCCACATGGGGGTCGACAGCCAGAATTTTGATTGTGTGCGCTGTCACACCACCAGCCTGCATAACATTGCCGGGCGCGTTTACACCTTGCCGGCGGCAACCCATCGCAAGAGCCTGGTTGAGGACGATCTGGCCTCCAAGATCACCTGTGAGTCCTGTCATACCCATGTCCCCCATAAGGCCGGGTCCAAGGCAAATGATCATACCGATAAGGTGGCCTGCCAGAGCTGCCATATTCCGGAATTTGCCCGGGTCAATCCCACCAAGATGTCATGGGATTGGGCCCAGGCCGGCAAAACGAAGGACGGCAAAAGTTACAAGACCAAAGACGCGTTCGGCAAATTTGATTACCTGACCATCAAAGGTCAGATGAAATGGGCCAAAAATATCAAACCGGAATATCTCTGGTATAATGGCATCATTAAATCGGTGACGGCCAAAGATCAAATTGATCCCGGCCAGACGGTAAACGTTTCCTGGCCGGAAGGCAACCGGCTGGATGCTAACGCCCGCATCTATCCCTTTAAAGTCCATCGCGGCAATCAGCCCTATGACCGGGAGCACAATACGCTGCTGGTGCCGCTGCTGTCCGGCAAAGACGGCTACTGGACGACCCTGGATTGGAATCGGGCGTTGGCCAAAGGCCAGGAATCGGTGGACCTGCCTTTTTCAGGCCGCTTTGATTTTGTGGAGACCACCTATGTGTTTCCGATTACCCACATGGTGGCGCCCAAAGAAAACGCCCTGGCCTGCAGCGAGTGCCACAGTCGGCAGGACAGCCGTCTGGCCGATCTGGGCGGTTTTTATATGCCCGGGCGGGACCGGAGCAAGTGGCTCGAAATTTTAGGCTGGATCGCTGTGCTGGGCGCTCTGGCTGGCGTGGTTCTGCACGCTGCTGGTCGATTATTTGCCAGCGGCAAAAACGGCAAAAACGGCCGGTAATAATCGCTGGTCATAGAAGAGTTAAAAAGGGAATCCGCCCTGGGCAGATTCCCTTTTTTCTTTTCTGCTTGCAGATTTAATCAAATTGTTTCAAAATGAAGCCGCCAATCTTGGGGATCCGCAAATGACACCCGTATTTTATCGACAGTGAACGAAAACCTGAATTGAGCCTAAACGTTTGGCCGCCTCGCATGGAACATAAAGATGGGAAATTCAAAAATTCTGGTGGTGGATGACGAGCGTGATATACGCATATTTGTTACCACAGTGGTGGAGACACTGGGGTTCGAAGCCGTTGCCGCCAAAGATGGGGCGGAAGCGCTGGTACAGGCGGGTTTGAATCTGCCGGCTCTGGTCATCCTTGATGTGATGATGCCGAAAATTGACGATGGCATCCAAACCTATCGGCGATTGAGGACCGATCCAAAACTCTCGCATATACCGGTTCTTATTCTGTCGGCCATTGCCCAGAAAACCTTCCTGCACTCCATCAGAATACTATCCTCCGGTAAAGGCCCCCGGCTGCCTGAACCCGAGGCATACATGGAAAAACCACCGGATGCCAGCGAGCTTAGCCGGCTGATAACCGAGCTGTTACCATCCGGGTCGTAAGCTTTTTTAAAACGCCTCGTTTATAGCCATGGTTACTGCATTAATGAAAATTCGCAGAAGTATCGTTTCAAAACTCACGATTCTGGTCGGTGTTGTCTTGCTGATCAGCATATCGGTCTGGGCCTATTTTAATATCGACTACCAACAAAATAAAGTCATGCAAGGCATCATAGAAGGAGCCGATACACTCTCCCACACCATCAAACTCGGCACCCATTATGCCATGATGAATAACCTGAGGGATGAGCTGACCGAGATCATCAAAAACATCGCTCAGGAAAAGCAGCTTGAAAATATAAGGATTTACAACAAGGACGGGGAAATCAAGTTTTCGAACAAAGATGCTGAACTGGATCGGATGACCAATATAAAAGATGAAGCCTGTTACATCTGCCACCGCACCGATCCCCCCCTGTCCGAACTGAGCCTGGCGGAAAGGACGCGTATTTTTACCTCCCCCGAGGGATATCGGCTTCTGGGCATCATCAGCCCCATCTATGGCGAACCGGGGTGCTCGTCGAGTGCCTGCCACGCCCATCCGGTCGGCAAAAAGGTTCTGGGTGCCCTGGATTTGGTCATATCGCTGGACGAAACGGACAAAGAAATCGCTTTGTTTACCAAGTGGCTGGTTGCTTTTGCGCTTTTTGTCTTTCTGATGACTTCGGCGGTGATCATCTTTTTTGTTCTGCGATTTGTCAAACAGCCTATAAGGAAAATGATCGACGGCACGAACCGAATTGCCAGCGGCGAATATTTAAACCGGATTGATGTCGATCAGGTTGATGAAATGGGCAAGCTGTCGGCTGCCATAGACCGTATGAGTAAAAAAATCGGCGAAAAACAGGCCGAACTGAACAAGCAGCGCGATGAATATCAGAATCTTTTTGAACGGGTTCCCTGTATCATTACCGTTCAGGACCGCAACTACAAACTGATCCGCTATAACAAAGAATTTTATGAAAAATTCAAGCCCAAGCCCGGCGATTACTGCTACGCTGCCTATAAGGGGCGGCGGGAAAAATGTGTGATTTGCCCGGTTGAGCGAACATTTGAAGACGGGCTGTCGCATTTCAGCGAGGAAAAAGGATTAAACAAAGATGGGACCCCCACCCATTGGGTTGTCCATACCACACCGATTAAGAACGAAAAGGGCGAAATTGTGGCGGCCATGGAGATGAATCTCGATGTGACCGAGACAAAATTACTCGAAGAAGAACTTAAAAAATCCGAGAAAAAATACCACGCCATATTCGATAACATACCGAATCCCGTCTTTGTGCTGGACATGGACACCTTCGAGATCCTGGACTGCAATGTCAGTGTTGAGGCGGTTTATGGCTACCCGAAGGAAGAGATCATCCGAAATTCTTTTCTGCAGCTGTTCAGGCCCGAAGAACAGGATCACTACGCCAAGATGATAAAGAATTCCAGCATGATCAACCAGGCCCGGCATCTGAATAAAAACGGCGGCACCCTTTTCGTCAACATCCGCATATCACCGTCCGAGTATCCCGGCAGAAAAGTACTTCTGGTGATGACCAGCGATATCACCCTGAGGCTCGAAGCCGAACAACAGCTCATTCAGGCCAGCAAAATGGCCACACTGGGTGAAATGGCCACCGGCGTGGCCCATGAGCTCAATCAGCCCCTTGCGGTCATTAAAACGGCCAGTCGGTTTTTTATGAAAAAGATACGCAAAAAAGAAAAAATCGAAGATGATATTCTCTACACCATGGCAGATGAGATCGATTCGCATGTCGACCGGGCTGCCAAAATTATCAGTCACATGCGCGAATTTGGCCGCAAGTCGGATATCACCCTGGAAAGGGTTCAGGCCAATGCGGTGCTGGAAAAAGCGCTCGAAATCCTGGGACAGCAGTTAAAAGTCAGGGGCATCGAGGTGGTCTGGGATCTGGAGCAGGATCTTCCTTTGATTATGGCAGATCCCGACCGGCTGGAACAGGTCTTTATCAATCTGTTGATCAATGCCCGTGATGCCATCGATGAAAAGTGCAAATTGCAGCCCCATGAAAACGACGACAAGAGAATTATTCTGAAAACGAGATCCAGCCCCCGGGAAATTACCGTTGAGATCAGTGATACGGGAGGGGGGATTCCGGAGGCACTCTTGGAGCGGATATTCGAGCCATTTTTTACAACCAAAAAAGTGGGGCGGGGTACCGGTCTGGGGCTTTCCATAAGCTATGGAATTGTCCAGGAATGTAAAGGTACGATCCAGGCCTTTTCCCGCAAGGAAAAAGGTGCCGTTTTTGTAATCAAATTTCCCGTTGCGGAAGAAGACTGATGGAAAAATCCATCCTACTCGTTGATGACGAAGAAGGTATCCGCAAGGTGCTCAGTATCGCATTGTCTGACTTGGGATACCGCGTGGTCACGGCTCAAAACGGCATGGAGGCCTTGCGCATATTCAACGACGAGCGGCCGCCGATCGTGCTGACCGATATCAAAATGCCGGAGATGGACGGCATTGAGCTTTTGCGTCGCTTAAAAAAAACAAGCCCGGATACGGAAATCATCATGATTACCGGTCACGGCGATATGGATCTGGCCATTAAAAGTGTTAAATACGAAGCCACCGATTTTGTCACCAAACCCATTAACGATGAAGTGCTGGAAATTGCCTTAAATCGCGCTCAGGAACGAATTGCCATGCGCCGCAAGCTCAACGAATACACCCAGAATCTGGAGCAGCTGGTGCGGGATAAGACCCAGAAGCTGGTTGAAGCGGAGCGCCTGGCTGCCGTCGGCCAAACGGTTGCAGGGCTTTCGCATGCCATCAAGAATATTACCGGAGGGCTCAAGGGGGGCGCATTTGTGCTGGAAAAAGGGATCGAACTTGGTGATCAGAAATATTTGCTGCAGGGCTGGGAAATGATCAAAGGCAATGTCGATAAGATTACCAACCTTTCGATGGATTTGCTCAACTATGCCAAGGCTACCAATTTAAATGTTCAGGCCTGCGATCCCAACCTGCCGGCTCAGGAAGTCATCGACCTCATGCGCCCGAGGGCGCAGGAACTCGGCATCGAGCTGGTCAGTGATTTTTCGCAAGACCTGAACACATGTCAGCTTGATGCGGATCTCATTTGCCGCTGTCTGCTGAATCTGGTGTCCAATGCCATAGATGCCTGTAGAGATGATGACCTGGACGCTCCTGACCGAATCGTAACGGTCCGTACAACAAAAACAAGGGGTTGGGGCGTTGAGTACCAGGTGCTGGATAATGGTTGCGGTATGAGCGCAGCCATAAAAAAGAATATTTTTAAACGGTTTTTTTCGACCAAAGGTTCCGAGGGGACAGGCATCGGGTTGATGATCACCAAGAAAATCGTCGATGAACACAATGGCGTGATCGAAGTCAAATCCAAAGAGGGTGCCGGTTCCGGGTTCTTCATCAAACTCCCCCACAAGCCGAATGCGTGAAATTCTAATAAAATACCGCCAGCTCGGCGACATTTTCGACACCTTTTCCATGGGCGTGATGGTCGTGGGGCCGGATCGCAAGATCATCGCGCTGAACCATTCCGCCGAATTGATCACAGGCTACAACGAATCGGACCTGCGGGGTAAATATTGCAACCACATATTGCTCGAGCCTTTATGCGGTGGTGAATGCCAGTATTTAGCGGCGGTTGAAAACGGCCGGCAAGCCGTCAGCATGGACTTTGAGATCAGTGATCAAAGTAATGACAAACACAGCATCACCCGTATGGTGTCACCCATTTATGGTTCGGACCAAACACCTCTGGGATGTATCGAAATTTTTCAAGATCATACCGTCTTCAAGGACCTTCTTGAGCGTGTCAGACACGATGATCGGCGCTTGAAGATCATTCTGGATAACCTTGACATCGGCGTTCTGACCGTTGATCGCGGGGGGCATATTACTTTTTTCAACAACCGGGCTGAAACCATTACCGGATTTAATCGGGGTGATGTCCTTGGGAAATCCTGCAGCATGATCTTTGGATCAACCTCCGGTCATGATCTCTTGTTGCTTAACGAGACCATTGCCGATGGACAGGCGCGCTCGACCACTGAAGGCGAGATCAGATCCCGGGAAGGGCAGGCCATTCCCATGCGCGCTGATTACATGGCGCTCAAAAATGAAGATGGACGCATTGTGGGCGGTCTGGCAACCATTTCCGATTTATCGTTGAAGTATCAATTTAACAGCGAAATAAAAGGCCGCTATACCTTTTATGATATGGTCGGCAAGGATCCGGCCATTCAGAAAATTTTTGAAATTGTGCCCGTGGTGGCCGCAAGCGATGCCACCATCCTGATCGAAGGCCCCACCGGCACCGGAAAGGATGTTTTAGCGAAAGTCATTCACAACGCCAGCCCGCGCGCAAAAAAGCCTCTGGTCAAAGTGAACTGCGCGGCTTTGCCGGATAATCTTCTTGAATCAGAGATGTTCGGTTATGTGAAAGGGGCCTTTACCGGGGCGGAAAAAGACAAGCCGGGGCGATTTCAGGAAGCCGATGGCGGGACTATTTTTCTGGATGAAATCGGAGACCTGCCTTTAGTGCTGCAGGCCAAGTTGCTGCGGGTGCTGGAAGACAAGGAATTCTATCCCCTGGGCGGTAGAAAAACCACCAGAGTGGATGTGCGCATCATTTCAGCCACCAACCAGAACCTGGAACAATTGGTTGCCGAAAAACGCTTTCGCGAGGATCTTTTCTACCGGCTGAACGTCATGCGACTGGAACTGCCATCGCTGAAGGACAGAAGATCTGATATTCCGCTTTTAATATCCCATATTCTAAAACGGCTGTCTGCCACCCGGGATACCGTGATTGAAAAATTTTCAAACGATGCCATGGAAGTGCTATTGAATTACAATTATCCCGGAAATGTCAGAGAACTTGAAAACATCATCGAGCATGCCATGATTGTATGCCAGGATACCATTATTCAACGCAACCATCTGCCCCTTCCGCTGCAGGGCCGCATTTCGTCCCCTTTGCCGGAAGCAGAAAAACGAACCTTCGACAGCGAGATTGAATTCAGCGAGAAAACCCTCATCTTAGATGTGCTGCGAAAATATAGCTGGAATAAAGGCAAAACCGCTGCAGCCCTCGACATCAATCGCACCACGCTTTGGCGCAAAATGAAAAAATACAATATTTCCGGATAGATATAATTGTCCACCGATTGCGCAGATTGTAGAGATAACAGGGCTTGATCATTTAAACCATAATCTGCGAAATCTGCGGATAGATTCAGCAATTAAAAGCCATTTTTGTATTAAGCCTGGAAGGGGTATCGCAAACCGCTTTAATGGGAAAAAATGATGCAAAATGATGTAATTTGAGTTGCATTTTGTTTCAATCTTATTTTTCATATCGCCACCCATGCGGTAAAAAGTATAAGTATTTATAAATATTTAAAAATATATATATCCGCAAAAATTTACCCGCGCATTTTGCCCCTCTAATCGATCGCACCTTTCAATATTAGTTGCACATATGCAACATTTTTTTCAGTGGTATATTTCTATTCAACAGACCGGGATTATATCTAACTATCCATAATAATTGTTTAATTTAATTTCCCATCTCAAATAAATGTTTCCTGGCACGATTGATGCTCAAGTTATTAATGCAAGACGGTTAAATCGATCAAAGCAGCAATCCTAAACCGCGTGCTTTAAAAAACGAGACCCGCATGAATGCTGTCACACTCAAAAAAGATGGCACCATTAATCTCAACGGGAAAACAGTGGCAACCGACGCTCTCGATTTACTCAGCTTCCAGGTTGCACTTGAAGACGCTTATACCCTGAGAAGTTTTTTTCAGATGCTCGATAAATATCAGCTGCTTTCAAAGCTAAACGCTTTTTTTCCTTCTTATATCGAGCAATATCATCGCTGTCCGAAGGAAGGCTGCGATGCCGGTCGGCTCGATTATCTCGAATTCGGCAAAACGGTCGAAATGATCGGCGTTCCCGACAAGCGCCTGGAGATATACAACTCTCTTTTTGGTGTTTACGCCAGCAAGACCGCTGAAATTAAGTCCCTGCAGTTGGCCGGACTGCTGGATATACCGCTCAAGCTCGGAAGGCTGAAACATATCGTTTTCGGAGACCGTGTCGACATCTTCGAATTTGATACGGTGTATACACTGTTTGAATTCATCGATGGGATTGCGTGGCAACTTGGCTTCCACGCGACACCAGAACAATGCGAGCTAAGGAGGTAAGCTATGTTTAAAAAAATCCTTTTTGCCACAACGGCTTCCCCCACCTGCGATAATGCCGCCAAGGTGGCTTTCGATTTGCAGCTGAAGTGGGATGCGAAACTTTACGTGTTTCACGTGCTGGGCATTCCGAGTCGCGGGTATAGCCCGTTTGTTACCGACGTGAGAACCGGAGAGATCACCGAGCCCGATCCGGACTATATCGAGTGGGTCATCGAAGAAATGAAGAATACCTACAGCACATTGCTGGCCGACAGCGACGATGTCATGGTCGAAGCGGCCGTCGGTGTACCGTACCGCGAAATCTTAAGAAAGGCGCGCAAAGAAGACATCGATCTCATCATTATGGGGTCGCACACCCGACAGGAGGATGTCGGCGCCACCCGCTACCGCAGCATCGTTGGAAGCACGATGCAAAAGGTCGCTAAATCCGCCCGCTGTCCGGTGGTCATCATCAGCCGGCCCTGTACCACCTGCTGGAAGCTGTTTTCCAATATCGTTTTCGGAACCGATTTTTCCAAGGCAGCCGATTATGCCTACAAGTGGGCTTTCGGTCTGGCCAGAGAAGTCGGCGCCAAACTTCATCTTTTTCACGCCTGCGATATTAACGCCACCGCAGCCGGGGTGGTTATGGGACAGGCGGAAATTGAAGATCAGATCGAACAAGCCAGGCAAAAAATCGAAAAACGTTATGTCGCCAAGATGGATGGGTATGACAATTATGAAATCGAAGTCCGCGAAGGGATTCCATATGTCGAAATATTGAAGTTTGCCCGGGAAAAGACCGGCGATCTCATTGTGATGGCGCACCATACGCG
>Ga0209742_10001254_pt1 | contig 11884 bp, 10 predicted proteins | sample DeeMarSeWOR38_10_FD_187462 | JGI IMG/M metagenome (GOLD analysis project Ga0209742, IMG submission 187462) | Marine sediment microbial communities from White Oak River estuary, North Carolina - WOR-3-8_10 (SPAdes) (version 2) | ecosystem: Environmental > Aquatic > Marine > Intertidal zone >... | reverse complement strand
CGATTCTGCCCCGCCGGGGTTTACGAAATTCTCGAAGAGGATGGTGAACGTCGCCTGCAGATCAACGCCTCCAACTGCGTGCACTGCAAGGCATGCGACATCAAGGACCCCTATCAGATTATCGACTGGGTGCCGCCCGAAGGCGGCTCCGGTCCGAACTACCAGAATCTCTGACCTGTTCGCTCCGGCCGCGGAGCCGGAGCTTGAAGGAGCACCGAATGAAAATACTTGTCGGCATCAAGCGCGTCATCGACTACAACGTGCGGGTTCAGATCAACCGCGACGGAACGGACGTGGTCAAGGAGGGGGTCAAGATGAGCATCAACCCCTTCGACGAGATCGCGGTGGAGCAGGCCCTGCGACTCCGGGAGGCCGGAGTCGCCGAGGAGGTCGTGGTGGTATCCATCGGGCCCGGCGCTGCCCAGCAGCAGCTCCGCACCGCGCTGGCCATGGGCGCGGATCGCGCGACCCTGGTGGAGACCGAGGCTGAAGTCCAGCCCCTCGCCGCCGCCCGGGCCCTGCTGAAGCTGGTGGAATCAGAGGATCCCGGCATGGTGCTTCTCGGCAAACAGGCCATCGATGACGACGCCAACCAGGTCGGCCAGATGCTGGCGGCGATGTGGGACAAGCCGCAGGCCACTTTCATTTCCGGCCTCGAAGTGAGCGGTGACACGGCGCGGGCCGTTCGGGAAGTGGATGCGGGTCTGGAAACGATACAGGTCAGTCTGCCGGCGGTCATCACAGTAGACCTTCGGCTCAACGAACCGCGCTTCGTGAAGATGCCGGACATCATGAAAGCGAAACGCAAGCCCCTCGAGACGATCGGCCTGGACAGCCTGGGCATCGAGATGCCGCCGCAGCTGGAGAATCTGGGATGTCAGCCGCCGCCGGCAAGAACGGGGGGAACGAAGGTGGACTCCGTGGCCGATCTGGTCGCGGCGCTGAAAGACAAGGGGGTGCTGTAATGGCCAGAGTCCTTCTGCTCGCCGAACACGACGGGAATACGCTTAGCGTGTCGACCGCCAGGTCGCTTCGCTGCGCCGCCGACCTGGGAGACGTGGACGTCGCCGTCTTCGGAGACAACACGGAGACCGTCGCCGGAATGGCCGCGGCCCTGGAGGGCGCCGGTCGCGTCCTTCGAATCGACCGGCCGGAAAACGCCCGTCCCGTCGCCGCGATCATCGCTCCCCAGCTGGCGGAGCTGGCGGCGGATTACGACGTGGTCCTCGCACCCTCGTCGACCTACGGCAAGGACATCCTTCCCAGGACCGCGGCCACGCTCGGGGTTCCCCAGATCAGCGACATCATGGAAATCGTCGATTCGCGAACCTTCCGACGCCCCGTTTACGCCGGCAATGTGATCACGACGGTGAGGGTGCCCGAGGGATGCACGATAGTCGGTACGGTCAGGATCGCCTCGTTTGCCGCCGCAGGCGAACGGGCCTCCCCCGCTCCCGTGGAGTCTGTCGTTCTCGACACCGACGTGCCGTCGCATACCACGTGGGTCGGGCTGGAAGCCTCGGGGGGTGACCGGCCCGATCTGCAGTCGGCCTCCCGGGTGGTCGCCGGCGGCCGCGGTCTCGGCAGCGAGGAAAACTTCGAAATGATTTTCCGCCTCGCCGACAGGCTGGGCGCGGCTGTGGGAGCCTCGCGGGCCGCGGTGGACGCGGGTTACGTGCCCAACGACATGCAGGTAGGACAGACCGGCAAGATCATCGCGCCGGACCTGTACATTGCCGTCGGTATCTCCGGCGCCATCCAGCACATGACGGGCATCAAGGATGCCGGCGTCATCGTGGCGATCAACAGGGACGCCGAGGCGCCGATCTTCGAGGCTGCCGACATTGGCCTGGTGGGTGATCTCTTCCAGTTGCTTCCGGAACTGGAGAAGGCCCTGGAGGGCTGAGAGGCGGGAGCGATGAGCCGGGCCGCCCTGTGGACCCCTTCCGATGTCCGTATTGCCGAAAGCCGGATGACACGGTTCATGGCGTTCGCCGGCAGGCGGGAAAACCGGCAGTTCGCGGATTACGACCAACTGCATGAATGGAGCGTCGCTCACAGAGAGCGTTTCTGGTCGGCCATATGGGATTTCTTCCAGGTGCGGGGTCGGCCAGGCGGCACGGTCGTGGCGAGCGGGGATGCCATGCCAGGCGCCCGATGGTTTCCGGACTCCAGCATCAACTTCGCGGACAACCTCCTGCGCCGGCGCGACGATCATCCTGCGCTCGTGTTTCGCGGTGAGGACGGCCGCCGGGAGGTTCTGAGCTACAGGGATCTGTACGCCAGCGTCGCCTCGCTCGCCAGTTCCCTCAGAGCCGCCGGCGTGTCCCGGGGAGACCGGGTGGCCGGTTTCCTGCCCAATCGGCCGGAGGCGGTGATCGCCATGCTGGCCACCGCGAGTATCGGCGCCACCTGGTCCTCCTGTTCGCCCGATTTCGGCGTCAGCGGCGTGATCGACAGGTTCGGCCAGATTGGGCCCAAAATCCTGTTCGCGACGGACGGCTATTTCTACAACGGCAAGACCCTGGATTCCCTGGAGCGTGTCGCCGAATTCACCAGGTCCCTGGAAACCGTCCAGCAAGTCGTCATCGTCCCCTTCACCCGCCAGAGACCCGAGCTCGGCGGCCTGGGAAAAGCCGTCCTCTGGGAGGATTTTCTGTCCGGCGAGACAGAGCTGGCATTCGAGGCGCTCCCCTTCGACCACCCGCTTTACATTCTCTATTCGTCCGGCACCACAGGCGTGCCGAAGTGTATCGTCCACGGCGCGGGCGGCACTCTCCTTCAGCACCTCAAGGAGCACGGTCTGCACACGGACTTAGGCTGCGATGACGTGCTTTTCTATTTCACCACCTGCGGGTGGATGATGTGGAACTGGCTGGTGTCGGGGCTGGCCCGGGGCGCGACCCTCGTGCTCTTCGACGGTTCGCCCTTTGCACCGGACCCGGGAATACTGTGGCGTATTGCCGAGGAGGAAGGAATAACGGTTTTCGGCACTTCCGCCAAATACCTGTCCGCCCTGGAGAAGGCAGGCGTAGAGCCGGCCCGGGACCATGACCTGTCGGCACTTCGGACGGTGCTCTCCACGGGCTCTCCGCTGCTTCCGGAATCATTTGACTACGTGTATCGGCACATCAAGGCGGATCTTCAGCTGTCGTCGATTTCCGGAGGCACCGACATCGTCTCCTGTTTCGCCCTGGGATGCCCGATACTTCCCGTGCATCGTGGCGAACTCCAGTGCCGCGGGCTCGGCATGGCCGTGGAGATCTGGGACGAGGAAGGCCGCCCCGTGGTAGGTCGCAAGGGGGAGCTCGTCTGCGTGCAGCCCTTCCCCTCCATGCCGATCGGGTTCTGGAACGACCCGGACGGCAAGAAGTATCGGGCCGCGTATTTCGAGCGCTTCGAGGGAGCGTGGTGTCACGGCGATTACGCCGAGCTGACCGAGACTGGCGGGCTCGTCATCTACGGACGGTCCGATGCGGTACTCAACCCCGGGGGCGTCAGGATCGGCACCGCGGAAATCTATCGCCAGGTGGAGCGGCTCGAAGAGGTCGTGGAATCCCTGGCGATCGGTCAGCAGTGGCGGGATGACGTCCGGGTCGTGCTCTTTGTTCGGCTGAGGGAAGGGCTCGGCCTGAACGACGAGCTGCGGCAGAAGATTCGGGACACCATACTCAGCAACACAACCCCGCGGCACGTGCCGGCGAAGATCGTCCAGGTTTCCGACCTGCCGCGCACCATCAGCGGCAAAATCGCGGAACTGGCCGTTCGGCAAGTCGTCCACGGACAGCCCGTGAAGAACACCGACGCCCTGGCGAATCCGGACTGCCTGGAGCAGTTCCGCGACCGGCCGGAAATCACCTCCGACTGAGATGGGTTGGGCGACCGACAACGGGCGCGTTCTGGACATCTACCGCTCGGAACTGAAGGGATCCGACATGCTGACGGACCCGGCCCAGAACCGGGTGGCGGCCCTCCTCGAAGACCTCCAGTGCCGGCTGGAGGGAGCCGGGAACCGGAGGCCTTCACGCCTGCGGAGATACTTTCGACGGGGTGACGCGGAACCGGAGAAGGGGCTTTATATCTGGGGCGATACGGGACGCGGCAAGACATGGCTGATGGACATTTTTTTCGACGCCCTGTCCTTCCCCGAAAAGCGGCGCCGGCACTTTCACCGGTTTATGGCAGATGTTCACGAAGAACTGGGAACGCTTCGAGAGAGCCGTGACCCCCTGGACACGGTTGCCGAGCGTCTCGCAGCCGACAGTCGGGTCCTGTGTTTCGACGAGTTTTTCGTATCGGACATCGCCGACGCCATGATCCTCGGCGCGCTCCTTGACGGACTTTTTCGACGGGGGGTCACGCTGGTGGCGACCTCGAACATCCCGCCCGCGGACCTTTACCAGGACGGTCTGCAGCGGGCCCGGTTCCTGCCGGCCATCGAACTCCTCCAGCAACACACGCTGCCGATTCATCTCGAAGGGCAGCAGGATTACCGGCTGCGGACACTGAAGCGGGCCGAGATCTATCACAGCCCGCTGGATCCGGCGGCCGACCGCAATCTGACGAGGAGTTTCGAAAAGATCGCGCCCCATCTGTCACGCCGGGAGGGACCACTGCGAATTCTTGGCCGCGTCATCCCAACCGTCCGCCTGGCCGACGGTGTGGCCTGGTTTGATTTTCCCGATATCTGCGACGGCCCGCGCAGCCAGGCGGACTACATCGAGATTGCCCGGAGTTGCCACACCGTGCTGGTTTCGGGAGTGCCGGTTTTCGGGGACACCATGGACAACCAGGCCCGCCGGTTCATCGCCCTGGTGGACGAATTCTATGACCGCAACGTGATCCTCATACTTTCTGCGGCCTCACCGATCGAGAAACTTTACCAGGGCAGGAAACTGGCGTTCGAGTTCAGGCGGACCCGCAGCCGGCTCGAGGAAATGCAGTCGGAGGACTACCTGGCGAGACCCCATCTGCCATAAGCCCCGCGCAATAAGTCCGGCATCGTGCCGGCTCGGCGGCACCACCGGGCTGAAGCGTCCCCGGCCTGCCACTTTTCCCGAGAACCGAGCCCTGTTGAGGAGTGGCTGAGAGTTTCCGACGCGGCGTGATGACGTCCTTCGGGGCGACTATCCTTCATTTAGAGGCACCTGAAACTTTGCGTGGACAGGGGGTCCGCAATCGCCCCGAGGAGAATGCCGCATGAAACTTCCGCTCGAAATCAATTTCAGGAATCTTGCGCCATCAGAAGCCATCGAAACGGCGATTCGCAAGCGAGCCGCGAAACTCGATCGTTTCTATGAAGACATTATGAGATGCCGCGTGACCATCGAAGCGCCGCACAGGCACCAGCACAAGGGCAAGCTCTATAGCGTCAAGATTGACGTGACCGTTCCGAACGACGAGCTCGTCGTCTCGAGGGCGCCGGACCGTGATCACTCGCATGAGGATGTGTACGTTGCCATCCGCGACGCTTTCGACGCCATGACCCGACGGATCGAGGACTATGTTCGGGTTCGCCGGGGACAGACGAAAACTCACGAAACGCCGCCGCACGGCCGGATATCGGAGATATACCCGATGCTGGACTACGGCCGGATCGCGACCCCTGACGGGCGAGACATATACTTCCACCGCAATAGCCTGCTGAACGCCGGTTTCGACGATCTGGCAGTGGGCGACGAGGTTCGATTCTCGGAGGAGCCGGGCGATCAGGGTCCCTAAGCGACTTCAGTCCAGCGGGTCGGCAAACATCATCTGGTAGGCTGAACCAGCCGAAAATCCGCATCCGTCCGATCCGCCGGCACCGGCCCCGCCGGCCTGCCGGGCCGCGCCACATACACCGGTGATACACCAGGGCCGGATCGCGCCGGCCCCACAACGAGGAGTGCGTCCAGAATGCCAATCCCACAGGTTCGAGGTTCGTGTCTCTGCGGCGCGGTGGAATATGCCGTTGCCGCAGAATCCGGCAGTTTCCAGTATTGCCACTGCAGCCGGTGCCGAAAGACCGGAGGCGCCGCCCATGCGGCCAACCTTATTGTCCCGGCGGGAGAATTCCGCTGGCTCAGGGGTGAGGAGCACGTTGTCCAATATGTCCACGAGGAGGCCACTCGATTCTGTAATGCCTTCTGCCGGACCTGCGGGTCAAAGCTGCCGTGGACCACCCGCGACCATCGCTGGGTGGTGGTGACGGCGGGAACGCTGGACGACGACCCGGGGACTCGTCCGCTGCGGAATATATTCTGGGGATCCCGGGCCAGCTGGTATCTCCCGCCGGCAGATCTGCCGGCCTTCGAGGAGCTGCCCCCCAGGAAGAAATAATGCCGGCCGCGGATTCCGGGCTACTGGGGATCGGATACCACGCGTCAGTGCGGCGGCGCGACCCGTCGATCCAGAAACTCGAACAGATGAGTCAGCCAGGACTGAGGCAGCCAGGGCGCCTGCCGCGACGGCCTGACCCCCTTGGCCGCCACCGGCACTGAAGCAATTTTCCGCGCTGCCTCCCGCATGGTGGTTTCGAGCAGGACCGGGTCCCGGCGGAGACGCTCCGCCAGTCGCCGCTTCTCCGCAAGCTGCTCCTCTGTAACGGTTTCGTCAAAGGAATGGAGACCGGCGATCCTGAAGCCATGTGCCTGGAAAAGACGATAGATTTCCTTCACCCGTTCCATGCTCAATTCGCGGCCAATGGTGAAATCCTCGAAGCGCCCCGCCATCGCCAGCAGGCAGGTTTCGGCCAGGCAGGCATAGGCGACTCCGGGCGGCAGGCCGATGTCGTAGCCGAAATCGATATCGCCCGGAATCAGGACTTCCCCGGAGTCGATCACCAGCACATCCGGGCGGGCGGCTGCTTCCTCCGGACTCAGATCATGGGGCCGCGCCACGTCGCAGACCACGGCGCCGGGCTTGCACCCCGAAATGTCGAGGACCCGCTGTCCGAAGGCGCTGGTCGCCGTCACCACCAGATCGCAATCCGCGAGATGATCGCCGGGACGGGTACCGATGACCACCCGCGCGCCCGGCGTCTCCTGCTGAATGCGTCGCTTGAGCTCGATGAGGCGCTCGGGCTCGATGGAAATCAGTACCACGTCCCTGATGGCCTGGGCGATCAATCGGGCACAGACGGCCCCGATGGAGCCGGTCGCCCCGACGATCATGGCCCGACCCCGGGTCAGATCGGTGGCGCCCATCTTCAGAACCGCCTCCTTTGCCGCCTCCAGGGTCGCCGCCACCGTCAGGCTGTTGCCGCTGGTAATGGCGATATCCGCCTCGTGCGCCACGGTCTTGCCGGCGTCGCCCACCACCGACGTGAACGCGCCCAGGCCCATGATCCTCGCGCCACGGCGCTGTGCGCTGCGCGCGATTTCCAGCAGCTTGTCATAGGTGTATCTCACGCCCTGCTGCATCATTCGCCGCGGGGTGGCGCCCAGGGTGTAAAGAAAACCCTCGACCCGCTGACCGGTCCGTGGCGACACCGCACCGGTGACCGTCGATACGTAGAGGGGCGGCAGATAGGACGCGAACCATTCAATCAGGCGATCGGGCAGGGCTCTGGCCCAGCGGAACTTCGGGTGGGCCTTGATCATCCGGACGGAGAGCGGATGAATGACGAACGCGAAGCGGTTCATATCTGCCTCACCGGGTTGCAGATAGCTGATCCTGGGCGACCAGTCGAGGCCGGCAATCTGGTCCAGGTAGGTGTCCTCGCTCAGACTGAGATCAGGGTGATCGCGCAGCGCCACCATGGCGGCTTCAATGGCAGCCGCAGACGCGGAATACCGCGCCCCGTCCGTTTCCAGTTGGGGCATCATTGCAACCAGAATGGAGGCACCCCGGGCCGTCAGATCCATCTCGTCTTCCCGTGACGCGCGCTCCACTACAACGGTCTTGCCGCGAAGGTCCGCCGGCGAGAAGCAGCGGATCGTCGCCGCGTCGCCCGCCAGCAGGTCCGCCCACTCGACCAGTCCGTGGTGACCGTGCCCGCGACGCGGATCCGGCGGCGGGAAAAGCCGTTCCAGGGGATCGGCCCTCAGGGTCTGCAGGATAGGCTCGGCGGCCTGCTCCAGGGTTGCCTTGCGAGCCACGCCGGGAAACTGCGGCAGATCGAAGAAGATGACCGGATCCGCGTATCTCACCTGGCAACCGTGACGGGCGAGGGACGACGCGAGACCGACATGATTGAGCCCGGGCATCATGAGAACGCGTTTCTCGGCGAAAATTCCGGGTTCCGCACGCTGGGCCAGAACGACACCCCAGCGCTCGAGTCCGGGACGAATACCGCTCCCGTCAACCACCGGCGTCACGCGGGCCGCATCGCGCAGGAAAGCGGTAAGAGTGTGGTTGACCTGCGCCTGATCGAGCCGGAGCACCAGCGGAAACCCCTCGAGGCCGATAGCGTCGAATTCACCGTCATGGCTCTCGATCAGATCCCGGACCGTCTGCAGATTGCGGCGACAGTTGATTCGCCGGATCTCCAGTTCGCGGCCCAGCAGCCGCACTCGATCCGTTCCCTCTTCGCCGTCGGCCATCAGGAGAAGAATGCCGGCGGGGGCTAACACTTCTTGCCGGACCATGAGATTGCCCTTTATCTGTCCAAGCGCCTACCCTAAATAAAGCACAAATTTACCGACCCACAGGAAACCGTTCCCGGCCTGCTCCGGGAAGGGAGACGGCCCGGCAGGGCATACCGGTTCCCCGCATCATGCACATCCGAATCACATCCGGGATCTCCATTCCGCTGAACGAGATCGAGATCACGTCCATCCGGTCCAGGGGTCCCGGCGGCCAGCACGTTAACAAGGCCTCTACCGCCGTTCAGCTGCGATTCGACGTGGAAGCCTCCTCACTGCCCGCCGAATTGAAAACCCGCGTTCGCCAGCTGGACGACAGACGCATCGGCGCGGACGGGACGATCGTCATTACCGCCCGCGAGCATCGCAGCCAGCCTCGGAACCGGCAGGCAGCCCTCACGCGCCTGGTCCAGATCCTCCAGCGAGCGGCACACCGTTCCAGGCCGCGTATCCCCACAAAGCCTTCCCGGGCGGTGATCCGCCGCCGGCGCGAAGAGAAGAAACGCCGGAGTTCCGTCAAGTCCCTGCGAGGGCGCATCCGGGACTGAGACCATCGTTTTCGATTCCCGGGAACCCGTGCCCGTCGATCCAGCGGATCTTTTGTTGCATAACAGCAACATCACCTGATCTCGATTCTCCCCGCTTTCCCAATATAAATATCTTGATTTTCAGTAAGTAAAGCCCCAGACTTCCCGCACTGCTTTACTATCAGGGAGATATATGTAGTGAACAAGAGACACTTGACCGCCCTCGCTGCCTCGGCATTCCTGGCCGGAATGTCAACCAGCGCCGTGGCGGATGTGAAGCTGGTGGATACGGAAGCGACCCAGCTCAGCCTGTACGGCTGGATCAAGGGCGACGCCACCTACCAGGACGACGACATGAACAGCAAGGTGGCGCCGAGATTCGCCGTGGAAGAAGGCGACAACGGCACCAATCTGACCGCCATGCACAGCCGCCTCGGGCTGAAATGGAACGGCCCCATGCTGGACAACGGCTGGAACGCCAGCGGTGTTTTCGAATTCGACCTGTTCGATTCCGGTTCCAACAACCAGATGAAATTCCGCGACCGGCTCGCCGCGTTCACTATCGCCAAGGACCGTCACAGCGTCCTGATCGGTCAGCACTGGGACATATTCTCGCCCCTGGGGCCGACGACGCTCATGACCAACGGCTACCTCTGGCAGACCGGTAATATGGGTTTCCGGCGCGCCCAGGCCCGCTACACCTACAAGGGTGACAGCTTCGAACTGGCGGGCAGCATCAACGACCCGAGCATGAGCGGCGAATCGTCGGAAACGGATTCGCCCCTGTTCGAGGGACGGGTCGGATTCGGGCTGGCCGGCCTGAAGCTGGGCGTCTCGGGCACGTATGGCCAGGACGACAAGTCGCTCCCGGACGGGGACTCGGACATCTGGGGCATCAGCGGTGACGTGGTCTGGCCCATCAGCTCCGCATACAGCGTGAAGGGCGAAATTGCCGCGGGCGAAAACCTGGCCAATTTCCTGAGCCGGTCCAAGGTCAATTCGGTGACCGGAGACGAGCAGGAAACCCTGGCCGGCTGGGCCGAACTCACCTATACGGGTAGCGACTTCGACTGGTGGGCCGGCGGCGCTTTCGAGAGCCTCGACGACACCGAGGCAGGTCAGACCGAAGATACCTGGATGGTTTTCGCCGGGCTTCAGTGGAAGCTGAAAAGCAAGCTGCTGGGCGGCGCGCCCGTCCGCCTGGGCGTCGAGGTAGCTCACTTCGACAGTTCGGTGGACAACGGCAACGACACGGACGCCAACCAGATCATCTTCAGCGGCCAGTACACGTTCTGAGAACCCGCGGTTCCGGGAAGGGCCGCCGCCTGCCAGGTTGGCGGCCCTTTTCGTTCCGGCACGCCGTCATATCCCGCCAACTCCGGCCCCTGTCCCGCGCGCGCCCCGTCCACGGCGGACGGCGCGCCGCGCCGGTCGCGAAACGGCTGACCGCAAAGCGCAGAAACCGTACCATCGTTTTTGCGGAGGGAAGCGAAGACTGAAATGCCTGAACAGCCGGGGGCCCAACTCGACTGCCATCTGCTGGAGCGGGGATCCGGCCCGCCCGTGCTGTTTCTTCACGGCAACCCGGACTCGTCGGAAATCTGGCGGGACGTTATCGATCTCCTCGGCCATCGATTTCGCTGCCTCGCTCCGGACCTCCCGGGATTCGGCCGTACACCGGCACCGGAGAGCTTCGACTGCAGCCTCGACTCCATGTCCGGCTGGGTCGGCAGCCTGCTCGACACGATGGCGCCGGGCGAGAACGTGCACCTGGTCGGCCATGACTTCGGCGCGATCTTCGGCATGGCTTTCGCGATCCGCAATCCGGGCCGCGTCAGGCATATCGCCGTGGGGGGCTTTCCGTTTTTCCCAGACTACCGCTGGCACTTCTGGGGCAGGGTCTGGCGCACGCCGATCCTCGGGGAGATCAGTATGCTGTCGATGAACCGCTGGCTGTTCGCCAGGGAGATGAGAGCCGGCGGACCCAAGCTTGGCGACGATCATGTAGAGCGCGCCTACCGCTTCCTTACGGGGCCGACAAAGCGTTTGATCCTCCGTCTTTACCGCGCCACGGATCCGGGCAATTTCGCCGCCTGGCAGTCCGGCCTGGAGGCACTGCTGGCGCGGAAACCGACGCTGGTGCTGTGGGGAGAAAAGGACCCGTTTGTGCCCGCGGACTACGCCGAGCGCTTCCCGGGGGCGCGAATTGTGCGGTTTCCCGACTGCGGGCACTGGTTCCCGGCAGAGGAAGCCGAAGCGGTGGCCGCTCTGCTGAAGGAGTTTTTACCGCTGTCCATGCCGGAGCCGGAACACAGGACATGAAAACGGGAGCCAGAGATACGGCAAAGAAATCGCCCTGGAAGCGTCGCGGCCTCGTGGCGCTGGAAATCCTCCTGGTTGTCGTCATCGTGTACAGCATTCACTGGTGGCGGACCCGGGATCTGCTGCCCGATTCGGGCATCACGCCGGTGCCCGGATTCGAGCTGCAGGACCTGCAGGGCAACCGCTGGTCGGAGGCCTCCCTCTCGGGCGTGACGGTGCTGTATTTCTTCGCGCCATGGTGCGGCGTATGCAACTCGAGCGCCCATCAGCTTCGCTGGTTCCACCGGTGGTCCGGCGACGTTTGCGGGGCAGGCGGACCTTGGCACGGTCCCGGAAGACCAGGCGGATCGGCGTGCCATCGAAGCCGTACGCGTCGCGGAGCCGGTTCTCGAGGTAGCGCCGGTAGCTGAAGTGGAGCTCGGCCGCGTTCGAGCAGAAGAAGACGAATGTCGGCGGAGCGACCCCGACCTG
>Ga0209742_10001251_pt1 | contig 11889 bp, 11 predicted proteins | sample DeeMarSeWOR38_10_FD_187462 | JGI IMG/M metagenome (GOLD analysis project Ga0209742, IMG submission 187462) | Marine sediment microbial communities from White Oak River estuary, North Carolina - WOR-3-8_10 (SPAdes) (version 2) | ecosystem: Environmental > Aquatic > Marine > Intertidal zone >... | reverse complement strand
ATCTATGGTTTGGCAGGAGAAAAATCAGGTCAACATGTGCAATGGATACCTTCAACACTTAGGATTGATTCACAACCTTCAATTGATAGCAATTATTGATAATTTTGAAGTAAAAAAGCCAGGCCATTTCTGACCATGCATCGATAATCGTTTTGACGAAATGAGGTTTTCTTTAAAGTTTATGTAGTGCTCTCGTCCTCACGGCTAAGCTGCAAACTGAAGCGGAATTGATAGCGTTGGAGAAGATACACAGCCCAGGCAGCACCGATAGCAACAAGGGCAATAAGGGACATGAACCAGTAGAAACGATCGATTCCGTAATTGTCGGCTACATACCCGCCGCTTGCAGTGGCAATGGAACCGACACCGAAAATCAAAAAGAAATTGATGCCAAACCCTTTTCCATGGGAGGCCTTCCGCGTATATTTGGCTATCAGATAATTTTGTGCCGGTTGCCAGGCATAATAGAAAAGACTGAAGAGGGCGGCAGCAAACAAGAGTGCATTGTCTGAAAAGCGGCTGACCAGATAGAGAGCAGGAGCAACTGCAACAAACAGGATAATGGGAAAGAGTTCAGGCCGTTTAATCTTGTCATTGATATAGCCGCCAAACCAGGAACTGATAAGGCCCAGAGAAAGTACTGCCGTGGTAAGGAAACCGGCAATGACAACCGGTTGATCATGATTTGTTATAAAGTGTATTTCACGTTGGAAAAGGGCTGGGAAAAAGGTGAGAGAGCCGCGGAAAATAAATCCTGAGAGAATACTGCCGACATACAGCAGAAGGAGTGAGGCAGGGATAATATATTTTTGGGGCTGTTGATTCTCTTCTATCACCTCGGGCAATTGCTGGGCAATTTCTTTATTCGTTTTCCTGTTTCGTGATATGAGATCAGAAATTGCTAGATCCGGTTCGCTATCGATTCGGGTATAATAGAGCATCATGGCAAAGATGATGCCTATTAAACCAAAAATGATATAGGCTGCCCGCCAGGAGTTAAAGAGCAAGATACAGCCGGCGGCAATCAACGGTGTGAGAAAGAGCCCCACATTACCGAGAACACCGTGTACACCAAGGGCTTTTCCTTTTTTTAATTTGATTCGACGGGCTATAAGAGACAGGCCGGCCGGATGATGAATGCTGGCAAAGCAGCCAAGAATGGAGTATGCAATTCCGAAAGTAATAATAGTGGGGGAGAGCCCCACCAGCAGCGAACCAATGGCCATGCCGAAAACCCCGATGGTCAGTAAACGTTTTGATCCGTATTTGTCTGCCAGATGTCCGGCTGGAAAGGCACCGAGGCCATATAGGAAATATCCTAAATTGGCAATAATGCCGATGTCCATAAAACTCATGGCGTGATCGGCCGCGATAACCACCAGCACAGCGGGAAGCAGGGTCATATAGCCATGGGTGATGAAATGGGAAAAACTGGCCAGGTAGGTAAGCTTCTGCTCGTTATCCATCAAGGATTCTCCCACTTTACCGGCGACTGCAGGTACGGTTCATAGGTGACCAGTCCCAGATCGGTATCATCCTTATGATCAAAAATCATCTCATCTATCTTTCCTCTGTTGATAGTGCCGAACCAGTTATTTTTCGCATCGACCGGAAAATCCTGTGCAGTTGAAGCGCTGATATTATAGTCGTTATTGTCATAAATATTGTTGTTGGTCAGTACCAAGCCTCTGGTTTGATAGAGCAGCACACCTTTCTTGTTCTCAGTGATCGTATTTGATTCAACTCTCCCGTCAACGCTCTCTTTCGGCCAGATACCAAAGAATTTATTGTTTTCAATAAGGTTGTAGGAGATGTTCCCGGTTGAATTACGATACCCTATACCACCCTTGTTGCTGTGGATAATATTGCCGGTTATCGTAAGTTCAGACCTTTTGCCAAACCATGGAACGCCGGGTGTTTCTTCCTCGCTTTTAAAGCTGATGCCCACGCCGCATTTGGCAAATTCAGAATTGGTAATGGTGACAGCTGAACCATGGGAATGGACTCCATTATAGGCGAAAAGTACTTTGGCATGATCGATTATATTGTCTGTGCTGCCTAAAAAGTTGAGGGCTCCCCAGTCAGAGGGCCTCGCATCTATTTCGGCGGAGGTGAACACAATATTCTTTTTCCTGGTCCCTCTGGCGATAAGATTGCCGCGGATAATAATTTCAGCCTGGGGATAGTAGGGAGAGTCAATGTCAAAGAGATTCTGGTCACTTTTTTCATCGATTCGTTTGAACTTGATAATGGTTCCGGGTTCAATGGTCAGGGTGACATTGGGTTCGATGAAAATATCACCACCAATGATTATCACACCGTTCCAGGTTGTATTTTGTGTGAGATGCTGTTTTTCCAGTTCAAGGGTCTGGGAGTTTTGGCAGCTGACAAGGAGGAAGGGGACAAGGAGTAGAATAAAACTATTCAAGACCGGTTTGATATTCTGGTGCAATTCCATATCCCCTTTTTCTGTTGAGCAGTCCAATTATCAGTAAAATGCAGATTCCGAGAAGAACGGCGATTTGCGCACTAAGGGGCGTGCCAGAGGCATCTCCACCCAGGTTCCAGTTGCGGACCAGGGCGGCGCCCACCAGCATGCCCATAACCGTAGCTCCGGCATCATTGTCGCCCGAACCAGCAGCTGTGAGCTGCCGCAGCGGGCACCCCTTGATGAGTACCGAGCCGAAACCAACCATCAGCATACCAAGAAAAGCCCAGCCAAAACTTTCGTTGGAGCTTGGCTGGCCATGTAATCCGAAGTTGAATTGACCGGTGAGCAGATTTGCGACCAGGGCAAAACTAACAAAGGAGATGATGCTGATCAGCATGGCGGTCGATCTGGGACAGTTCATAATCTCGCGCGGACCCCACAAAAAAATGCGGGCGATACCGCCGGTTATGCAGAACTTGGTACGCTGGGCCATGGCACCAATTGCCAGGCCAATTGCCAAGGATAAAAGCATGGGGGCGTGCTGGGCAGCAGCGCCCCTGGTGCTTTGCGCGATAAAGGCAGGTTTGATAAAAGCCAGGATTAACAGGAATATCATGATTCCGGGAATGACATAGCCGTTGGCTCGAGGTGCCCTGCGGGCAACTCCCAATTGAAAGCCGTTTTCGACAAATTCCAGGCCGATATAAATCCCGGTAGCGAGCCCCACGAATCCGACCACGGCCCCTATATCACCGGCGGCTAAACGCAAAATCATCTTGACCGGGCAGCCGATAAAAACAGAGCAGCCGATAATCAACAGGATGCCTATGAAGAAACGCAGCAGCGGAGAACTGCCGCCCATGGAATCAAACTCTTTTGATCGCAGTGACATGAGAAAGGCGCCAATGACAAAACCCATAATTTCCGGGCGCAGATACTGCATCCTGAAGTTGTTATGCAGCCCCAGTGAGCCGGCAATGTTTTCCATGAAACAGGAAACACATATGCCGGTATTGGCTGGGTTTCCATAATAGGAGAGCATTACGGCACCAACACCTATTATTGCCCCCATGACTATGAAGAGGAGTTTTCCTTTGAACATGTTCCTTTCTATCCGCAGCTGCCGGCTATCTTGCGCAGCATGTAATAAACGGTTTTTCTATAAGATCGTAAATTTTTATCAGCCGAGTTTTTATTAAGCTCAATCTCTATGAGGTGCCGCGCTTCGTTAACGGTATTTTTTATTTTTTTCCCCTGAAAGTCCGGAGCTTTTTTGTCGAGGTAATCTGGATTAAGATCAACAGCGTCCCTGTAGGCAAGCATAGCCTTGATAGGGGACTGTTGCCGTATCCGCAAATCACCCAGCATCATATATGGGGAACCATCGTATGGAAACTGCGAGACAAGCTCTTCAATGAGGACGCTGGCTTTGTCGAAATTGCTGTTTTCCATGAGAGCCGAAGCAATCTGGACCTTTTGCTTCAGTTCAGGGTTCGGAGCTTTATATTGACGCAGAACTACTGCAGTCCTGTTGTCTGCCTCTCCGGAGCTTATCTGATAAAAAATCAGGATCGTCGAAAGTATGATCAGCACGACTATGCTTATGACCGAATATTTATCAAGGTTATCCATGGGAAAATTAAAAGTCAGTTATTCTGTACATAGAATTATAGGCCTATTATTTCCATCCAGATTTTGCATAAGTCTATATATTACCAAAAAAAACACTAAAATTCAATGAAACCTAACGTGCATCTATATACCACTTCGTGGCTCCATTCATTTATGAAATAATAATCATTCTTAAATATAAGTTTTGTCATGGGGTTATGCAATGACATTTGCGATTGCAGAATTACAGGTTAATCTTTGCCTTATTTTTTTGCCGTCAGATCATCTGTCATGTTGCTGAATTTATTTAAATAGTTTAAAATTAATGATTTTTGCAGAGATACGTTATTGATTAGCTGTAAGTGGATAAGAGCAACACCAGACAAAATCTTGCATAGACCCTTTACTAAAAAAATTGAACTCTCTTATCCTTTCTAGGTAGCTGTATATGGATCTTGATAGTACCCTTGATGTTACAATTGAATTGCCCCAGGCATGCTGGAAGGAAATTATTTCACATTGCCGGCGCAAACTCAATGGTGAGTTTATTGCAGATGAGTCTGAAGAGAAGAAGGCTTTCGGCCTTGTTGTCGGGAATAAAGAAGATGCACGGATTATCGTGAAACGGTGTTTTGCTCTCAAAAAAAATGCCCGCTACCAATTGCCATTTTCAGAATACATGGACAAGATTTTAGCACAGCATGCCATCCCCTCGGAAACCGGGCTGGATAAACGTGGTTGGGTTGCCGATCCACAGGAATTGATGAATGTAACCAGGGAATGTCAGGAACAGGGGTTGACAATCCTTGGTGCATACCACATGCACCGGGTCGCATGGCAGCATGATGCGACACGCGATACCCCCACCGAACTGGATGGCATACTAGCCGCTGGAAGCCGAATGATCATGTTTGTAGTTTCCATGGTTGACCCCATAAAGCCATTGATGCGTGCCTTTTACGAAGGGGACATTGCCAAGGAGATCCCCGTTTCCTTTGTATTCTAGAAAAACAGGGATTGAGACGGACTCATAGAAATGAAAGCATCGCAAATACAAAAACCTCTTGATGTCCCAACAGCTCTGGTAGTTGATTACACAGATCCGGTCGAGGGCTTTAAGGGCTGGTTTGTCAGAGATAGTCTTGTCCACAAGTTATGTGCCGGCGGCGTCAGGGTCCAGGCCGGGCTTACCAGAAACCATCTTTGTGATATGGCAAGAAACATGACCCGCAAAATGCAGATTGCCGGCCTGCGGGTTGATGGAGCCAAATGCGGTATCGATTATGATCCGCAATTGCCGGGCAAGCAGAAGGCATTGGGTCGATTCATGGAAGCTATACTGCCGTATATCAAGGATTGTTATTCCATGGGGCCTGACCTGAATGTTGATATGCGGGAGCTTGATAGTATTGGCAAGAAACTTGGCATTCCCTCCGTGAAAATGGCAATTGCTGCCGCCATGGGATGGGACATAAAATATTTTCTGGAACGATATGCGATTTTAAATCAACCAATTGACGGATGGACATTAAACGGATTACGGGCCGGTGCCGGAGTTGCACAGGCTTGTTTGTCGGTTTGTAATTTCCTGAACATATCACCAACCCAGGCAAAAGTCGTTATCCAGGGGTTTGGTGTAGTGGCTAAGGCTTGTGCCTATTTTTTGGACAACTCCGGTGTGCGCATAATCGGGTTTGCTGACTATCAAAAAAGTATTATAGCTCCGGAGGGAAGCTCCCTCGATATTGCAACATTGTTACAGGATAAATCAACACTATTGCCTCGTGTGCGTTCGATGACGGCAGAGGAGGTTAAACCTGATGCTATTTATGGTACAGCATGTGATATATTTATCCCGGCAGCTGTTGAAAATTCTGTAAACCGGGATACTGCCGCCATTCTTGCCACAAAAGCTGTGGTTCCCGGCGCTAATCTTGCCGTAACGTCTGAAGGCGAAGAGATACTGCGGGGCCGAGGTATTCTCGTAGTGCCTGATTATTTGTCCGGCTGCGGAGGGTCCATATCAATGGAAGGATTATTCGGGCCGGATTCACACCCTGAAGCAGAGGCTGTTCTTTTGCATGTGCAAACCAAGATGGCTGCGCTTGTTGAAAAAGTGCTTTCCAGAAGCCGGGAACAAAATCTTACCCCGGCTGTGGCCGCCCTTCAGTACTGTGCTGAAACAGCTTTCCCTCCTGGAAATAAACCGTATGCCAGAGAATAAGAAAAGACGTTATGCACATAATGTGAAGAGACCGGAGGATAGACACGATTATGCCAGCCCACCCCATTGACTTTCTGATTCAATCCCATATTTATTCGACGCCGGAACTGCTTGAGATCTTTGATGAAAAAAACAGATTTGACCGCTGGCTGCAGTTTGAGGCGGCCCTGGCCCTTTCGCAAGCCGAACTCGGGATAATTCCAGAGAAAGCCGGGGTGGAGATCAGCAAAAAGGCCCGGGTCGAGTTCCTTGATCTTGCACGTGTGGCACAGGCATATACCCTGAACAGGAATTCCCTGATACCTGTTATTGATGGTCTGCGGAGTATCTGTGCGGAGGGCTACGGGGAATATGTTCATTTTGGAGCGACCACACAGGACGTACTCGATACTGCCCAGATACTTGAGATCAAAGAGGTTCTGGCTATTTTCTATCGCGATCTCCGAAGCATGGAGGCTGTTCTCATCGGTCATGTCCAGCAACACAAGCATACTCCGATGATTGGCAGAACGCACGGACAGCAGGCGCTGCCCATCACCTTCGGTTTCAAGGCGGGTATCTGGCTTGGCGAAGTACGCCGGCATATAGAGCGCATTAAATCGCTTGCTGAGCGTGTTCTTGTGGGACAGTTGAGCGGTGCGGTCGGTTCTATGGCAGCTCTTGGCCCTGAGGCTGAAAAGGTTGCATCCCGGACCATGTCCAGGCTTGGGCTTGGCAGCAGCACCTTGCCCTGGCATAACTCCCGGGATAACATTGCCGAGATGGGAGCATGTTTTGCAATGATTGCAACAACGTGTGAAAAAATTGCCACTGAAATATTTCAACTCAGCAAAACTGAGATAGCAGAGGTGCAGGAGTCTTCCTCACAAAAAGCGGGAAGCAGCACCATGCCCCACAAACAGAATCCTGTGCTGTGCCAGCGCATAGCAGTTCTGGCTCTTCATGCCAGATCACTGTCAACAGTCATCATGGAGAGTATGCTTCACGAACATGAGCGTGATGTCCGAAGTCTCTGGTCGGAGTGGCTCGCAGTGCCGCAGATCTCTATCTACACCGGCACCGCCCTTTACTATATGTGTAACGTTTTGCAGCACCTGAGAATCAATCATGAGAACATGAAGAGGAATCTCAATCTGCAGAAGGAAATGGTCCTGTCCGAGTGGCTGCAATTCCGACTTGCTCCTTCTATGGGAAGGCAGGAAGCCCAAAAACGGCTGAAGGAGATTTTTCAATTGCATCGTAAAAATGGCGGTATGCTAGATACAATACTGGCTGCTGACCAGGAAATAGGAAAGATCCTTGGCCGGGAGGATTATGAGATGCTCAACAGCCCGGAGAAATATGTTGGGCGCATATCTGAAATTATCGATACCGTTATGGAACAGGTAACGTCATCGCGCAAAAATGAACCGGAGGAGCTCTATTCATGACCTGCCAAGCAATGCAGAGCCATATTACCGATTCCCGGTTTTTCAGGAGTGGGTATGCAACTGACGAGGTTCGGAGCATATTTTGTGACCTGCATCGAATGCAGCGCTGGATGGATGTTGAAGTCGCTCTGGCACAGACGCAGGCCAAACTCGGCATAATCCCCCAAGCGGCGGCAGATGAACTGGCCCGACTTGGGCAACTGCATCTCCTGAATCAGGAAGTCATACTTGAAAAACTGCAAACCACCAGCCATTCGCTGATGCCGCTTCTTTTTGCATGGCAGCAGGTGGTTTCTGAATCATCCGGACGGTACCTCCACTTTGGGGCAACGACCCAGGATATACAGGATACCGCTCAGTCGCTTGAACTGAAAGATGTTTTTTTAATAGTTGAAAGGGATTTTGCAGCCATAATCCATAAGCTTATGAAACTTGCCGGCGACTATCGTTCGCTGGTTACGGTGGGCCGTACCCATGGGCAGCATGCCCTGCCGACAACCATGGGCTTGAAGTTTGCCGTGTGGCTCGATGAAATGCTGCGAAATGGTGAGCGGATTCAGGAATGCAGGAAAAGACTCCTGGTCTGCCAGATGTTTGGCGGCGTTGGAACCATGGCGGGCTTTGGTGAACACGGTCAGGAAATTCTTGCTGGCGTTGCTGACCGACTCGGGCTTGGAAAGGCGCGCGTAGCCTGGCATGCCTCGCGGGATCGCCTGACTGAATTTATTGCGGTTTCCGGTATTCTGGCAGGTACCCTTGCTAATATTGCCAATGAAATAAGTCAACTCTCCCGCGATGAAATACATGAAATGGAAGAACCTTTTCACAGCGGCAAACTGGGAAGCAGCACCATGCCCCATAAACGGAACCCTGAGCTCTGTGAACAGGTGGTTGTCCTCGCACGCCTCATCAAGTCGAACGCCATGCTCGGTTTTGACGGACTTATCAACGAACACGAGCGGGACTATCGTGCTGTACGGCTGGAATGGGTTTCAATAGTAGATACCTCCATGTTTCTGTGTAAGGCTCTTGACCTCATGAAATCCATTTTAAGTGGGCTTATTATTTATGAACGGCGGGTCGCACAAAACGTGGCCAGCACAGCAGAATTGACTTCGTCAGAGTCATTGATGTTTCTGCTTGGTTCAAAACTGGGAAATCAGAAGGCTCATTCGCTCATATATGAATCAGCAATGAAAGCCCATGAAGCGGATAAGTCTCTCATCGAAGTGCTTTTTGCAGATGAAACAGTAAGCAGCCTGTTTGACCTTGATGCGCTCATGCGCGCCGTGCATCCTGAAAATAACATCGGGCAGGCGGTAGTGCTGACAGAATCAGTCATGAACAGCGCCAGTAAGTGGGTTTCCAGGATGGATGTAAATGAGGCAAAGACTGTAACCTGCTCACTCTGTGAATCCGGGAAGCAGGAAAATGGCGGGGCCGCAGGCTGATCGTGGGACAGGATATTGTACTTTATCTCGGTGCAGTGGCACTTGGAGCACTGCATGCCTTTGAACCCGGGCACGGAAAAACCATTATCGCCGCATATATGATTGGAACCCGCGGCAGGGCAATTGATGGAATTCTGCTCGGGTTTATCGTCACCTTTACCCATACCTTTTCTGTCATTGTTCTGGGCATTATTGCCAAACTACTTGCGCAGACCTACTCAGAAGAACAACTGCACGGCTGGCTCGGTCTCTTTTCAGCACTGCTGATTCTTGCTGTTGGGTTATGGATGCTGCGCCAGAGATTGTCAGGACGTGGGCATGCCCACTTGCATCTGTTCGGAAAAGGGCATGATCATGATCACCGTCACGCTCATTCCCATTCTCATGACCACCCCCATGACTCACCGAAACCGGTGGCAAAGGCACGGCCGGGAACATGGAATCTGCTTGTTCTTGGAATATCCGGCGGTCTCGTGCCATGTCCGGCAGCTATTGCTACTCTGCTTGCCGCAATTGCTGCCGGTCGTATTGCCAAGGGCCTGACAATGGCGATTTTCTTCAGCCTTGGCCTTGGTCTGGTTATGATGACAATAGGGGTAGTTCTTTCCCAGGCTGGCCGCCTTACCAGGCGGTTTGAATCACATCCTGATTTCAGCCGGCGCATGGGTATTGTCAGCGCAATCATTATTACCATGCTTGGAATCCTTACCCTTTTTCATTCCATACGGACACTCTGGTTCTGATTTCCACTATCTCTTGGTTCCCCTTTAAGCCTGAATATAAAGGTCCTTGCCATGGTCTATACTTTTCTGCGTCAGGGAGTCTTTACTTTTGTTAGGAATTATTATCAAAAGGTGGTATAATTTTACATTTAAAATATTTTATTTAGTATATTTTTTCTGCCATTTCGAAGCAGAAGAATTATAGTAGTAAATGAGGTGAACAGTATGTTACGGAAATTGGTTGGAATTTTGGTTTTCTTTTTGGTGATCATGACATCGGTATCAGCCAGTATCGGCTGTGTCGGGAGGGTTCTCTATGTCGGCGCCCTTCCCTCGGATGCTGACCGGCTGATGAGCGAGCTGCTTGTTATGCTCATTAATGAACGCACCGGAACCAATGTCCAGATTCGTTTTTTTGACGACCGTAATCAACTCTATAACGCCATGAAATTGACAGATGAAGCTGAACGGGTTGATATTATAGTTGAAGATACCTCGCAGGCCATGAGGCTTCTGAAACGGCAACGTCAAACCGATGCTAATCAGGAATATCTGATGGCAAAGGAATTGTACGATAAAGAACTTGACATCATCTGGCTCAATCCTTTTGGTTTTAAGAACAAACAAACAGTAGCAGAACCAACGGTCAGTGCTCCTTTATTGAGACGTGATGTGCTGACTAACTTTCCACTCCTGCCACGGATTTTGAATAAACTCGCCGGCACCATTGACGATGAAACCTTCAACGATTTAGAGGCAAGGGTCAGTGCAGGTGATAAGCCCAAAAATGTCGCAAAGGATTTTTTGCGCACCAAAAAGCTGATTTAATCCCTTTCCTGTTCCTCACATGAAGTACTCCTCACACATGATCTTACGCAGCATACTGTTTATGCTGGCGCTGTTCATTTTTGGTGCCAATGATCTACAGGCCCATGTTGCTCATGACAATATGCCGGACGCCATTGCAGAAATTGAGTATCGTATTTTACTTGATTTTCAGCCTGATAACATCGAGACCAGAAACAAACTGGCCATGGTACTATATCGCCTCGATAAACTGGATGAAGCCCTAGTCGAACTGCAGCGCGTCCTGGAATTGGAACCCAACAACTTTGACGCCCTGGATACCCTGGGGTTGGTCAGTTTCAAACAGGGGAAAACGCAATTGGCGCTGGAATATCTCGAAACTGCTGTCAGGATAAATAGTGAAGATATTCTTGTTTATTATCATCTTGGTCTGGTACAGGGTAAGCTTGGATTACTGGATGCAGCTGAAACCTCTCTTGTTACGGCCCTGATAAAGTATATAGAGCAGAAAGATCAGACAAACAGGGGCAATGAAATTGAGCTCATTGAAAAGGCCCTGGCTGAAGTTCGGGCCCAGAAAAAGGAAAAAAAATGACTACACGAAATGTTGTCCAACTTCTCCGGCTATGGGCATTGATCTGCTGCGCCTTTCTTGTTTCATGTAGTTCCTCTCAAGAACCGGTAAAGGATTCAGTGAAATATAAGATCGGTTATATGATCTGCAACAGCGAACAGGAGACCCTTGACAGGTTCGTACCGTTTACCAGGTATTTGAGTGAGAAGCTGGGAGTTACTTTTGAACCAGTTGCAATTGATACCATTAATTTCATGCAAGAGATCGATTCATTGGATTTTACCCACACCAACTCCCTCCTCTATATCATGCTGCAGCGTTTTCATGGCGTCGATGTGCTCGCTGCTGAAAAAAAAGGATCCCTTGCACATCTTTCACAGGGGGTAATCATTGTTAAGAATGACAGCCCGATAACAACTATCGGCGAACTTGAGGGCAAAAGCATGATATTCGGTCCTTCCCTTGCGCCTACCGGTTTTATGAGCCAGGTTGATTTGCTGCTGCAGAACGGCATAGACCCTGAGGAAGATCTTGCTTTTTATACTATACCCGGTGGTTCATTCAAGCACGAAAAAGTAGCATATGGTGTTTTATTTGATAAATATGATGCAGGCGCTTTGCCCATTGATGATATTGAGA
>Ga0209742_10001247_pt1 | contig 11902 bp, 10 predicted proteins | sample DeeMarSeWOR38_10_FD_187462 | JGI IMG/M metagenome (GOLD analysis project Ga0209742, IMG submission 187462) | Marine sediment microbial communities from White Oak River estuary, North Carolina - WOR-3-8_10 (SPAdes) (version 2) | ecosystem: Environmental > Aquatic > Marine > Intertidal zone >... | reverse complement strand
ACACAGCAAAATATCTGGTCGCCATCATGGCAAAAGCTCCAGGGGCAGTCAATTTGGGCATAACCAGTGCATTTTTTGTCCCCATAAGGCTAGAGCCGCCCGGTAGTCCACCATATCCGGTATCTTTAAGCTTTTCTACCCCCAGCGCCAAGGCGATATCATAAGCTCCTGAAGCCACACCATAGCAAGCCCCCCTGAAAGCTTCTGTGGCAGTTGCACAGAAATTTTCTGTCCTGGTGACAGGAATAAACGGTAACTTCAGTGCTAAAGCCATAGATGTAGCACCTTTTCCTACGCTCTGTTCCTCAAAATGCACACCAAACCAGGCTGCGTTTATATCCTTTTTTTCTATACCTGCGTCCTCTATACACTCTTTAAAAGCATCTACCATAAGGTCATCGGCACCTTTATCCCATAGTTCACCAAATTTGGTGCAACCCATGCCTATAATAGCAACCTTGTCCTTAATACCTTCTGCCATTTCTTGCTCCTTCTACAAATCTCATTATCCTTTACAATAGTCAGGCACGTATTGGTGCTGCCTTCCACGAATAACCGTGAACGCCACTTGACTCATCCACATATCGTCTGCGAAAGGTCATCTCTACTGGCATACCTACTTTAACGGAATCCAGGTCACAATCAGTAAAATCAAACCAGAACCTGCCGCCGCCAGTAAAATCCACTAAACCGTATACTGAAGGCGGGTCGATACTGGCAGCCAAGTTGTCGCCAGTATACGTAAAGACGACGCCTTCCTTATCCGAAAAGCGATAATCTTCCATCTGGTCAATAGCTCCGCAATCAGGATTCACACATATTCTCTGATACGGATATTGTGGGGTACCACATGTTTTACATTTCGATCCACGAAGAGACAGAATTACTTTACGCTCCCTGAACAATGCCGACATCGGTGTGCGAATGTTTATCTCCCCGCGCATTCCTAAGTCCATTGGGGCTAAATTTCTGAAAGCAAGATATTTTTCATAGCTGGCAAGTTCCTTCTTCGAAGCCAGGTGTTTCTTTACTGCTCTCTTCTCTTTTATATTACCTATCTTCTCAGTAACCCGGAAAATTAGTGCATCGCCACCATTTCCAAAGCTGGCAATCAAAATTTTGTCACCAGCCTCGGCATCTTCCAGTGCTGCCACCAACATCATCAGAGGTGAAGCTGATCCGGTATCGCCCACCGTGCTAAGTAATGTATCCTGAAGCTGACTGGGTTCAGCACCCAACCGCTTGGCTATAGCTCCGTGTTCCCGTGCATAAAGACCGGGATAAATTATCTTGGCGAAGTCCTTGATGTTCAGTTCGTATTTCTTCAATATCCCGGCAATTACCTCTGTAATGAATTGTCTATACCCGGAATCGCGGATGAATCTATCTTCCCAGGCATGCTCGAATCTTTCTCCGCTTGCCCTCCAACGATCCGGAAAATCGTAGGAAACAGAATACGAACCTTCAAGAGTGGCAATTACATCGTCATTGCCAACAAGAAGTGCCGCGGCACCATCTCCATAGAGATACTCCTGGGGACTACCGGGTTTACTCAGACGACAATCAGAGGCGCAAACAAGAATATTGCTTGATGCCTCTCCTCTTGCAGCATCAAAGGCAGAAAGCAGTGCAGATGTTCCCGACTTAGTAGAGCCCATGAAGTCAGCCGTCCTTATATTCGACGGTAAATCAAGAGCCGTAGATACCAGAGCCGAATTCTGCCTTACCATATAGGGCTGACTCGTAGTAGCGAGATACAGACCATCGACTGCCTCCCGTTTAACGCCACCCAGACAGTCAGTTCCTGCTGCTACTGCCATGCTGAGAGTATCTTCATCATGATTAGCGACTGCATTTTCACCAGGCGGCGGGAAGGTTCCCAGGAACCCGACAGACATGAAGATTGTGTTATGATTCATTCGGTACCATGGAATATAAGCTCCGTAAGATTTGATGCCGATCATTGACTGACCTCCTGACGTAAGCTGTTTGGAACAAGACACTATGGCATAAAAACCGTATGGTGTCAATCTCTGACAATGCTGAAAATGGGTCGTTTATGATAGATATTTACAATCATAATGTGATAGAAAAGAGGTCATATTATAAATGCAGTAAAATACTGAATTGAAAGGGATGTATTATGAACATCGGTAGCGGAATAGATGACAACATAAAAAGATTCGGTGAATACAAAACTCTTTATTTCGAAGGGAGATGGCACACAAACGTTGAGATAAATCATAAAGCCAGTCTATTGGGAAATGCACTCAAAGGACTCGGCATAAACAAAGGAGACCGAGTGGCACTACAAATGCCCAACAGCCCCGAGGTGATTTCTGCTTTTCCAGCCATATACAAGATAGGCGCCGTTGTCGTTCCCTTGAACCCTCTACTTCGGCCCGACCAAGCCGCCTATATATACAAGAACTCCGGAGCCAAAGCTATTCTCACTAGCTCAGATTTCGTGGACCGGGTAATAGAGGCACAAAAGCAGACGCCGAGCTTACAATATATAATCCTTACAGACCGGGATGATGTTCCTGGAACCATCCACTATGACAATATTATGTCAACTAGTTCGGACGAATTAGTGATTGAGCAAACCGATAACAATGACATTGCTGCTCTAATGTATACTGCCGGCACTACAGGATCACCCAAAGGTGTAGTGCATACACATTACTCGCTTTATATCAATGCCTTGTCATTCTACGAATATATTCTGGTTCATCGCTCGGTGACCCTGCAATTTAATGGCCGGGCACTTAATCCCAGAACGCTTCAATTCAATGAGTTCACTCAACGAGTTTCCGGTGTAGATCGAGAAATGGTCAGCTTGGGAGTACTTCCCCTATCACATTCCTTTGGTATCGCCTTCAGTAACACTGGTAACTTCGTAGGTGGCAAAACAATTTTGCTACGGTGGTGGAATGTCGAAGAGGCACTGCAAGCCATTCAAAGATTCCACGTTACTCAAATGGCAGCAGTGCCTACCATGTACATCCAGATGTTGGAATTTCCCGAGTTGGATAAATACAATCTATGCTCACTTGAAGACTGCCAATGTGGTGGTGCACCGCTGCCCGTGGAAGTGGTCTCAAAGTGGAAGGAAAAGGTGGGAGTGGACATTCGAGAAGGATGGGGCTTAACCGAATCAGGGGCTACTACTACAGGGCAGCCAGGCGACCTTCCCCCCAAGTATGGATCCATTGGTAAAAGCCTTCTGAAATGTAATACTATAAGAATCTTCGACGAGAAAGGCCAAGAGCTTCCAGCGGGTCAGCAAGGCGAGATAGTGGTCAAGGGACCTACACTGATGAAAGGTTACTGGAACCTGCCTGAAGAAACAGCCAGAACTATAAAAAACGACTGGCTTTATACCGGCGATATAGGCTACAAGGATGAGGATGGCTACTTCTACGTCACCGGCCGCAAGAAGGATATTATTATTAGGGGAGGAGAAAATGTCTCACCGGTGGAAGTTGAAGAGGTTCTTTTGAAACATGCCGCAGTAGCCGAGGCAGGGGTGGTGGGAATCCCGGACACTATATATGGTGAGGAAATAAAAGCTTTCGTGGTCATGAAACCGGGTAAGCATGTAAATGAAGAGGAATTAATTGCATTCTGCAAAGATTGTTTGCCTACCTTTAAGTTACCAAAAAAGGTACAATTCATGAAATCCTTGCCCAGGAACATTCTGGGTAAAGTGTTAAGAGCAGAATTACGCAAGCTCAACTAATTTTTGATTAACGCGACTAGGACTCGAAGGGAGGAATATGCCATTGCCGGAATTAGAATTTGATAAGACAAAATGTGCCGACTGCAAAGCCGTTAGTTGCCTCGTTAAGTGCCAGTACATGGATTCTAAGGACAAAGATAAAGCTAAAAAGGAGTGGCAGAAGGTAATCAACGGTGAGGATTCTTCTGTACTGGAAGCATGCACTACATGTTATGCCTGTGAGGAATACTGCCCCTTTGGGAACCACCCATTTTATATGATTGTCGAGCGGCAGGAAGAGAAAGGGATCTTACCAGCCCCAAGGCCAATCGTCACAATGTGGATTAATCAGTGCGCACCAGTAGGCAGATTCATGGTAGGAAAAGTTGAGGAAAAGGCATTATCATACTGTTTTTTGCCACACTTTAACACGCTGGTAAAAGGTAAGCTCTTTGACGACATTGCCTGGTCTGTAATCTTCGGGCAGGAATTTTTCTGCAATGCCGTCTACTTGCATTACGCAAAGATCTCTGTAATAAAGGACAGACTACCCGGGATAGTGGAGAATATCAAGAACCAGGGAATCAAAGAGCTTGTATGTCTCCACGACGAATGCTATGGCACCTTCACTTCGCTGGCGCCTGCCTATGGCATAGACACGCCTTTCAAACCCGTTCATTACTACGAGTACCTCCATGATAGACTGAAGGCACTCAAAGACCGGCTCAAGCCGCTCAATACCAAAGCTGCCTATCAGAGAAACTGCTCAGCCCGTCTTTGCCCGGAGACAGATCACTATGTGGACGATATATTCGGGCTGCTTGGGATAGAGCGGGTTAAGCGGAAGTATGACAGAGAAAATGCTCTGTGCTGCGCCGAGATCATCCGCATGGCAAAGGGGCCAGTACTGGCAGATGATATCCAGAAGAGGAACATAGATGATATGGTGGAGTCCGGAGCCGAATATTGTGTTTTCAATTGTCCGGCCTGCTGGGACTCTCTAGCCCATAAGGTTGTCCAGCAGGGCATAAAGCCGATACACATGATTGACCTGTGCAAACTTGCCATAGGGGAAGAACAGACTTTGAGGCTGCCTGAATTAGTAGCGGAGGTGTAAGTTATGATGGCCACAAGTTCTTTGTACGATTCGTTGGTTACAATAGTCGGGAAAGATTTCGTATCTGACCGGAAAGAAGAGCGTTATTTCTATGCCAGGGACGGCGGGCTTATGCCCCCGCATGAACCAGATTTCGTAGTGATGCCCAAAACAACTGAAGAGGTACAGGAGATAGTAAAGTTAGCAAACAGGGAGAAGGTGCCAATAGTTCCCAAGGGATCAGGTTTGGCATTGACCGGTCTGGTTATCCCGCAACAAGGTGGCATTGTGCTGGACATGAAGCGTATGGATAAGATCCTGGAGGTAAGTAAAAAGTCCAGGTACGTCGTCGTCGAGGCCGGTGTTACCCACGGCATATTGAAAAGTCACCTACAAAAACACCACCCTGACTTGCGGCATAGTGTACCTGACGCTCCACCGGTAGCAACGATCGTTGCTAACGCCGTAATACACGGCCAAGGACGCCTCGCGCAGCAGCATGGTTTCAACTCCGACATGGTCTCCGGCCTGGAAGTTGTTCTGCCCACGGGCGAACTCTGCCGCATCGGCTCTTGTTCCGTATCTTCATACTGGTTCTCCAAGGGACCCCCGTTACCGGATTTGTCAGGACTCTTTATGGGCTGGTTTGGCACGACAGGGGTAATCACCAAACTGGGACTGAAGCTCTACCCGTGTAAGAAGATGAGAGACATCATGCTTTTCCTGACGGATAAGGCTGAGCTAGTCCCAGACATTATGCTGAAGCTCAGCCATACTGAAATGGTAGAGGATGTCGTGGTCTCGGCTCAACCATTGCCTTTGAGATTCAGGGGGACTTTCTGGATAATGGCTTATGTAACCGCCGATTCTGACGAAGAACTGAAGTTCAAGCGTAAGATGGTGTGGGATGCAATTTGGGAATATTTTGAGGACCGAGATGTGGGCTTTCTAAGCACTTCGCCAGATATGAAGGCACCGCTGATGTCGATGCCTTCCAAAGATACATGCAAATTTGCCGATGTATCTAAAGGCGGCGGATTTCAATATGCTGGGCCCATCGCCCCCATCGAGAAGTTCCCGGCTTTCGTTAGAAAACTGGAAGAGGTATCCACGAAATATGGCGTTTTCTATGCATCCACGGCGCGCCTCATCGGTGCCGGACATTGCATGATGTTCTCGTTCTCCTTTTCTTTTAACAGAGCTAACGCTGATGAGATGGTAAGAGCAAAACAGGCTTTAGATGAATGCAGCCAATTCGCCTTGGAAGAAGGAGGCGTGCTCTGGAAGGCAGACATTTACGAACAGAGGCTGCTAATGGATAAGATGGACCCAAATACGCGTGCCCTCATGAAGAAGATAAAACAGCTACTGGACCCTAATGGAATCATGAACCCAGGAAATTGGGAGGCGAAATGATGCAACAAAAGGACTATGCCAGCCAAATCCACAGATGCTTCAGGTGTGGTTACTGCAAGTTTCCTAGCGATTATTCAAGCTTTAATTGTCCCTCCTACAGAAGGTTCAGGTTTGATAGCTATTCCACCGGTGGGCGACTCTGGCTTATCTACGCCTGGTTGAAGGGTGAAATTGAATGGTCGGAGCACTTTGCTGAAATCCTTTACACCTGCACGACCTGCAAGAACTGTACTGAGCAATGCCCCATGAAGTTCGCTCCTGACATTGTTGACTGGATTGTTGGAGCCAGAAGTGATATGGTCGAGAAAGGGAAAATACCACCCCGGGTATCGCGCTTTTTTGAAGCTGTTTACGGCTATGGGAATCCCTTTAAGCAGCTGAGGAGCGACAGGGCTGCCTGGGCAAACGGTACTAAAAAGTACTCAGCAGGAGATGAATACCTCCTGTATGTTGGCTGTCTTGGCTCTTATGACGAAAACGGTCAGAAAATGGCCAGATGCCTGGTAGATATCTTAAATGCCTCTGGGACATCATTCGGAATACTTGGTGAAGAAGAAGAGTGCTGCGGCAATGAGATATATATGCTAGGTGAAACAGGACTGTTCGAAAATCTAATGGAGAAAAACACTCAGAAATTCAAGGAGCTCGGTGTTAGCAAGGTGATTACGCTATGTCCGCATGGCTACAACACCATGAAGAACATTTACCCAGGATTAGGTGTAAACCTCGAGGTGTATCACTACACTCAAATCTTGAATGATTTGACTAAGAAAAACAAGACAGAACCTCCAAAAGCTAAAGCAAAAGTTACTTATCAAGACCCATGTTTCCTGGGACGGTACAATAATATCTATGACGAGCCGAGGCAAATATTGCGGAGTATTCCCGGAATTGAGCTACTGGAGATGGAGCGGAACAGGAAAGATGCCTTCTGCTGTGGTGGTGGCAGTGGCAACTTCGTTAACGACCTATTAGCCGGCAGTGTGGATAGCCCGGCACGAGTTAGAGCCAGAGAAGCCTACGAAACCGGAGCCAATACTTTAGCAGTCGCTTGTCCCAGTTGCCTTACGATGCTAACCGATGCCGTGAAGGCAGAAAACCTAGATGATAAGCTGGTTGTCAAAGATATCTCGCAGATATTGAAAGAGATTTTGTCTGTTAAATGAGCCTGTGAATCTCGCCCTAAAGGACCAGGTTCTGCAAGCTACCCATTACTAGTGCTGCAACTATCATTACTCCAACAGCTTTGAACAAGTCTCTTACACCCAATTCTCGAGCCAATATCACAAATGTGGCTACGCAGGGGAATAACATGGCCAGAACAGTGCTGCTGATAACCAGTTGCTTGGCATTTAGAGCCAAGGGAGTTAGCATGCCCATAGCCACATCCTTACGCAGAAAGCCGACGGCCAAGGCCGTAATTGTCTCTTTCGGCAATCCCCACAGCCCGGTCAATACCGGGGCGGTAATATTCGCAATGGCATTGAAAACTCCCAAAATATATAGGATGTTTACCACTAACACAGCGCCGATAACTATCGGCAAGGCTTCCTTGATGAAACCGGAGACCCGTAGCCAGAGCTTCTCACCAATAACCCGCCAGGGAGGCAAGCGATAGGGTGGGATCTCCACCAGAAGTTCCGGGTTAAACCCTCTAACAGCACGATTAAGAATCAGCCCTATGATAATCCAGGATATAAACAGGCTCCCGTAAACCATAGCTACGTATCCGATCCCTTGCTCCCCCACTAATCCGATTATCATAGCCTGCAAGGCAGCACAGGGAACGGCGATAGAAATCAAAGTCGCTGCAATAAACCTTTGTTTACGGCTCTCTAAAATACGGGTTGCCATAATTCCAGGCACATTACACCCAAAGCCCAGAATAGTGGGGATGATAGCAAAACCGTGCAGTCCCAACCTATGCATTATAGTGTCCATCAATACCGCCAGGCGTGGCAGGTAACCAATATCTTCCAGTATTCCTAGTACCAGGTAAAAAGCAACAATATACGGCAATACCGCAGCGAGGGGAATGTAAAGCCCGGTACTAAGCAAACCGAAGGATTGAAAATAATCTATTTCTCCCCCAATAAGTTTACCTATCAAGACGTCGTGCCAGAAACCTTCTGTCCCTAAAACAATGCTAAGTTTGGCTAGTACTGGTGTCCACAGCCGTTCAAAGAGAGGCCCAGCCACATGATTAATTATTCCTTCACCAACAAATCGGACAAACCAGAATGTGGCAAAAAGGGTTAACACGGCGAGAAATATTCCACCTACTCGATGACTACTGGCATCTGCTAGATGCTCGTACCAGCGATGATGTCGATGGCTCAACGATTGCACCTGGCTCACGATGTCACCTACCTTCAACCACCGCTCATCGCTAGTAGCATAAATGCGAGCGTTCTTGGGCACCCTCGCCTCGGAAAGACGTTCGACTAGCTCTTTGATCCCTTGTCCGGTAATGCCAGATGTGCATATCACCGGCACTCCAAGAAGCTCCTCCAACTTGGCTACGTCTATATTTACGCCCCGATGCCGTGTATCATCCCACATGTTGAGGGCAACAATTACCGGAATATGTCTTTCCAGCAACTGTAGGGTCAGGTTGAGATTTCTCTCCAAATTGGTGGCGTCAATGACATTAATGACCAGGTCTCCTTCTTTGAGCATCTCCACAGCGACTTCTTCCGCCTTAGAAACTGGTTCAAGAGTATAACTACCGGGGACATCAATGAGCTCAACCTGTTGCTTGCCTAGTTTCAGATAACCTTTTGTGAACCCTACGGTGGTGCCGGGATAGTTAGAAGCGATAATTCTTGTACCGGTTAGTCGAGAAAAAAGGGCGCTTTTGCCCACATTGGGATTACCGACAAGTAAGATTCGCATCATCTAGGAAGTCCGTGGCCGATACTTATCTGCTTCGACTATTATTTTCCTGGCCATGCCAAAACCAACAGCCACCTGAGTACTATCTACTCTGAGCATAACTGGGCCTCGAAATAGAGTAGAACTCAGCTTGGTTACTTTCCTTCCTGGCCTGATGCCTAGGGCATCAAGACGTTGAATTAAGCCATGTCCTCCCATTACCTCAACCACAATACCTGTCTGCCCCGTCTTCATCTCGGCCAGGGTCAATTGTCCTTCTGGATATCTGGTCATAGCTCGTCTCCTATCTTCAGCAAGTGATTCGTGCTAACTTAAGAGTTCAAAAAAGTCGCCGTTTTCATTTCTTTTCTCCTACGCTTCTCCCCGAGCAATCTCGAGGCAGTTCTCCGTGTTCCAAATAATATTCATACCTACTGGTGAAATTAGCACTGCCCAAGGGACAGGCTTCTATAAACTCCACAAACTTTGTCAGTCTCTCCATACTTGAAGCGCTAATGATATGCTCAATTTTGCAGGCATCTTCTTCCGCGATTTCTTTATCAATGCCCAGAGCCTGCGCGAAAAAGCGAGTCAATGCCTCATGTCTACGAATCACATCGCGGGCAATCTTATCACCTTGAGGAGTAAGTTTTATGTGGCCATATCTAGCGTGCTCTACAAGCTCCTGTTCCGATAGTTTTTTCAAGGCTGACGTAACACTTGGCATCTTGACTCCTAGCATTTCGCTGATTTGTTTCACTCTCACCACCTTTCTCCCTTCCCCAAGGTTAGCTATTGCCTCAAGGTAGTCTTCCATGCTGGCAGTTTGCTCTCTTGCCGCTTCCTGTTTTACCATTTTCTACCTCTTACAATTGTTAGACGTGTCTAACAATTATAATGTACTCCACTTCTACTGTCAACATTTTCAGGTGTTCTTTAAATTTATGGGGATTATCTCAAATCATCACCTGGCCGAATAGATGCTAAACATATCTAAGAACAAAGACGAAAAGCTTGTTACAGGAGGAAATAAATTTGGTAAGGTGGCATAATTATATGAACTCGTTCAAAATGAAAGCATTAGCTCTTCAGGGGGTAAATACATGCGATTAGAAGATAAGGTAGCTATCATTACTGGCGGCGGAAAAGGCATCGGCCGAGCTATCTCGATGGCTTTTTCTTCTGAGGGGGCAATAATCGTAATAGCCGCTAGAACCCTCTCTATGTTAAATGAGACAGCAGAAAAGATAAAATCGGCGGGAGGCAGGGTAAAAGCCATACAAGCCGACGTTTCTGATGAAAAGCAAGTGCAGCGGCTGGTAGCCGAGACTCTCAGTGACTACGGCAAGGTCGATATACTGGTTAATAATAGCGGTATTGGTGGACCTACTGTCAATGTTGTTGACTTGAGCCTGCAGGATTGGAACCAAGTAATGACAATTAATCTAACCGGGAGCATGCTGTGTGCCAGGGAGGTACTTAAATACATGATTCCACAAAGAAAGGGCAATATTATTAACATGGGTAGCGACGGTGGAAGATTTGGATATCCTATGAGAAGTCCTTACTGTGTTTCTAAGTGGGGAATCATTGGATTAACCGAAACACTAGCTATCGAAGTAGGACAACACAACATTCGTGTCAACTGCATTAGCCCTGCTGCAGTTAAGGGAGAGCGTCTTGTTAATGTGGTAAAGGGTAGATCCGAGGCTATGGGTGTTCCTTTTGAGAAGTTAATGAGCAAGATTACCGTAAACTATTCTCTCCAGAGACCGACTGAAGAAGCTGAAGTGGCTGCTGCAGCAGTGTTCCTCGCTTCAGACGACTCCAGTGGGATAACCGGGCACACGCTTGTTGTCAATTGTGGCCACCATATAGGTCAATAAATAACATGCAGGCATATTATGAGACAGAAAGGAGCTCGACATGAGTTCAATACCACAGGACTTATCTGTACTGAACAAGTTTAAATTTGAGAGGAAACCAGTTGGTGTTAAATTTTCACCTACCCGACCAAACAGGATTACAAAATTAGGCAAGATTCTGGATTTTTGTGAGATGCTGGTAGAAGCGCAAAATGGGAGCCCTTTTTATGTATCAAATGAGAATTTCACTTGCGTCGGACCGCTGATATTGGGTATGGTGGATGGTGATCAGGTTTTCGAGAGCGGACAAGTAGGACCTAAGTTAGAAATCTTTAAGGATGCACGCGCCAACAGAGGAATCTATCAGTTCATTCCTAAACTGGCTAAGGATACAGCTAACTATGTAGCTTTTTCTCCCTTGGACAAACTGTCTTTCGAGCCGGATGTATTAATTATCACTGCCGACCCAAGTCAAGCAGAAATCATACTTCGAGCAAACAGCTACGACACGGGGAATATGTGGTCTGCTAAGGGGACACCAGTTGCGGCGTGCGCCTGGTTATATATTCACCCATACGTGAGTGGCGAATTGAATTTCATAATGCCCGCTTTTAGTTTCGGTATGAAGTCCAGAAGGTTATTCCCAGAAGGTCTACTGCTTATTTCCATCCCCCGGGATTTGCTCCCCGGTATAGTGAAAAATTTGCAGGATATGAAATGGATTCCGCATTCCTTCATCATAGGTCGAGAAGAACATAAGAAAAAAGCCAGGAGAATCGTGGAAGCCCTGAGGCAGGAAATCGATATCTAGCTAGTAAACCGAGGCATTTACACGTAAGAGATAGAGTAGGTTAGAAGCAGGCAGACCCATCACCAGATCTAGTAGTAAAATGGTTATAATAACAAAACCAAAAAATATTGGAGAAGGAG
>Ga0209742_10001246_pt1 | contig 11908 bp, 7 predicted proteins | sample DeeMarSeWOR38_10_FD_187462 | JGI IMG/M metagenome (GOLD analysis project Ga0209742, IMG submission 187462) | Marine sediment microbial communities from White Oak River estuary, North Carolina - WOR-3-8_10 (SPAdes) (version 2) | ecosystem: Environmental > Aquatic > Marine > Intertidal zone >... | reverse complement strand
CTTCCCGAGGCTGGCGGGCGAAAGCCTGAAGCCGGAATGGACGCCGGACGGCCAGGCCCTCGTCATCTCGGCGACGCAAAACCTGGATGCCGCCGCACGTAGCACGACGCTCTACCACCTGTATCGGCTGCCTGCTAAGGGCGGTGAGCCGCAGGCGCTGACCAGCGGAGAAGAGTGGAGCTGCGAGGCCGCGAAGTTTTCGCCAAGGGGAGACGCGGTCTATTGCCTTTACGAGCCGGCCACGGAATTCGCGTACAACCTCACGGAGCTCGCGAAGTTCGAATGGCCGAAGAGCGGCGCGGCAAAGGATTTTGCGGCAGAGCCGACGCTCCTGACCGCCGGCTTCGACCGCTCGGTCGCCGACATGACCTTGAGCCGGGACGGCAAGACGGTCTACTTCACGGCCATGGACGAGGGCAGGGTCAGGCTGTTCAGCGTGCCCACGGGCGGCAACGGGAAGGTAACGGCGCTCGATCGTGACAGTGGTGGGGTGTACGCCGGGCCGCAGCTCGGCGGTCGCTGGCTCGTCGCGCGCTGGGAAGACGCAACGAACCCGGCGGAACTGGTTCGCGTAGACACTCGCAATGGCCGGCGCGAGTTCCTGACGTCTTTCAACAGGGAAAGGGCGGCCGTGCTCGACCGCCAGCCGTTCCGCGAGTTCTGGTTCGAGAGTTCGCTCGGCCGTCGCATCCATAGTTTCGTCGCGCTACCGCCCGGTTTCGACGAGAGCAGGAAGTACCCGGTGATCACGTTGATCCACGGCGGCCCGCATTCCTCTTCGCTGGATATGGACCACGTCCGCTGGAGCCCGCACGTGCTCGCGTCAGCCGGCTACGTAGTGGTAATGACCGACTACACGGGGTCCGTCGGCTACGGTGTCGAGTTCTCGCGCGCGATCCAGGGCGATCCGCTGAAGACGCCCGGCGATGAACTGAACGAGGCGCTGGATGAGGCGATACGGCTTTACCCGTTCATCGATGAAACCAGGCAGGCGGCGGCCGGCGCCAGCTACGGCGGCCACCTGATCAACTGGCTACAGGGCACGACGACACGTTACGTGACCCTCGTCGGGCACGCCGGGCTCGTGGACCTGGAAGGGCAGTGGTCGACGAGTGACGCCGTCTATCATCGCGAGATCAATGCCGAAGGCCCGCCCTGGAGCGAGAGCCCGATCTGGGACGAACAGAGTCCGTCCAGCTACGCGGAAAACTTCTCGACGCCGATGATGCTGACGATCGGCGAGAAGGACTATCGCGTGCCGGTCAACCAGACGATCGCGGCCTGGACCTACATGCAGCGCAAGCAGGTGCCGGGCCGCCTGCTCGTATTCCACGATGCCGACCACTGGATCATGAAGGGCGCGGAGGCGAAGCACTACTGGGAGGAAGTGCACGCCTGGCTGGCACAATGGTTGTCCGATGCCGATCGCTGAATCGCGGGCCGAGGCCCGCGAACCGACCCTACTGCGTAACGCCGATCTGCTTGCGGAAGCTGTAGAAAAGTACCGGTATCACGATCAGCGTCAGTACCGTCGAGACGAGTATGCCGAAGATCAACGAGATCGCGAGGCCGTTGAAGATCGGGTCGTCGAGGATGAAGAACGCGCCCATCATCGCAGCCAGCGCGGTCAGCATGATCGGTTTGGCGCGCACCGCCGATGCTCGAATCACGGCATCCTCCAGTGCATGACCGTCACGCTGCTGGTCGAGGATGAAGTCGACGAGCAGGATCGAGTTACGCACGATGATGCCCGCGAGCGCGATCATGCCGATCATGGACGTCGCCGTGAAGCTCGCGCCGAAGATGGCATGCCCCGGCATGACACCGATGATCGTGAGCGGAATCGGCGCCATGATGATCAGCGGCAACAGGTAGGACCGGAACTGCGCGACGACCAGGAGATATATAAGTATCAGGCCGACCGAATACGCGAGCCCCATGTCGCGGAACGTTTCGTAGGTAATCTGCCATTCGCCGTCCCACTTCATGGAAAAGTAGTACGGGCTTTCCGGCTGGCTGATGTAGCGCTGCTCGATGGGCGTTCCGGCATTTGCGAGTTCGTCGATCTGGCCTGACAGTTCGAACATGCCGTATAGCGGGCTGTCGAGACGGCCGGCCATGTCGGCCGTAACGAACACGACCGGCAGAAGGTCCTTGTGGTACACGGCGTCGTCCCAGCCGACCTCGCGCACGTTGGCGATCTCCGAGATCGGCACGCGCTGACCGCCCTGGCTGCGTACCTCGAGCGCGAGCAGCGCGTCGAGATCCGCCTTGGACGAGACCGGCAGGTCCAGCCTTACCGGGATCGGGTAGCGTTCGCGAGCCTGGTGCACGTAAGTCACGTCCTCGCCGTTCAGTGCCATCTGCAGTATCGCGGCGACCCGTTGCTGCGGCACGCCGAGCAGCGCAGCACGCTGGCGGTCCACTTCGACGATGAAGCGCGTCGCGTCGGCCTCGACCGAGCTGTCTATATCGACAATATCCGGCGTGCCGTGGAACATTGCTTCCAGGCGCTTCCCGAGCAACTTCTGCTCCTCGTAGTCGGGGCCGTAGATCTCGGCGACGATTGGCGACATTACCGGCGGGCCGGGAGGCACTTCCGCGATCTTCACCGACGCGCCGAATTCCTGACCGATGGCAGCCAGCTCATCGCGGACGCTGCGGGCAATCTCATGGCTGGAACGTTTGCGGTGGTGCTTGTCGACGAGATTTACCTGGATGTCGCCGGCATTGCTGTCGCTGCGCAGGTAGTACTGCCGCACCAGGCCGTTGAAGTTGATCGGTGATGCCGTGCCGGCATAGACCTGGTAGTCGGTTACTTCCGGCACGCGTTCGATCGACTCGGCCATCGCGTCCAGCACGCGGGCTGTCTGCTCGATGCTGGTTCCCTCCGGCATGTCGACAACCACCTGGAATTCCGACTTGTTGTCGAACGGCAGCATCTTGAGCACGACGAGCTGCGCCACGACCAGCAGCATCGCGACGCCGATGATGGCGACCGTGCCGCCATACAGCCAGCCGCGCGCGCGCTTGCCGGTCTCGCGGTCCAGGAACGGTCCCATGAGCCGGTCGAAAATGCGATGCAGTTTCGATTCCTCTTCGGATTCCTTGTGTACCGGCGCATGCTGCAACAGGCGGTGGCTGAGCCAGGGTGTGAGTACCAGGGCGACCGCGAGTGAAATGAGCATACCGGTACTGGCGTTTATCGGGATAGGACTCATGTACGGGCCCATCAGCCCCGACACGAAGGCCATTGGCAACAGGGCGGCGATGACGGTAAACGTCGCAAGGATCGTGGGGCCGCCGACTTCGTCTACGGCAGGTGGAATGATCTCGCCAATGGTGCCGGAGCCGAGGCCACGGTGTCGGTGGATGTTTTCCACGACGACGATGGCATCGTCAACGAGTATGCCGATCGCGAAGATCAGTGCGAACAGCGACACCCGGTTGATCGTGAAGCCCCAGGCCCAGGATGCGAACAGCGTTGCCGCGAGCGTCACTATGACGGCAGCGCCGACGACGATGGCTTCGCGCCAGCCCAGTGCGAACCACGTCAGCAGAATCACCGACATCGTGGCAAACGTGAGTTTCTGGATGAGCTTCGAGGCCTTGTCGTCCGCCGTCTTGCCGTAGTTACGCGTTATCGTGACGTTCACGCCCTCCGGGATCAGCGTCGCCTCGAGCTGCGCCAGGCGCTCGACCACCGCGTCCGCAATGTTGGTTGCATTGGTGCCCGGTTTTTTAGCAATCGCGATTGTTACCGACGGTGCATACGCAACGGGATCCAGGCCTACCTTGTCCGCGGCCGGCCCGGTCGCAAACCAGGTGTACGTCTCGGGCTGCTCCGCATGGGCGCGCACCGTTGCAATATCGTCGAGATAAACGGGTCGACCGTCGAACATTCCGACCACGAGGCGGGCGACGTCTTCCCTGTTGCTGAGGAAGGTGCCGGCCTGCACCGGCACTTCGGAATTGTCGTACACGAGTGCGCCGGCGTGGGCGACCGCGTTGCTGGCCGTCAGCGCCTGCCGCAGGTCGTCGAGTGTCATACCGAAACCGGCCACGCGCTGCGGATCGAGTTCTACATGGACGATCTCCTGCGAGCCGCCAATGGTGTAGACGTCACGGGTGCCGGGTACGCGCTTGATTTCCGCTTCCAGCGCATACGCGACCTTCAGTAATTCCTGCGTGGCACGATCCGTATCCTCGGTCCACAGGGTTGCGGAGACGATGGGCACGTCGTCGATGCCCTTGGGTTTGACGATGGGCGGCAGGATGCCGAGATTCTGCGGCCGCCAGTCCTGGTTCGAGAATATGGCGTTGTACAGCCTGACGAGTGCCTCGGTGCGCGGTTCGCCGACCTTGAACTGGACGGTGAGTACGCCCATGCCGGGCCGCGACACGGAATAGACGTGCTTGACCCCGTCGATCTCCGCGAGCACCTGTTCCATCGGCAGCGCGACGAGGTTTTCCACCTCGGTCGTGCTCGCGCCGGGAAATGCGACGAAGACGTTGGCGAAAGTCACGTCGATCTGCGGTTCTTCCTCGCGCGGTGTCACAATGACCGCGAACACGCCAAGCAGCATTGCCGCAAGCGCCAGCAACGGCGTCAGGGCGTTGTCCTGGAATCGGGCAGCGAGTCCGCCCGAGATGCCGAGCTTATTCTTCATCGTTCGCCACCACCTGCGACTTCACGTAAATGCCGGCTCGTACCGGATCCAGTGCAACGCGTTCTCCCTCGCCGAGCCCGGCAAGAATCTCGGTGCGATCACCGAAGGTGTTCCCTGCCCGGACCTGCCGCAGGCGAACGTCGCCATCCGTCGAAACCACGTACACGCCGGTGACCTCACTTCGCCGCAGCAATGCCTGCGAGGGAATGAGCAGGCGCTCGGCATCACCGATGACGAAAGCGACTTTCACGAACATGCCCGGGTACAGCGCGAACTGTCCCTGGGGTAACTCGATACGTACGGTAAAGGTATTGCTTGCGCTGTGCGCGAACGGAAAGATCGTAATGTTTTCGGCTTCGACCCGCCCTTCTTCCGTGAGAATGAAGGCTGTCTCGTGCTCGCGCACTTTCGCCGCAGCCTCCTGCGGCAGGTTGACGACTACCCGCAGAGCCTCGAGGGACAGGCCGCTCATCAACGGTTGTCCGACTGCCACGGCCTCACCGACTTCGACATGACGTTCGGTTACGATGCCCGCGTACGGCGCCCTTACAAGGGTGTACTCGAGCTGCTGCTCGGCAGTCTGCACGGCGGAGCGGGCTGCCGCGACGCGAGCCACGGCAGCGTCCCTCGTCGCCAGCGCCTGGTCGTATTCGCGCTTGGAGCTCGAGCCTGACTCGAACAGGCCTTCGGCACGACGGAATTCGGCAGCCGCCTGCTTTTCGCGTGCGAGCGCCTCCTCGAGTGCCGCTTTCGCCTGCCGCAGGGCCGATTGCTGCTCGATATCCGTGAAGCGGACGATCGGCTGTCCCGGTTCCACGTAATCATCGACGTCGTAGAAGACCTCGGCGATACGGCCGGCCGTCTGCGCCGACATCGTCGCCCGGTTTACGGCCTCGACGGTGCCGTCATAGACGCGCTCGAGCGGCGCACGCGCCATTTCGGCGACAGCAGTTTCGAACGGCAGTGCTTCAGCAGCATGCGCGTGGATATTCGCAAGCGCCAGGACGGCCGCGGCGGCGAGAGCCGATACTGACCGGCCTGCAATACGGTGACGAGTCATCATGTTATTTCTTCCTTGAGGCGGGGACGCAGTAGAGCGCGTGCAGGGTCTCTATGACCGAACGCGCATCATCGCCCTTCAGTGAATAAAACTGGGTCTGGCCTTCACGGCGGGCCTGGACGTAGCCGTCCTTCCTGAGCAGCGCGAGGTGCTGAGAGATGGTGGACTGCCGCGCATCGAGCAATTCTGCTATTTCGTTGACCGAACGCTCGCCGTCGATGAGCTGGCAGAGAATCAGGAGCCGTTTCTCGTTCGCCATGGAGGCAAGCAGCTGGTGCGCCTTGCCCGCCTGCTTCTTCATGGCTTCCGGATTCACTTTCATCGCAGTGCCCCCACGGCACGCGCCAGCCGCAGCTTTGCGAGCGCCAGTTCGTAGCGCGCGTTATCACGGTTGTTGAGCGCCTGCTGGCGCAGGGTTTCGGCATCGAGTACTTCGATATTTGCACTGGAGCCTGCTTCGTATCGGTTTTGCACAACGCGCAGGTTCTCGATGGCCTGGTCGACGGCCACCTCGGCAACCCGTGTTCGGGCCTCGGCCTCTCGACGGTCATTCCACGCGCGACGGACCTGGAGTGCGATGGTCGTCAACAGGTCGCTGCGGGTGTGGTTTACGGCGAGAGCCTGCCGTTCGAGTGCAGCAGCCCGGTCGCGGTTGCGGCCCGCGTTGAACAGGTTCCACTGGAACGAGACACCGGCCATCCAGAATTCATCCGCATCCAGGAAAGCGTTTTCCAGGTACATGTAGCCGCCGGTAAGGGCGAACTGTGGGCGCGATCGGGCGCGTACAGCCGTTGAGTTCTCGCGCAACGAGTTGGCCTCGGCCTCCAGCATGGCGAGTTCGTCACGCTGTTCCGTTGCGGTCAGGATCAGCGACTCGAGTGTTTCGCCTGCGGGCACCAGTTGATCGATGTCCAGTTCCGGGTCGAGCGCAACCGGCTTGTCGAGCGCACGATTGAGGAACCGGTTATAAGCTGCGCGGGCTATGTCGAGCGCATTTTCGGCCTGCAGCTTGCGTTGCTCTGCATCGGCAAGGGCAACGCTGGTGGCGAGGAAATCATTCTTCGGTACCGAACCGAATTCGTACTGCCGTCGAGCGAGTTCCGTGTGTGCCCGCAGTGTCTTAACGCTCGACTCGGCGACTGCAAGGCCGCTTTCGGCCCTGAGTACCTGGACATAGTGTTCGCCGGTCCCGAGCTTGATGTCCTGCAGCACCGACTCGTACTGCTGTGCCGACGCCTCGGCTGCGTATTCGGCGGCGCCGACCCCTGCGGAAATCGCCCCGCCGGCGTACAGCGGCAAGCTGACCTGGACGCCCGCCTGCAGGAAATTGTCATTGTCGAAAATTGGTTGCGAGAGCGTGCCGCCACCGAAGTCGAAGCGGGGTGCTTCATCGAGCTGGGTGAAGGAGCTGGACACGTCAAGCCGCGGCCAGCGTTCCGCCTGGGCACTTTCGAGGTTCAGCCCCGCCGCATCGCGACGCGCGGCCGCCGCGGCCAGCTGGTTGTGCGAGGCGAGGGCGTCGGACCAGGCCTGCTGCAGACTCTCTGCGCCGGCAGTGGCCGGCAGGATCAAGACGGCCGCAAGCGCCAGGTAAGGATAACGTGGTTTCATCGGTGTTCCATTCTGTGGTTGAAAGGACCGGGTCGGCCCACAGGAGAATTCGTATATTCTAATTAACGAATATATAAGAAATCAATAGCGAGAATCCCGAATTGATGTCGCGGGATCCGGGAGCTAGCGTCGCGGTTGCGCGATACGCGTTCTGAGGTCCGTCAGGAAGCCTTTGATCTGCGCCGCCTGGTCGGGACCCATGCGGATCAGGAGTTTCTGGCCGCTCGAAAGTGCCTCGAGTGCCGGGTCCGCGAATTGGTACAGGACATGCGGCTGCAGGAGCCTGATCGGCTCTTCCGGTTCCGGCGTAGCAAGCAGATGGTCGATTACCGCAATCACCCGGTCGTTGAAGTAAGCGTCCGGATAGCCGAGCTGTGTGAATGCTTCCTGCATGAGCGGGTAGAAGCGGCGGTAGGTTGATACGACATTGTCGAGATCGGCGGCAGTCACCATGTCGACCAGGGGTCTGTACCGGTCATAGTTATCGGGACTGAGGTAGAACGGGCCGTTGTCGCCGGCTGCGGAAACGATGAAATTGCCGGAAAGCCTGCCGACCGGCCTGATCTTTTCCGCAACGCGACTACGCGTCAGGTTGTCCACGCTTGCGACCGTCTTGTCGATCAGGGCCTCCTCCGCGAGCAGCGTTGCGAGCTCCGGTCCGAAAAGGTCGATCAACGCGAGTGCAAAGTAACTGTCGCTTTCCTCGAGCGGGGGCAGTTCCACTAACTCGCCGTCGCCTGGCTCCACGCTCAGTGGCTCAACCGGGTACAGGGGTTCGGCCGGCTCGGAGTCTTCGACAGGCGCTTCGGTGACGGGCGCCGGTTCCATCGTTGGCTGCTTCGTGCCGTCCCAGAAGAACCAGGTCGCGGCCGCCGCGGCGGCGGCAAGCAGCAGCGCTATCAGCCATTTGATTTCGGTGTCGTCCACGAAAAATGTCCGTTGCCCGGCGCTCTATGATAGCGCCGAACAACGGACATATCTGTACGCGTTTGCCGTGCTACTCGTACCGCAGGGCCAGCACCGGGTTCGCGCGCGCGATGCGAATCGCGTGCCCGGCGACGGTGCCCCAGGCCAGCAAGGTTGCGACGATACCGGCCGCAACCAGCACGGGTATGGTCGTCTGGATTCGATCGGCGAAGAAGTTCAGGTACACGCTGGATGCGAAGTATGCCGCGGGCAACGCGATTGACAGGGCCCAGAGCACAGGCGTGGAGAACTGCCAGACGAGCAGCCGCGCAATCTGTACCGAGTTTGCCCCGAGCACCTTGCGCACACCAATCTCCTTTGTTCGCTGCGTCGCCATGAACGCGGCCAGCCCGAACAGGCCGATCATTGCCAGTGACAGCGCGACGAAGGCGAATCCCGCGAGTGCATAATTCATGAACTTGAGAATGTCATAGGTCTCATTGAACGTATCGTCGAGAAAGCGCCCTTGTATCGGATAATCGGGAATAACGCTGTCCCAGACCTGCTCGATCTGCTCGATGGTATCCATGAAGTTGCCGCCGCTGATCCGTACTGAAGCAATGCGCTCCCAGTCCGGGTTGAACTGGTACATATGGGGTTTCTCGGAATTGAACAGGCCCGTTATGTTCTGCGTCGGAGCCACGCCGACGATGACGAACTCGGGCACGCTGCCGTCCTCTTCGCTGAAGTTGTAGAAGCGCTGATTGATCGCCTCTGCGGGAGTCGCAAATCCGAGCTTTTCGAGCGCCATTTCGTTGACGATAACGTTGACGACCTCGGAATCCTCCGTGCGTTCGTCATTCGCAATGTCCCGGCTGAGCCCGCGTCCGGCGAGCAGGGGTATGTCGTAGGTTTTGAAAAACTCCGGCGACATTCCCATGACCTGCAAACTGAACTTGCCCGCCTCATCGCCGGGCGCCATCGTCACGTTCGTGGACGAGTTGCTTTGCTCGTAGGGCACCTTGCTGGAGTAAGCAACGCTCTCGACATTGGGTAGTGCCTCGAGTTCGATGCGCAGCGTATCCAGACGTCCCCGGATGCTGTCAACATTGAGGCGATCGAGCGTGTAGATCTCGGAGCGGGGGAAGATGTAACTGGATTCCTTAACCTTTTCGTTCTGTACGAAGACGATAGCGACGACCGCCAGCATGAAAGCAGAGATTGCGAACTGTGCCCCGATCATGATCGATCTCATTGCAGATCCCTTTTTGCCCTTCCGTGCTGAATCACGAAGTGCATCGATCGGGCTCGCCCGGGTGATTAGCCACGCCGGGTAGAGGCCTGCGAGCAGGCCCACGAGCATCGTTGTCGCGATCAACCACGGCAGCGTGCTCAGGTAGTGCAGGCCGAGGACCTTGTCGGTCATGTTGTTGAACAACGGGATGATGATCTCGAGAACTGCCAGCGCTATGACCATTGCTATCGAGGCGATGACCAGGCTTTCGACGAGGAACTGAATCAGCAATTGTCCCTGGCTCGCGCCCATGGTCTTGCGCATCCCGACTTCGCGACTGCGGCCCAGCGACTGTGCCGTCGCCAGGTTTGTATAGTTGACACAGGCAACGACCAGGACCAGGAGACTCAACAAGGACACAGACGATATGACCGGCAGCCCCACCAGGTCCCAGACTGCCGTATTCGCGAAGCTGAGCGGATGGACGTCGAATGACGCGATTGCCTGTTGTGCGGACTCCGGAACCACGCGATCGAACATCTCGTCCAGTTGTGCCTGCAGCCAGTCTCCGTCGAGCTCCGGTGGCAACAGGACGTAGGTCATATTGCCGAACGACAGGTTGGTCCAGTTGCCAGCGATATCCAGTTCGCGCGTGCGAACCAACGCCTGCATGGGCGCGACTACGTCGAGTTTCGAGTCGACGACGAGTTGCGAGTTGAAGTGCGAGTTCTGCGGAACGTCGCGAATCACGGCGGCGACGGAGAAATCGAATTCGTTGTCCAGCGTAACGACTTTTCCCAGTGCGTCCGTCGTTCCGAAATACTTGATGGCAGCCGACTCCGAGATGACGAGGCCCGAGGCGCCTTCGAGGGCGGATGCGTCGCCCTGGATGTAATCAAAATCGAATATTTCGAGGAGTGCCGGGTCTGTGAAGCGAATGCCCTGGTAGAAACTGTCGGCCCCCATTTTTACGAGGAATTCGATCTCGATCGTCCGGGCAACCGCTTCGATATCGGTCAACTCCGCTTCGATGATCGGTCCAACGGCGGATTGAACCGCATTGAACTTCTCGAAGCCGACGTTGAGATCGGGCGCGGCTGTGGCGCCGATGGAATAGATGCGGTCGTACTTGTCGAAGAAAGCATCGTGCGTGCGTTCGTAGTCGACCAGCAGGTTACCGAAAACATAGATCGTTAGCCCTATCGCCAGCCCAGTGATATTGATCGCCGCGAACCCCCTGTTCTTTCTAAGGTTGCGCAGCGCTATCTTGACGTTGTTCCAGAACATTGTATGCCTCGCTTGTCCGGCCTGATCAGGCGGCGCGCGTGTTGTCGGTGATGATGTGGCCGTCGAACAGGTTGACCGTGCGGTGCGCATAGTCGGCGTGGGCCGGGGAGTGCGTCACCATGACGATCGTCGTGCCCTCCTTGTTCAGCGAACGGAGCAAGTCCATGACTTCCTGGCCGTGCACCGAGTCCAGGTTGCCGGTCGGCTCATCCGCGAGTATCAGCGGCTGGTCGCCAACGACGGCGCGGGCGACGGCGACGCGTTGCTGCTGGCCGCCTGACAGCTGCCCCGGCATGTGCTTCGCACGATGCGCAATGCCCATGCGGTCCATGACTTCATCGACGCGTTTCCTGCGCTTCGAAGCGGGCATGTTGTGATACAGCAGCGCGAGCTCGATGTTCTCGGCAACGGTGAGTTCGTCGATGAGGTTGAAGCTCTGGAAGATGAAGCCGATGTTCATCTTGCGGATCTCGCTGCGCTTCGCTTCCGAATAAGGCGCCACGTTCTCGTCGAAGAAGAAGTAGTCGCCCTCGGACGGGTTGTCGAGCATGCCGATGACGTTCAGGAGCGTCGACTTGCCACAACCGGACGGTCCCATGATCGCGACGAATTCCTCCTGCTCGATCTCCAGGTTGACACCGTTCAAAGCGACGGTTTCGATCTCGTCTGTCTGGTAGACCTTGAAAAGATTGTGCAGCTTGAGCATGTTGTTCCCCTTGTCAGGAAGGTTGAATCGAGTTGGTTAATCGGCGTCAAGCACCAGCCGGTCCATGCCGGTGAAGCTCGTGTACGGTGATGTGATGACTTTTTCGCCCGGCTCGAGGCCATCGAGCACCTCGATGTAGTCGGTGTTGCGGCGGCCCAGGCGTACCGTGCGCCTGATGGCTTCCGAGCCGTCCGGCGTTACGACGAACACCCAGCTGCCGCCGGTCTCCTGGTAGAAGGAGCCGTTCGGAATCAGGATCGCATCCGAGTTGTCGCCCAGCGTCAGTCGCAACTGCAGGGTCTGGCCGCGCCGCAGCCCTTCAGGTTCCTTGTCGAACGCCATGTCGACCTCGAACTGCCCCTCGTTGACCTGCGGATAGATCTTGGCAATCTCGAGATCCAGCTCGCGGCCGTTGTGGGTCGCGGTTGCGACCT
>Ga0209742_10001240_pt1 | contig 11948 bp, 6 predicted proteins | sample DeeMarSeWOR38_10_FD_187462 | JGI IMG/M metagenome (GOLD analysis project Ga0209742, IMG submission 187462) | Marine sediment microbial communities from White Oak River estuary, North Carolina - WOR-3-8_10 (SPAdes) (version 2) | ecosystem: Environmental > Aquatic > Marine > Intertidal zone >... | reverse complement strand
ATTGATAACTGAGCTAACATCCGCATTTCATGGAATTCGGCTCGAAAGTCGCGCCCGAATTGTTATCCTGACCGGCAAGGACCGATCTTTCTGCGCCGGGGCCGATCTGTCGGCGGTTAATAGTATTCAAAGCCAAAGTTACGAACAAATAAAAAGTGCTGGTCAAGCGATATTTGACTTGATGATGGCGGTTGCTAATTGCCCCTTACCCGTCATCTGCCGGGTCAATGGCGCGGCGATTGGTGGTGGTGTTGGACTTGTGAGTTGTTGTGATATCGCCGTAGCAGTTGAACGGGCAAAGTTCGGTTTTCGCGAGGTCCATCTGGGACTTGTGCCAGCGGTAATCTCACCGTTTGTGATAGCAAAGATTGGGGTAGCCAGGGCGCGGGAATTGTTTTTAACTGGAGAGCGTTTCGATGCTGGCATCGCCAAGGATATCGGTCTGGTGCACCATGTCGTCGCCGAGGAAGAGTTAGATAATAAGGTGAGCGAACGCGTGCAGCAACTCCTACAAGGCGCTCCAGGGGCGCAGTCTGATGTAAAGAAGTTAATCAATGGGATCCTTTACAAGCCAATAATTGAAATGGGAGAAATCACATCCGATCTCTTCGCCCGGCGCTGGAATTCCAAAGAGGGAAAAGAAGGGATATCGGCCTACTTGGAAAAACGAAAGCCGGATTGGCAAGAATAATCAAACAACACCCGAACCATCTCAAAGCTGTCACCTCTATGAGAAAAGACAGGATTGGCGGGAGTTAAAAGAAAATTCCTGACGACCCATGTATAAGAAGATCCTGGTTGCCAACAGAGGGGAAATCGCCCGCCGTATCTTTCGAGCCTGCCGCGAGCTTGGTATTCGATCTGTAGCTATATACTCCGAAGTTGATCGCAGCGCCCCTTGGGCACGGCAAGCAGATGAAAGTTATGAATTACCTGGCATGACGGCGCGTGATACTTATCTAAATCAAGATGTTATCTTTGAGATAGCCCAAGCTACAGGGGTGGATGCAATTCATCCTGGCTATGGTTTCCTCAGCGAAAATGCCCAATTTGCGGAAGCCTGCCTTGATCGAAAGATCGATTTCATCGGTCCAACACCGGCCGCTATGCGGGCTTTGGGTAGTAAAGTTGGAGCTCGATTGATCGCCAGGCAAGTCAAGGTGCCGATCATTCCTGGGGTAGATGGCGCAGAATATGATGATGCAGATCTGGCCGAGGCTGCAACAGAAATCGGTTATCCGGTATTGATTAAAGCTAGTGGTGGCGGTGGTGGAAAAGGGATGCGTGTCGTTTGGAGGGAAGAGGAGTTTCAAAGTGCCTTGAATACGGCCCGTAACGAATCATTATCTTCCTTTGGCAGCGATCACGTTTTGGTCGAGAAATACTTTGTCAACATCCGTCATGTTGAGGTCCAGGTACTTGGTGATCGCTATGGGAATATCGTTCACTTATTTGAACGGGAGTGCTCGGTTCAACGCCGCCATCAAAAGATCGTTGAGGAAACACCATCTCCAGCAATTACGCCACACCTAAGGCAAGAGATAACCAATGCGGCATTGGCCCTGGCTCATACCGTCGGTTATATCAGTGCCGGAACTATTGAATTTATTCTTGATCCGAAGGGACAGTATTATTTCCTGGAAATGAATACCCGTTTGCAAGTTGAACATCCTGTTACAGAGATGGTGACCGGTATCGATCTGGCTGCCTGGCAGATTCGTTTGGCCGCAGGAGAGCCATTGACCTTTAGGCAAGAAGATTTGCAGCAATATGGTCATGCAATGGAATGCCGGATTTACGCAGAGGATCCGGCAAATGACTTTCTACCATCGATTGGGAAAATCGCTTTCTACCGACCGGCAGCTGGGCCGGGTGTTCGGGTAGACGATGGTGTTGAAGTTGGAACTGTGGTAAGTCCTTATTATGATCCCATGTTGTCCAAGGTGATCACATGGGGCAATGATCGCCAGGAAGCGATAAGAAAGATGATCCGGGCTTTACAGGATACGGTGATTCTTGGTGTTACTACCAATATCCCCTATTTGCTGGACATCCTGGTTGATCCTGACTTTATAGCCGGCAATTTGAGCACGAGTTTCCTTCAGGAACGAATGGAACCATGGCATCCTTCGGCCGACATGAGTAATAGCACCTGGCTCGCCTTAGCCTCGTTTGAAGCCTTGAGGAGTAACGAGGTTCAAAACCTGAAAGGTAAGGCGGAAAAAACTACTGAAGAGGTTGATCCATGGTGCGTGAACCCACGATGGCGCAATGTCTCATGAAAGCGCGTGATAAATATCTAACCACTCTTCGACTGATAGCGTTTCAGCGCGCCGCCGGCCATCAATGCCAACCTGGGCAAGATGCGACATCAATTCCTGCCGGGAATATCCAAGAGCTCGCAGATTGTTCTGCAGCTGCTTTCGTTTTTGGCTGAACCCCAACTTCACCAATCGTATAAAAGCTTGTTCGTCGGCCGAGTGTACAATTGATTTTTCGTATAGAGATAATAGCACCACTGCAGAATCAACATCAGGGCGGGGCCAAAAAGCCCCTGCTTTAATTTTGAATAATACTTCAACTTTGGCATACATTTGAACGGTAGTGGAAAGGATACTCATCTGGCCAGGATGGGCTGCTAATCGTTCTGCTACTTCCTGTTGGACGGTCAACACCATGATCGCGGGCTTAAGATTCGAGGATAAGATGTGCCGTAAAATTGCACCCGTTATGTAGTAAGGCACATTAGCGACAACCTTGTAGGCACTATCAAAAAAATCGGCCGGTTCCATTTTTAAGATGTCGGCATGAACCAGCTCAACATTTTCATAACCAACTAATTGGTCCTTCAGGATAGGGAAGAGCCGGTCGTCGATCTCAATCGCGACGATACGTTTCACATATGGGGCCAATTGTTTGGTGAGAGCCCCAAGACCAGGGCCGATTTCCAGAATGTTATCTTCCGGATTAAGGTCGGCAGCCGAGGAAATCCTGGAAAGGATCTGGGAATCCGTGAGAAAGTTTTGCCCTAAGCTCTTTTGCGGGGAAAGGCCATATCGGTTGAATAAATCCTTGGGCAAATTTGTATCTTTTTTGACCATTTCTAAAGGTTTATTCCCTGTTTTTAAAGATTTTCGCTGAAGCTTCTACGAAATTAAAAAATTAATGCTTTCGGCCGGAGGGACAGGTGTCAAAAAGTAAACGTCCACGAAGCCTCGCCACGACACTAATTCTCCTTCGTCATAACCGAGATCGATGATGCGACCCTTAATAGCACCACCAGTATCCCCAGCAAAGCCAATTCCATAGCCCTCGACGTAGACTTTACTCCGAAACGGGACGATATTTGGATCGATGGCCACTACACCGGTGCCAGCCGGAAGGCCACTGGCTGTGATCCCATAAGATGGATGATCAGATGACTTACCGGCCGATGCGGTTGTATAAGATGTCACACGCATCCGAACGACTCGCCAGTATTCAATAGGTCCGCTTGGCGTATCCAGCGATCGAACGACAATATTTGTACCATAACCGACAACTTCGTCGATTGGTTCGCGCGAAACCCATTTACCGGCTGGTGAACGACCCACTTCGCTCCCATTCTCATACCGGATCCTGGTTTGTTGTTGCAGAATACCAGTCACCCCTTGACTCAATATGGCCCGCTGGTCGATTTCTAGCTCATCGGTTCCGACAAGGATGGAGCTATAGGGCAGGGGTTCTTCCTGAATTTCCAATCCTTCGGTAATTCGATGTACCTCGATTGTGTCCCCCGATTCTAAAGGTGTATCGATATCTGGCTGGACGTAATCCTGCCCGGATAGGCCGATACCTGCTTCTTCCAGAATATCCAAAGGTGATGTATGGTGACTTGATATCTCAATTCTCATACCATCGACCTGGATAGTGTAAGGTTTTGCCCGATGAATTTTAATTTCTTGATCTGGGAAGATCCAACTACCAAGAGGGGGATCAACTTTATCATTTTCAAAGAGGATAATTCGAGCTTCTTCTAATGCTTTTCCAACCGATTTTGCCCCAGTCATAATCTCCATCGTTTTCGCACCATCGTGGATGGTCAGCGATCTCATACGAGAGATTTCAATTGATTCTGCGAGCGGTATACCCTCTAGTTCCTGAATAGAATAGAGTTGGTCGTCGATTAGAATCTGGTCAGACCGGTTAAATTTAATGCCGGATTCGAAAAGTACTGAAGCAATATCTGGCTGGAGCGTCCAGATTGTTTGAGTGTTCTCTCCTACTTTAATTTCAATAGGTTGGGCTCGATTGATGGTAATAGCTGTTCCTGAATCCGGAAAAACATCCAGGCCAGGTCTAATTAAATCTTCTGGGCGATAGGAAATAGCTGAGGCGTCTAACACTTCTCGTACTTTGCTAAAACTACCCTGAATCGTGTCAATTTGACCGTCATGATAGATCGTGAATTTATCGCCACGAATAGACAAGATAAAAGTAGTTCCAGCCCCGGCTGTCAGTAAAACGATGAGAGATATAATGAATATCAGGCGAGTTTTAGGGGAGGTGAGCATGAAGAATACCAGTTTGTGCCCATAAGACCGACGATTACCAGGTTATCCTGGGCACCCGGGGGAAACGCCTTAGCGCTGCTTCCTCCCGGACCTGACGCGGTTCGACGGCCCCCGCCGCCAGGGACCCAGTTATCGCCGGTCTGATGGGCACAAAATTGTGTTTAAGATCCTAACAAAAGCAGTTGGACCCGTCAACTAATAAATAAACAAGTCTGGGGTCAATTCCACATGCCGATTGCTTCAGGACCTCGATCTAACTCCCATGGGTAAACTACGTACGCATCCGTTACGGCAGCATAATAAGTGGGGGTATGACCTGGATAGAGCGATGAAGCAGGCTTGTAATGGAGTACACAGGTGTCGGGTTTTCCCCCGGCCGCGTCCACTCGGCTGGCAACCGTAACTGTATTCCTTCCACGAGTCCAGACATCGTCCACGACCAGTATCCGGCGGCCTTCGAGCAATTCATCTTCGGGGAATTGGATAAACTCAGGCACAGCAAATCGTTCCCCATCATGGATTTGAAGACCCGGAAAATCGGCCGGGAAACGGACTGAGGCGGTCAGAATATAGGTGATATTCAATGCCTCTGCTAGCATCCCGCCAGGCACTAAACCCCCACGTGTAATTATCACCATGGAGTCATATTGACCGCGCACCTGGGGCACTAAATAATCGATCAATTTATCCACATCGGACCAGGTTAGAATTTCACGCCGCACAATAAACGACTCCTTCAGGAAACCATTATTTGCTTCTAGATAATAATAATCCAATAAGAAAATAACTCAGCCGTACATTACTTATTTTTGACCGGAAATCTGGTCAAGATAGTTGCTCGATCAGGAATTGGCAAACGGGATCCTTCATTCATTTCCGCGGGGAAGCGCATCGTACGTGTTCCACCACCTAATTGGTAAATTAATATTGATGTTCCTGGTGTTGACATACCTGTTGGCACGACTGCTTGTCCTAGCAAATACCCGTTGGCATCGATGGCGCAACTGGTCACAGTTCCGATTATTTTACCACGTCTATCTAGTACCGGATCGCCCAATTCAGGCCTGCGAACGCCTTTTTCGTCCATTCTAAACCGGATAACAACTTTATCACGATTATTCCGGCGATTGATATAGGCATATCTGCCAATGAAGAAAGGCTTCCAAAGCTTGACGTAGCTATCAAATCCAGCCTCGGCAGGACTGAGGTTTAAGGGGCCTGCTAGCTCGTGTCCATATAATGGCAAGCCTGCTTCGGTTCTCGTACTATCACGTGATGCTAATCCGCAGGGTATTAATCCATACACCTTTCCGGCATCCAGCAATGTTTGCCAGAACGCCGGTGATTGCTCAGGATGGACGAATAACTCGTAGGCTACCCTTTCACCAGTATAACCTGTTCGTGATATTATAATGTCATAACCGGATAAGGATCCTTCAGTTAGTTGAGCCCATTCTAATGCCTTAATCCGTTCTGCCAGAGACGGATCACCGCAAATGCTCAATAGGATATCTGTTGATCGAGGTCCTTGTAAGGCGATATCCACTCGACAATCTGCCCCCCATTTAGGATCTCGTAAATCTCGAAGAGTTGCCGGATGTAAGATTTTCGACCAAGGACGATTTTCGTCAATTAGAACGTCTCCTTGGTTAACGGCGTTTATCCAGGCCCAATCTTTATCATTATTGGACGCATTGACGACCAGCATAAAATTCTCTGGTCCCCTTCGATAAATAAAGAGGTCATCCACAACTTCACTATTCGGAAACAACAAGTATGAATATTGGGATTGGCCAACCTTTAGCATATTGACGTCGTTTGTCGTCAAATAATTCAGGAAGGTTGTTGCATTTGGTCCGCTAACCTCAAGAACGCCCATATGGCTCACGTCAAATAATCCTGCTGTTTCTCGAACGGCCGCGTGTTCTTCGCTAACTGAACTGTACCAGACAGGCATGTCCCATCCACCAAATGGCACCATACGTGCGCCTATGTTTATGTGGGTATCGTGAAGTTGTGTTGATTTTAATGGAGCAACTTCTTGGTCAATCCAAGAAAAATCTGCCAGTCCCTGGTTGTCGAGAGACCCTGACTGAAGCCCGATATAAAAAGGTTTGGCCTCAACAACCATTTTGTTTGAATCATTGATCTCGGGCAAGGGATCATCGATATTGATCTGCTTGGCAACGATCGGGCCAGGTAATTTTGCATAGAGGTCTCCGAAAAATATATAACCGTCAGACAGGTCATTCAACCACTTGGAAACCTTACTCGTTATCTCAGGAGAATCGAAATGCAGGAGGTATCGATCCGGTGTCTTTCTATATAATTCGCCTTGAATCTGAAAGTCATAGCCAAAAACTTTCGTTTTTTGACCATTGCCTACGGCCAGTGATCTGACATCGCTGGCTAACGCATAGTGAAGAAATTGTGGGGCATCCGGATTACGAACTTCTATGTATTCACCTTTTCCTTCTCTGCCTTGTGAATGTGTGAGTTCATTCACGATGGCCCGAGATTCCTGCAAGGCAGAGGGATCGACTTTTGCTCTAAGCAGTTTTCTACCGCCTATCCTAGAATATGTATAAGGCTGGCAACCTTTTAGAACTTTGGCGATAGCCTGGGCTAGTAAGTCAATTTCTTGGTCGCCGTACCCTAACTGACTTATCCAAACTGTCCCTAATCTAACGCCAGTAGCTCGAAAGGCACTCTGATCCCCAGGGACTGTATTACGATTAGTAACGATACCTGCAACATCTAATATGCGGGCGGCCATGTCGCCAGATAGATGCACACCGTCAAGGGTGATGCTTTTCATATCCATTAATAGAAGGTGGTTTTCGGAACCCCCTGATACGATTCGGATGTCTTGATCGGCCAGTTTTTGGGCAAGTCTAGATGCATTATAAACAACTCGCTGCATCAGACGACGAAATTGTGAAGTACCGGCCAATTTGAGGGCCAGAGCCAGTGCTGCGATGGTATTTAAGTGGGGTCCACCTTGTTCTCCGGGGAATACAGCTCGATCGATCCTGTCGGCAATATTGGGGCGATGGGTCATAATCATCGCTCCTCGCGGTCCACATAAGCTTTTATGTGTTGTCGTGGTTACAACGTCGGCAATTCCTATTGGACTGGGATGGACCCCGGCTGCCACCAATCCCGAAATATGAGCGATGTCGGCTACTAAGTAGGCACCACATTTATCGGCTATCTGCCGGAATCGGTGCCAGTCCACCAAGAGCGGATATGCTGTGAAACCGGCAATTATCAGTTGTGGTCTGACTTCCATCGCTTGTTCTTCGATAGCGTCATAATCTAACTGCTCGGATTCCAGGTCTAATTCATACGGCACAGAATTGTAAATTGTTCCTGAGCGGCTGATCTTACTGCCATGAGTTAGATGACCACCATGTCTCAGATCAAGGCCCATAATGGTATCGCCTGGCTGTAAAAGGGCAGTATACACTGCAGAATTAGCAGGCGATCCACTTAATGGCTGCACATTAACGAATAATTCGCCAGGTTTTAACCCATTTGCCGCAAATAACTTTGCTGCCCGACGACGCGCCAATGCCTCTAATATGTCTGCATATTCAACCCCTTTATAATAGCGGGGATCACTATAACGGCGGAAATATGCTAATTCGGCATCAAAATCCAAGATCTCACTTTCTGTTAATTCTCTACTCTGCTGCCTGGGATAACCTTCTGCGTAAATGTTTCCAAAATTCGAGCTCATTAAATACCGGACGGCAGAAGGGGCAATGCTTTCTGATGGAATGAGTATTATCTTTTCTTGTTGGCGACGGTCTTCCAGTGAAACAAGCTGGCTGAGCTCAGGATCAAGTTCTTCCGCTGTTTCCCGAAATATTAAGTCGATGGACATACAGACTACTCCTGATTGAGATGACAGAAACAACCAAAGATTGAAAATGCTTTTAGATTTTTAACCATCCGATGGTCATGCACGATGATCATGTTCAGAGGCCAATTACAGCTATCCGTTTATAAGACAAACGCGATGGTATGGAAGGTAATTCTGAATTTTAGCAGGTTTTTTAGGGATTGGCAGGAAGCACAGGTCCAATTGAGCTATGTCATTCGCAGTATTGTAAAATATATTTAACTCAAGTTGCGACCTTAAAAACATGACTAAAGCTCAAGGCCAGCACAAACAAAGTGACTTTCAATTCGAAACATGCCGCTGTGACAGCATGAATGTGAAATGGCAACCGCTGATTGATTAAGCTGCCGGCTGTTTCTACTGCTTTACGATAAACGTGCTGCAGGTAGGTCATCCATGGTGGTAGGGCACGCTTGGAGTTCTTCTTACGCATCGGAAGTAGCTCGATGCCAGCTTCTTTGAGCAAATCCTCCAGCCAATAGAGGTTGTAGGACTTGTCAGCAAAGATGGTTGAGCCGGCCGGAATATCGAAATCAAACCATGGCAAACAGCTACCGTCATGAAAAGATCCAGGTGTCAAGAAGAACTCGACTGGTCGCCCAGCTTCGGTAACCATCAGGTGGATCTTAAGACCATAGAAGTAGCGCTTCTTGCTGGCTATGTAGCCACGAAAGGCTTCTGCTTGATAAATCTTAGCTCGTTGGATGCGATAGTTATCACAAACGGGCACAGGAAAGGTGTCCAGGCTGTAAATGTGCTCGCTGTTTAGGGCTTTCCACATTTCAGCTAAGAGCCCAAAAACAGCCAGAAAGTGATGTTTTACCCGATGCAAACGACGACTGAAACGACTCTTACTAAGCATGGTCTGAATGTAGTCTGGCTTGCTCAGAAATCGTTGGGCCAGAGCAAAGTTGCCGCCAAAGTACAAAACAGCCACCAGGGCCGTGGTCATGACTTCGGCATCGCTCATTCGGCATTGAGGATCTTCCCAGTGATGAATCGCTTTCAGATAGTCGTCACAAATGCAATAAACGATTATGATCTCTTGGTCCATGAGTTTCTCCTTTGTTGACGATTTGGCTTTCATCAACTTTAGGATGAAGCTCATGGACTTGCTACTTTTCTTCAGTTGTTAAGGTAGCAACTTAGGTTAATTATTGGGATAAACGGCATTGCCCAAAATCCGAGCCTCACGCAGCCCTTCCGCAGGCTTAGTTCAAAGCAGATTTTGTGGTTGCTCGGGGAATTCCCCGGCCCATGAATCTCTTCTTATTTTGCCTAGGAAATCGTCTATTTGCTCCACAAATCCCTGAGGGTTAAGGAAGGAGGAGCAAAGTTGCTGCGCTACTCAATCGGCCGGTTTTTCCTCGAAGCCGGGAACCGTAAGCGTTCGTCCATCGTCCTCGAGAACGTGATAGGGGTACCAGGCAATGCCGAAGTGGGTCACGGCAATATCCTTCTTGTAGGGTGTAACCGTTATCATCGTAACGTCGTCGATCAACTCATCATATTTTTCATCGACTGCGTTGATGGTCTCCAGGGCCTGTTCCTCAAGCTCGGCAATTTCCCGGTTCAAATCGACGATATTGTCTTCGGTTTCTTCCACTTCGGCTTTGGCCTTCTCGGTCATGCTTCGCTTGCTCATGGACGATGAGAGGCTGCGACGACGGCTGGAGAAGAGACTAAACAATGTTTCGGCATGCTTCACGGCCTCTTCCCGTTTGCGGCGATTGTACTCTTCCTGGTCTGCTTCCAGCTCTCGTTCCTCGCGCCGCAGCTTTTTTTGCAGCGAGTCTAGCTTTCGCCGGAACTGTGCCTCGACCTTGCTAGTTTCCGCCTCCTCAAGTGGTTCCGCAGCGTCAATACACATTTGCCGAAAGTCGTCTTCGTCGATGTCCGGGCCTGCATACACTTTGAGGTACTCGTGTGCACGTACCTCAATTTGAGCCGTGCGGTAAATCCAGTCAACAAAGTCCGACTCCAGACCCTTTAGTAACCGGGCATCCGAAACGGCGCCTCCTAACTGGGCGAACACTGCCTCCCGAAGGGGCTGGCGGTCCAGGTCACGCTCGGCTATCGGCTGTATAAGGTGATCATCCCAGCGAACAACTCCCCTTTCATCAGGCTCTTGGACGAGGGCCGCGACCCGCAAATCCAGGTTGAGATTGTATTTACGCTGAGAGTAACGGACATCAGCCTGTGCAAGGAGCACAGGTCGGTACAGTATTCCCAAAGGCTGTTTACCGTGAGTATCCCGTTGGCCCCTTATACCAGCTTCAGAGGGCGTCAGGTTATTAGGCAAGAAAAACTCCATCAAGTCGCTTGGAATAGCCGGTCGAGTCCGTGAACCCTCCTGTGCTAGCAAATCTGAAAGGGCCGGTTCAGCCGCAGCGGGCATTGAGGTAGAACCCGCAACGGGTGGTGCGGCGGGCGCCCGCACTGGAGATGTTGCCGGAATAGCACCGGCTTTTGCCATCTCGTTGAGCGCAGGGATTTGAGCTCGCGTGACAGGTCCCGCCAGATAATTCATTGCCCAACGTGTTTGAAAAAGTACCGGGTGTTTCTCATGCACGTTACGGAGCAGAAAGATCCGCTTGCCTAAGGCGGAAATCAGGCGATCGTATTCAGAGCGGTTCAGGCCGGCGCCAGCAGCGCTGGAAAGGCCATCGAGCAGACGCTGCTTGTCCTGGTCTGTGCCTAACTTGCCAATAAACCATGTACCGGCGTTGGAAAGTGCTTTGTAGTCAATGTCCACCGGATTCTGCGTCGCCAGCACGAGCCCAACCCCAAATGCACGTGCCTGCTTCAGCAAGCGCAACATCGGCGTCTTCGATGGCGGATTGCCAATCGGAGGCAGATAACCAAAGATCTCATCGAAGTAAATCAGCGCCCGAAGGCTTCCGGTCCCAACCTGGGAGCGCATCCAAGTTTCCACGGCCGAGTAAAGAAGCGTGACGAAAAACATCCTTTCACTATCGCTCAGATGGGCAATAAAAAACACACTGTGGCGCGGGCGCCCATCTGGTGTATAGAGCAAGCGGCCGATATCCAGCGGCTCACCCTGCAACCAGGGCTGGAACGCAGGCGCTGCCAGGATGTTATTTAACAGCATAGCCAGGTCAAAGCGATCATTTTCCGGGAAGAAACGGTCGACAGGGAATACGCCTAGCTTCTCAAACGGTGGCGACTGAACCTGCATGATCAGCTCGCCCAGGTCAAGGTCTTGTTCCTGGCTCCAGGCAGACTCGAAGATGTTGGAGAGCAAAATATGTTCACGAGAACGGACAGGGTCAATGTCTGAAAGTCCGATGAGCCCCAGCAAAGCCGTGACTGTGCCACCGATCCGTTCGCGTAACGACTCGGTGTTGCTGGTCCACTCAATGGTCGGGGCTTTGAGCGATGCCAGGATATTGACCGGCAGCCCAGCCCTCAGGCTGACCTGAAACTGCCGGCTGCCGCGAGTGACTTCGATGTCAAGGGAATGGCGG
>Ga0209742_10001239_pt1 | contig 11953 bp, 12 predicted proteins | sample DeeMarSeWOR38_10_FD_187462 | JGI IMG/M metagenome (GOLD analysis project Ga0209742, IMG submission 187462) | Marine sediment microbial communities from White Oak River estuary, North Carolina - WOR-3-8_10 (SPAdes) (version 2) | ecosystem: Environmental > Aquatic > Marine > Intertidal zone >... | reverse complement strand
TGCTAAAAGATGTTTCTGTAGACCTTCGGGAATCGCTGTCACAAGTTCAAATGTGAACAAAATCTTAAAAGGCAGCAAGATGATAGGAGATATTAATGTTACCTGTGATTTGGAATTGAGCGGGGACGTTGAAGGCAATATAACTTCAATACAAAAGTCAAACATCCTTATAAAAGGGGTCTGCAAGGGAAACATAGAAACTAAAGAAGGCAGTGTTGATATTGAGGGTGAACTGCGTGGTGGAAACATCATTGCAGGGAAGGATGTGAAAATTTCCGGCAAGTTCAATGGTGGAGAAGTAAAAGCCGTGGGCAAAATATTTGTAAATGGTGAATTTAATGGAAAACTTGAGGGCAATGATATCGAGATAGGACCAAAGTCCAGCGGCAAAGGGGAGATATTTTATAAAGAATATATCTCTATTTCCAGAGGGGCCAAGATTGACGTTCAGATTTCCCAAACCAAGGAAGCTCTTAAGGAAGTTAGGACCCCGCCTAAGACGAAGGCTGCAGATACAAAACCTGTTAAACTGAGTGCTGAAGGAAAGTAACGTGGTCCTTAAAAATCTCTAGAAGAAGATATGAACCATTTGAAGAAGGGAAAGGGAAGAGATCAGGCTTGCACATCCTGACATTTTCCTCTCTCAAGCCGGCCCTGGTTATCCTTTCAAGATACAAGGAAAGCCACCTGAATACCGAAGCAGCCGGCCCTTAAATATGGAGATTAATTTTTATTGCTAAAGTCTGTTAATTCAATAATTATATTATAAAAAGAATATTCCCGGACAATTTCCGGGACAGCAAAATAAACTCCGAGCCAAAAGGCCTACGTTCTCATTAAAGGATATGGTCTGCGGCCGATAGGGTGTGGCAGGAAACAACCATGCCTCCCGTGTTTGGAAAGGAGTGGAAGTGTCGCCACATCAAGCGAAATCTTTAGGTTCTATTTCAGACATCACTCTTCAGGATAACTACAACAGGCCAATCAACTACCTGCGACTGTCTGTCACTGACCGCTGTAATCTTCGGTGCAGGTACTGCCGCCCTGAAAAAGGTGTGCCTTTTGTCCCTCATGCAGAGATCCTTTCTTTTGAGGAACTGGAGCGCCTTACAGCCATATTCTGTTCTTTGGGAATTGTGAAGGTGCGTGTCACCGGCGGGGAACCCTTTGCAAGAAAAGGGTGCCTGCCGTTCTTGCAGAGACTGCGCAGAATAGAGGGACTCGACTCCCTGCACATCACAACAAACGGGGTGGAGACGGGGCGCTATCTTGACGCCTTGGCTGATCTTGAAATCAACGGTATCAATCTGAGCCTCGACACCCTTGAGCAAAGCAGGTTCCAGCTTATTACCCGGCGTGATTATTTTGCCGATGTCATGCATACCCTTCTTAAGATTATCGAGTTGCGAATACCCCTCAAGATAAACAGTGTCGTACTTGCGGATACAAGCGATGCGGAGATAGTCGGACTGGCAGGTCTTGCCCGGAAATATCCTGTCTCTTTGCGGTTCATTGAAAGAATGCCGTTTTCAGGTGCATCCAGGCCTGAAAAACTGGTTAACGGGCATCTGCTGCAGCGTCTTCAGAGGATTTTCCCCAACATGGAGGAGTGCACTCCAGGCCTGCCTGCAACCGCCCGCATTTTTGCGCTGTCCGGATACAGGGGAACGCTCGGTATTATTCAGGGGCATTCGCGGCTATTCTGTAAAACCTGCAACAAGGTACGCATCACGCCGATCGGGATGCTGAAAACCTGTTTGTATGACAACGGCGTTCTTGATCTGAAGGGTCTTTTGCGAGGCGGTGCCAGTGACCGGGAATTACAGCAGGCGATCAGGGCATGCGTGTTGAACCGTCACGCCAACGGGCATGAGGCGGAATGGGTTTCAATCAAGGAAGTCGAGCCCTCCATGGCGACCATTGGCGGCTGACAGCAAAGGGAGGTAATCATGTATGACCTGACCATACCAGTATCAGTCCTTGCCCTTGTTTTTTACCTGATTGCTTTTTCCCATGCTTCGGTCGGCTTAGGTGCCGGTTCGTATATGGGCTCAGCCAGATTTGTGCCGCATACCCTGCCGAAAATACTGGGATCAGTACTGCTTGTTACCTTCGTATTACTGGGAAAAAATTCGTCAACCACTACCTGTAAGAAAAACATCAAGGAGCATTGCTAGTATGATTGATGTAAGCCCCAAGTTCAACTCGTTGCGTTATGCGCTGGCAGAGGGTTTTCTAAGTGGCAGCAAGGAAACCCTGAAGAGGGTATTTGCCGGCACCGTACCTAAAGGTGATGTCAGAGAAGTTGCGCGTGCCGCCGGAATAAATGCGGCAAAACGCTGTGCTGACTGGATCACCTTCTGCCACCCGATCCCTCTTGACTGGGTGGAGGTCCGGCTCGAAGCGGAAAAGAACAGGATAAAGGTCACGGCCGAAGTGCGCTCGGTATGGAAGACCGGGGTGGAGATGGAGGCGATGGCTGCCGTAACCGCAGCTCTCCTGAATGCCTACGATATGCTTAAGCCGCTTGATGATTCCCTTTCCTTTGGAGATATCAGGGTGGTTAATAAAAAAGGCGGCAAAAGCGATTTTACCGACTCTTTCAATAAGGACATCAAGACTGCGGTCCTGGTAATATCGGATTCCACCCATGGTGGAAAACGTCAGGATAAATCAGGTGCTATTATCAAGGAGTTTCTCGCCGATAAACCGTTGCAGGTCGATTTTTATGAAGTGCTTCCCGATGATAAGGAAATCATAGCAGAAAGATTATGCCAGCTGGCGGATGATAAAAAGACGAATCTTATATTTACTACAGGCGGCACGGGTCTGGGCCCCAGGGATGTAACGCCGGAGGCAACCCTATCAGTCATTGACCGGTCTGTGCCGGGTATTGTCGAGGCTGTCAGGAACTACGGCAGGGACCGCACCCCTTTTGCCATGCTGTCCCGCGGGGAGGCAGGGGTCAGGGGGGACTGCGTCATAGTCAACCTGCCGGGCAGTTCCAAGGGGGCACTTGAAAGCCTGCAGGCACTTTTTCCCGGTCTTCTGCATATCTTCCCCATGATGCAGGGGAAAGGGCATGGAAAAGCAAAAAAAGAGGCAAAAAGAAAATGATTTCAATCCAGGAAGCTTTGCAGATACTTCAGGAGACAGTGCCTGAGACCAGGGTTGAGATAGTAGAATTGGCAGATGCCGACGGCAGATACCTGGCAGAATCCATAGCAGCTCCTGAACCGTCTCCGCGTTATACAAATTCCGCCATGGACGGATATGCTTTGCGCTGGACTGATGTCAAGGGTATAACAGAAGAAAATCCTGCCATCCTCAGGATTGTGGGAGAAAGCAGGGCAGGGCTGCCCTTTGACTGGGAGGTGGGGACCCATGAAGCGGTTTGCATCAGCACCGGTGCCATGCTGCCTTCCGGAGCTGATACTGTTGTCAGGGTTGAAGACACCCGCAAGCCTGATGATGCAGCTGTGAAGATTTTAGCTGCCCGCTGTCAGGGTCAGGATGTCCGGTATGAAGGAGAAGAGTTCAGCTGCGGCGATGAACTGCTCTGTGCCGGCACAAAACTATCTGCACGTCAGCTTGCGCTTTTAGCCACAGTCGGTCACCACCGGGTGAAGGTCTTTACCATGCCTCGCGTTGCAGTGCTGATAACCGGTTCCGAGTTGGCCTCCTCCGCGGATAAGGAGATAAAACCATACCAGATACGCGATTCCAATTCCATCATGCTGAAGTCAGCCCTGCAGGAGGCAGGTGCAAGAGTGCATTCCTGTTCCCACGTAGAAGACGAACTGCAGGCGACAATTGCAGCAATCAGCAATGCCCTCTCACAGGGGGTCGATTTTATTCTCTGTTCCGGCGGAATATCAGTGGGCAACCATGACCACGTGAAGGAAGCTGCCGAGTCTGTCGGATTTAAAGAGCTTTTCTGGAGGATCAGGCAGAAACCCGGCAAACCATTATTTGCTGCTCAAAAGAACAACACATACCTCTTTGGTTTGCCCGGCAACCCTGTATCAGCATTCATGTGCTTTGCCCATTACATTCGACCCTTATTTTTTACTGTTAGGGGACGGGGTATGAAGTGGGATACGATTACCGCAATTGCAGCCGGAGAAATAGCCAATTATGGCAAAAGAACAAATTTTATCCGGGTGAAACTCGAACAGAAGCAGGGGCAGCTGCCCAAAATTATTGATATAAATAAACAGGGCTCGCATATGTTGAGTTCAATTGTCAAAGCAGATGGCTATATCATTTTGGAGCCTGGTTTAACGGTTCAATCAGGTATGGAGGTTAATGTTTTTTTGTTTTAAGGAGTGATGGAATGGCATATGTGGAAGCAGTCTGTTTAAGCCACAAAAAAGGAATTGTGAAAAAAGAACAGGATCAGGTCGTGGCCCATGAAAACTGGGGTATTGAAGGTGATGCCCATGCCGGGAACTGGCACAGGCAAATATCCCTCCTTGCAGGCGAGTCCATTGACGGGGTTAAGGAAATTCTGCCGACCCTCAAGAATGGGGCTTTTGCTGAGAATGTCATAACCAGGGGAATAGATTTAAGCAGTTTGCAAATTGGTGACCGGTTGCAAATAGGTGATGGGGTTGTCCTGGAGATAACCCAGATAGGCAAGGAATGTCATAACAGCGGCTGCGCCATCAAAAAGGCCACTGGTGACTGCATTATGCCCAGGGAAGGAATATTTGCCCAGGTAGTGGAAGGCGGTATCCTTGCAAAAGAGCAGGAGATCAAAATTATAAGCAGGCCGCAAAAGTAGTTTAAAGACCCAGCGCAGCAGCAGCCTTTTCAAAATCATTCGACTTGATATAAACGATATATCCAAAACTTCCCTGTCCGTCAGTTACGCCGCTGGCTGAATAAACATTGACTTCAGCCTCATAAATCTTGCGGTGGATTTCCGCCAGTGCGCCCAGTTCGTCATCCCCCTGAACCAGGAACGCCTTATGGGGCCCGTCAAGATGCATCCCAATCTTTGCCGCTTCATGTCTTAACTGCGGCGGATCATTAGGAAAGATCGTCAGTTGGGTAACACTTGGTCCTACGGGAACGGCGGTAAAGGCCAACAGACTGATACCGAGGCCGGCCAACTGGGACAGGAACTTATAGGCTTCGCCGGGCTGGTCCGCTACAGTAGTGTGAAAGTACTCGACCTTAGAAATTTTGAATTCCATAGCCTCGTCCTCCTGTAATTATTTGGTGTAAGCTCCGATCCAGTAATTTTCTTAATTAACAGGGATCATCAAACCTGGTACTTGTATAAATACAATAATCATCACCGATGAAAACCTCTATCCCGGCAAGAATAATAAAGACGGTAAAATAATCGATTGGATGCTGTTCAAATCTGCAATTTCCAATTATTTTTTGATATTGCCGATCATGGGTTCTCTTTTGTGATAGCCTCCCTTACTAATAATAAATTCTCCATGCATGTTGTATACATAATAACCCTCAGTAACCCAACCTTCAAAACCATCGGCAATATGAATCGTATTGGTATACCCCATCTCAATGAGCCGTTCGGTGGCAAAACCGGAACGTCTACCGTCCTGGCAATAGACATAAATAGTTCTGTCCGTTTTCTTGATTATATTCGGCACAATCCATTCGATCCTGCCGCGTTCAACATTCAAGGCGCCAGGAAGGTGCGCAGCGTTAAATTCAGCTTCGGATCGGACATCCAGCAGAACAAATTCATCATCTTTCTCAATAATTTTTTTAAAATTCTTTGCCGTAACAGACGGTTGGTGTTCCATTACTGCCTTGTACAGATTGAGAACATTCTGCTTGACTTGCTCGATGGTTAGCTCCCGTGCCTGGAGGGTAAAGGGGATAATTAAAGCCATTACTGCAAAAATAATAATAACTTTCAGGATGGTTTTCATTGTCTGAATCTCCATAGTTTGAATTTAATTATTGAGTAGCCGTGGTTAATTGCCATCTTAACTTTTCAGTCAAAATCTCCCAAATAGAAAAACACGGAAAAGGAATTTATTATACCTTTTACAACAACTTTTCTTTTAAAATTTGTTCGAGTCTTTCATCTGTGCCAATATCTGCTCCAGTGCTGTCTGGTTGGGAGTAATAAAAGGGGTGGAAGTTGGAACCTTATCAAGGCAATCCAAAAAATGTTCAGTTTTTCCTTGTGCTGGAGGCAAATGTGCCGAAAGTATTAATTTCGGGTCAATTTTACGAATTTTATCCAGCGCCTGTTTAAATCCATTTGGTTCAACCATATGAAGCCAGGGGCTGTCAGCACTGGCCCAACTGATCATGCCCTGCGCAAGCTCTTCCAGGGCAAGATCTTCAGTATTTTGCACAGCTGAGGGTAGGATAGCTCCAAAGCAATCTGCTGAGAAAAAAGCGTCTGACTTGTTATCGTAGATGCCAATTGTAGTAGGATTGTCGAACAGGGGTGGCCTGACGGCGGTAAGCCTCCTGTCACCGATATTGATACTGTCTCCCGTATTGAGCCAGTGAACCCGGGTCATGGGCACCGGCCAGGCCGTGCTCATTCTCAACACTGCTAAAGAGTTTGCTGCAAGCCGGACGTTTGGAGCTGCTTCAAGTACTTTCCGGATGCTGCCTGTATGGTCTGCATCATCATGGGTCAGCCAGATCCATCGCAAGTCCTTGAGATCAATGATTGATTCCAGAGCCTTCATGAACTCCTCACTCGCAATTCCCATTCCTGTGTCCACGAGAACCGGTTCTTTTGCCTTGATCACGAAAGCATTGACCGGGAGATAACCAGCACCTGGTATTGGGAAATGGGCAGGGATGATTTCGATGTCCGCTGATATCTGATATGGCTTATTCATGGCAGTCTCCTTGCTTGTCATACAAAAGTGTTTTCAGCATCAGCCGATTTTTGTGCTCTCGAGAAAACTGTAAAACAAGGAAAGTTTCAAGGAAGACAGTGAAGCGGGGAAAGTCAATCTGAAGGCAGTGTTGCATAGAGAAAAAAATGATGCCCACAAATAAGCAGACCCGAGTCACTGACTCTCATTTTCTCTGTTTTAAAATGAAAGCAGTTTTTCAGAGTAGACTATTTACTGTCTTTACATAAATCAAGGTAGAAACGGAAACGGTATGCGTCAACCTTTTTCAAATTGACAGAACAGGACGAAAGCCGGATCAAAGATGAAAGGGGGCAGGCTCGGATTTTTTTTTATAATGCCCGGGATGAAAGACATCCTTCAGGCCATGATAACGGTATCAGTCGATAATGACCTTCAACGGGCAATTCATACAGCTAAACAGAGACGACATAGTGCTGTATTGTGGGGGGACCGACAAACAGGGTTGCTATTTTATCTAACTGCTCCTGCAGGTATCCGCCGGATTCGCCTGCAATCATATCATTTTCAGTTTCCCAAATAGTGATTGAAATAAATTTGCTGGTGTCTGGATCTGTTAAAAGATGCATGCCACTGAAACCCTTCTGTTCTTTTGTTGCAGGCATGACATTTTCTTTAAAGATATTTATGGCTTCATCCTGTTTGTCGAGCTTAACTCGACCCAATATCACCCTCGCATGCATAGTTATCGCCCCCCAGGATTTAATTTAAAAAAGTGAAGAATATCCAGGTAGCCAGATATTTGATTAATTTTTTCCACCAGCCATATAATACCATATAGTACCACCTGATATTATATGAAATTTCTGAAATGTCAAAGTTCTTGTTGTGAAGTTTAACATAGAGAGTATAAAAATGAATCCACGCTTATATATAACTTTCTGACTATTGCTAAAGAGAAAAGTTATTTTAGGCGTTACCTTTCAGCAATTGATAGTAAACCATAATTTTATTTTTGATATGGCCCCCACAAAAGCAAAATTCCCGCTTTGCATATAAGCACAGATCCGTTGTCATTTAAATTAGTACCAGAGCCTTTCGATATGCATTAGATTATATAACTCATATTCATATAGTCATATCACCATGTTTTTTCATATCAACCAGTGATGAGGGATGTTAATAACTTTTTTAACAGTTTGAGATAGCGGAAAATTTAAACATCTCCGCCAGTGGTTTGTTTTTGGCATTGTTATTTCAACTTAAAACCGGAGCTATTTAAGTTGAATAGAAAAGTAATCGTATCGCCATGAATAAGGCATACACCAAATCGTTAATGGAAACAATCTTCAGATCACGCAAGATCCTTGTTATTTGGACTTCTTGTAAGCTGAATTTTTTTTGGGCACGTGAATGAAAGTTGTCCTCTTTCGCAGCTGCGCGATACTCTCACATTTGAAGAAAAATATAATTTTGTGATGGGATTGAGCAAGGAAGTAGTCTTTCATGCTTTGGAACAGTATGAAAGATATTGTGAAAATGAATGTTATTCATAATGTTGGACGAACACTATGGCAAGTTAATCCCGGCCATACTTAATCTGCAGGGCAAAAATTATAGTATAAAACTCCTTGAACGTCAATATTGCATATGATCTTCCAGGTTACGGTCACCCCGTGACAACAGGAAAGGTGAGGCTAAAGGTCACCCCTTCCCCCTCCGAGTTATTCGCAACATCGATGCTGCCGTTATGCTGCTCGATCAGACGCTTACAGATAGCCAATCCGAGGCCTGTTCCCTGAGATTTGGTGGTAAAAAATGGTTTAAATACCTCTTCCAGTGATTTGTTGTCTATGCCTCGGCCATTATCGGAAATTGTGATTTGTACAGACTCGTCCGAGAGCTGTCGAGTCTGTATAGTTATGACACCCTGGCGGTCGGAAACGGAGTATATAGAATCGACTGCATTCAATATCAGATTGAGAAAAATCTGTTGCAGCTGATTTGGGTCGGCAACAATAAGCGACAGATCAGGGTTAAAATCTGTAACGAATTTAATCTGACCCTCCGGGGTTTTGGTCTTGTACTTTGGGGAGCGCAGGGATAAGCGGGCTGATTTGATCGTTGATTCAAGGATCTGGTTGACATCCATAGATATCATCTTGGGTTTCGGGGGGCGGGCATAGCTGAGCAAGCCTTTAAGCATGTTGGTGATTCTGTCAATTTCATTGATCACCCTGAGCAGCACTTCTTTGTCTTCCGGCGGCAGAGGAGAATCCTGACTGAGCACCTCCATTGATACCTTGATCCCTGCCATGGGATTTTTAATTTCATGGGCCATTCCGGCTGCGAGTTCGCCCACCACGGCCAGCCGTTCCGTTTGCTGTAATTTCGTATATTGCTCCTGTAGAGAAACAGCCATTTCGTTGAACGAATCGGCCAATTCACCGAACTCATCTTTTAATTTTTCCTCGATTCGATACTGTAACTTGCCGGCTTTGATTTTACGGGTGGCGCTTAAGAGTTCTGTCACCGGTTCGGTGATGCTTTTGATGAAATATATGGAAAAGATGACGCCGGTAAAAAATGCAAAAATAAGAGTGCCGGTTAAGATCTTTTTGGAGGCGGTTACTTCCGCCATAGCTGCAGTTGTCTTTTTTCGCAGAGTTTCGTTTGCCGTCATCGCCATCCACTGAGACTTTCCGATTATACTGTCCCCGATATCGGCTGCAAAAGTCTGAAGGCGGTTGATCCGTTGAGTGTCTGCCGTTGATGTTATGAAATAACTGAGCGCTTCCTCGTATTGTTTTGTCAGTTCCTGCAGGTTAAGGATTTCACCTGCTATTTTTGGTTCATGGTGGCAATCAGAACATGTCTGGGCCCGTTCACGGAGTGTGAGGACATTATCTACAATAATATCCAACTCCTTGCCGAACGATGTGCCAATAGTATATAGATTTGACTGCACTGCCTGAACATTGATGACCAGGTCCTGCCTGATAACCTCTACTTTATGCAACAAAAGCAAAGCAGTAAGATTTGTGGTTGTCTTGTTGATTATATGCAGGGTTGTGACGATGCCTGCCAGGAACAGCAGAAATAACAAGAAGAAGGCAAAGATAATTTTTTTCTTCATCTGTTACTTCCCATGTACCGTCAAGGACCCCAAAGCTTCCTGGGCCATTTTTTCTATGATTGTAAAGTCCTGCTTGCTTGACTTGACAAAACCCAGAGCTTTGAATTGCTGGAGAACCTTTTTGCCATCAGGCGTTTGGTCCATATGCAATAGAACATCAGCCAATCTCTCCCGTAACTCCTGGGCAATTTCAGTTTTTATACAGAGGGTGACTTCAGGAACCTTGGGGGACTGAGCTAAGATTTCCAGTTCGTGCCCGATAGAGGGATCATTCTGAACCAACTGATTGTAAGTAGTACTTTTTGCAGAACCAATGTCGGCTCGTCCGTCCAGTACAGCAAAGACTGCTGAAGCGTGGCTGCCGGAAAAAAAATACCGACTGAAATATGTGTTGATATCCTTTACGCCGTGCTGCTGCAGAAATGACAGAGGAAAGAGGTAACCTTCCATTGAAGCAGGGTCTACAAATACTATGCTCCCCCCCATCATGTCTTTCATGCCGCGTATGTTACTGTCTTTCCGTACAAAAATATACCCCTGTGATTTTGACTCTCCAAGCAGGTTAACAGGATTGACTATTGGTTCCAATTCCAATTCTTTGATGCCCATGGTGGCGGTATAGGGTGTGAGAAACGCCCCGTGCAGCCTGAGCGTTTTGAATCTTTTTATCACTTCACCATAGCGGCTCATTATGGTGAGCTTTACCTTAATATCGAGCTGATCCGAAAGGTAGTCGGCCAGATAACGATACCGTTGCATCTGATCGAATATATTGTGTTCGGGTTCGATGCCGATCAGCAGCTCGTCTGGCTGCTCAAAAGCAAAAACAGGTAAGGCTGCTGCTACGGTAACTAAACAGATAAGCAGGCAGGTGAAGGGATAGCGCATAAAGCGACGTATTAACAGCGGGGCCTGCCTCATTCAATCACCCTTGTCGCTTCAATTAACAGCTGGATAGGAAAATTGAGGCCAAGACGCTTGGCCTCTATAAGATTGAACACCAGCTCTGTATCACGAAAAGTATGTGTGGCAAGGTCCGCTGGCTTTGTTCCACTCAGAATCTGCCATGCCATTTCAGCGGCTATTTCACCTTGCGCATGCGAGGGCTGATAAAGAGCCATCAGCACCCCGACTTCATCATTGTCAGGAAAAATATCAGCAACAGGGACCTGATCTTTTTCTAGAATTGCTACAATGTCATCGAGCCATAAATGGGCGAGGGAACTGCCGGTAATAAAAACGGCATCAGACTTAATTGACCTCAGTTTGTCCAGATCAGCTTGCGACCGGATATTGATCTTCTCGACTATTATATCCTGCTGTCCAGCGAGGCGCGCCATTGTCTCATATTGGCGCACTGAGTCTTCCTCGAGGCTGCTGAAAATGATACCTAGAGTGTTGACGGTTTTGAGACGTTTGAAGTAACGGAGAAGGCTTGACAGCGGCACCTTGAAACCGCAACCCGTTACATATTTGGAGTCAAGAGCCACTTCCCCAGGTTCGTAGAAACCGGTGTAGACCAAAGGGATACGGCTTTTTTCGTGGATAACCGCATGGGTGGCGGGCGCACCATAGGTCACGATTAAGTCCACGTCAAAGGCGATGAGTTTTCGGGCGGCATTACTCCAGGATATGGAATCTGGAAAAGGTCTTTGCAGGACAATCTCGATTTTTTCATCCCCGGCAAAACGTTTCTCTAGTTCGGAGCGAAAGGCTTCGTGTATTGCCCCATAATAGGGGATATCACCGGTCATTATAACACCGACCCGTTTTCCCGCATGCAAATTAGGCGCGGTTACGAGAACGAAAAGAACGGCAAGCAGTATTTTCAGTAGAGGGCGGTATGAAGTATTCAATTTTAAAAATACCTTTTTACGAGAAAGGTGGAAGTGAATACATTGCCGTCCAACAGACCGGATGTTTTATCATTATAAATATTTAGGTAAGTTCTCAGCCCGATTTCCCATGCATTGGAAAAATTTTTGGT
>Ga0209742_10001232_pt1 | contig 12007 bp, 10 predicted proteins | sample DeeMarSeWOR38_10_FD_187462 | JGI IMG/M metagenome (GOLD analysis project Ga0209742, IMG submission 187462) | Marine sediment microbial communities from White Oak River estuary, North Carolina - WOR-3-8_10 (SPAdes) (version 2) | ecosystem: Environmental > Aquatic > Marine > Intertidal zone >... | reverse complement strand
GCCGCCGTTGTTACATATCAGACGCAGCCCGTGGGCTTGGGCAGGCCACCGTACTTTGTGATGGGTTTCATCGGGCCGGTCATCCAGAGCTTGAACATGTCCTTCTGGTTCTCGCCGATGTACTTGGCAAACTTGCGGATCGGCGGTACCACCGAGTGTTCCTCGTAATACTGGCGAGCCTTCAGGATCTGCTCCCACTTGACGTCGTCAAGCTCCACGCCGTCCAGCGCGGCCATTTCACGGCCCACTTCCGGGGTCCATGCGTCCATTGCGGTGAGATAACCGTCACCGTCGCGTTCGGGTAGTGTCATGCTGACTCTCTCTCTTTCATGCTGCTGTTCCTCACACATGGCCAGCCGCTAGCAGCAGACTGCAGGCCATGTATCTGCCCGCCGGAATGCGGGTCTTGCTGATATTGAATAATACCTGAGTAATTTAGTCAAGTATGTAACTAGCCCCCTGGCCTGCAGCCTCAGGATCTGCCCGTTGCCGGCCGCTATAAACCCCACAGCCCCTTGATTCCCTGACAAAACCGGGTCTATTCTCTGATGTAATGCACACACGACTCGACAAGCTGGTCCTGCTGATGGTCGCGCTCGCCCTGGCCCTGGCGCCCCTGCGCGGCACCCTGGCAGTCCCGGCAGAGGCCGTCGATGAGGAGATGTCATCGCATTGCGCCAGTATGCAGCATGGTGATGACATGACACCGATGCACCACCCGGATGACAGCGCCGCCAGCGACAATTCGTGCCCGGATGGCTGCAACGGCGACTGCTGCGGCATTGCCTGCAGCAGCTGCGCCCCGCCTGTCAGCGCCCTGCTGGATGGCAATGCGCCCGAGGCCGCGATACTGCACCCGTCCGCACCTGCGGCAACACCCATCCACTTTAGCGATCACACGATCCACCCCCTGCTGAGACCACCCGCCTCCTCCTGAGCTGTACCGGTTCACGCCGCAGCCGGCCCTGACCGAGGGGCTGCCCGCGGCGTGGTGACATTCTGTTGTATGGCTATGGAGAAGTCCCATGTTGATTTACCGGAAAACCGCCCGGTGTCCAGGCATCGCCGCGGGCGCGAGGACAACCCTGAACTGGCTGCATCCAGCCGTCCTGATCGTGCTGGGATCACTGGCCACCGCCAGCCGCGCCGACCTTGATATCGACGAGACTCTGCGGCTGGCGCTTGCCGATGACCCGGTGATCGCGGCAAGGCAGGCACGCTCGCAGGCCTACAGTGACAACGCCGTGGCTGACGGCCAGTTACCCGACCCGACGCTGAAGACCGGCCTGTACAACCTGCCGCTCGATAACTTCGAGCTGGACGAGGAACCGACCACGCAGCTGAGGCTGGGACTCGTGCAGTCGTTTCCCCGTGGCAGGACCCGTCACTTCAGGCGCGAGCGCAGCGAGTGGCTGGCTGCCTCGGAGGCAGCCGCTGCCGAGAGTGCCGAACTGCAGCTGGTGCGCGATGTGCGCAACAGCTTCCTGGAGCTTTATTACCAGGTGCTGGCGGAGCGCATCGTCACGGATGCCCGCGAACTGTTTGCCCAGCTGGTCGACATCACCCGCTCGCACTACGCCAGCGGCCGTGTCAGTCAGCAGGATGTACTGCGCTCCTCGCTGGAACTCTCGCGACTGGATGACCGCAGGACGCAGATACGCACCGCGGCCGAGCAACGCCGTGCCGAGCTGGCCAAGTGGATCGGCGATGCCGCCTTGCTGCCGGTCAGCACCACGTTCCCGGAGCTGCCGTCACTGCCGGCGAAGCCGGTGATCGAAGACGCTCTCACCGTACACCCTGTTATCCGCCAGGAGATGTCAAAACTCGAGGCGGAAAACCGTGCCGTGCGGATCGCACGCGAACAGTACAAACCGGGCTGGAGCGCCGGGCTGGAGTACCGCAAGCGCTTTGGTGACGACCCGGACGGCAGCGATCGTGCCGACATGATGGCCGCCATGGTCAGCCTCGACCTGCCGCTGTTCCCGAAAAACCGCCAGGACCGGCGGCTGGCCGCCAGCCTGCAGCAGGCCGGTGCCATCCAGCTGTCGCTGGACGACCGGCTGCGGGAACTGCAGCGGATGCTGGAATCGGATTACGCCAGCTGGCAACGCCTCGGCGAGCGTCTGCAGCTGTATGAATCGCAACTGCAGCAGGAGGCCGCAGCCAATGCACAGGCCTCACTGAAAGCCTACCAGAGCGGCGTGACGGAATTCAGCACCCTGATGCGCGCCCGCATCACCGACCTGGATGTGCAGCTGGAAGCGCTGCGCATCCGGGTTGATCGCGCCACGGCGCAGTCCAGCCTGCTCTACCTTGCCGGAGACAAGCCATGAACACATACCGCCTGATTAACATGCTAGCCAGCTGCATGCTGGCGGGCCTGTGCCTGCTGCAGTCGACCGGGGTCGCTGCTGAAGAGAAGGAAATACTCTACTGGGTCGCACCCATGGACCCGAACTACCGGCGTGACGAACCCGGCAAGTCGCCCATGGGTATGGACCTGGTGCCGGTGTACGCCGGTGAGGGCGACGGCAGCACCGTCAGCATCGCGCCCGAGGTCGTGCAGAACCTCGGTGTGCGCACGGCCAGGTCCGAGCGCTCACGGCTCTGGCGCGGCATCGACACCGTCGGCTATGTCGACTACGACGAGTCGAAGGTCAGCCACATCCACCTGCGCACGGAGGGCTGGCTCGAGCGCCTCTATGTCGAGTCCGAAGGCGAGCGCGTCAGCCGCGGACAGCGCCTGTTCGATCTCTACTCCCCCGAGCTGGTCAACGCCCAGGAGGAGTACCTGCAGGCACTGAAGCTCGGCAACAGGGACCTGGCGCAGGCCTCGCGCGACCGGCTGTCGGCGCTCGGCATACCTGCCGACCAGATCGCACAGCTGAAGAAAAGCCGGCGTGTGCAGCAGACCGTTGCCATCCATGCGCCGCAGGACGGGGTCGTCGCCACCCTGCCCGTGCGCGAGGGTATGTTCGTCAAACCCGAGATGCGCGTCATGAGCCTGGCCGAACTCTCCACGGTCTGGCTGCTCGCCGATGTCTACGAGCGGCAGGCCGACTGGGTGAAGGTCGATCAGCCTGCCGAGGTTCGGCTCGCCTACCGCCCGGGCGAGGTGTGGGACGGACGGGTGGAATACATTTACCCCAGCCTCGACCCGAAGACCCGTACCCTCAAGGTGCGCCTGCGCTTCGACAACCCGGACGAGGCACTGAAGCCCAACATGTATGCCAGCGTGCGCATCTTCGGCGGTCCGCGCGAGGACATCATCGTCATCCCGCTGGAAGGCCTGATCCGCACGGGCAGCGCCGAGCGCGTCATCATCGCCCTGGGCGACGGCCGATTCGAGGCGCGCGAGGTGCGCGCGGGTATCGAGAGCGGCGACTGGGTGGAGATCGTCGCCGGACTGGATGCCGGTGAGGAGGTGGTGATCTCCGGCCAGTTCCTGATCGACTCCGAGGCCAGCTTCAGGGCCAGCATGATGCGCATGAGCACGCCGGAGTCCGCGCCATGATCAACCACGTCATTCGCTGGTCGCTGGAAAACCGCTTCATGGTGCTGCTGCTGGCCGCGATCCTCGCGGCCTGGGGCGCCTACGCGGTGAAACACACGCCGCTGGACGCTATCCCGGATCTCTCCGACGTGCAGGTGATCGTCAGGACCAGCTATGCCGGCCAGGCCCCGCAGGTGGTCGAGGACCAGGTCACCTACCCGCTCACCACGGCCATGCTGGCGGTCCCGCGCGCGGTCACGGTACGCGGCTATTCCTTCTTCGGCGATTCCTTCGTCTACATCATTTTCGAGGACGGCACCGACCCCTACTGGGCCCGCACCCGGGTGCTGGAATACCTCAGCCAGGCGGCAGGCAGGCTACCCCCGGATGCCCGGCCGCAGCTGGGTCCGGACGCCACCGGTGTCGGCTGGATCTACGAGTACGCCCTGGTGGACCGCAGCGGCAACCATGACCTGGCCGGTCTGCGCAGCCTGCAGGACTGGTTCCTCAAGTACGAGTTGCAGACCGTGCCCGGCGTCTCCGAGGTCGCCACCATCGGCGGCATGGTCAGGCAGTACCAGGTCGTGGTCGACCCCGACCGGCTGCGCGCCCACGGCGTGCCGCTCTCGCAGGTGCGCGCCGCTATCCAGCGCGGCAACCAGGAGGTCGGCGGCTCGGTCATCGAGATGGCCGAGGCGGAATACATGGTGCGCGCGACCGGCTACATCGACGAACCCGCCGACCTGCGCCGCATCCCGCTGGGGGTGAGCGACAGCGGCACGCCGATCATGCTGGAGGACGTGGCCGATGTGCGCCTCGGCCCCATGCTGCGCCGCGGGATCGCCGAGCTCGACGGCGAGGGCGAGGTGGTTGGCGGCGTGATCGTCATGCGCTTCGGGGAGAACGCCAAGGCCACCATCGACCGCGTCAAGGCCAGGCTGGCGGAGCTGCGCAGCGGCCTGCCGCCGGGTGTAGAGATCGTCGAAACCTATGACCGCTCGGCGCTGATCGAGCGCGCCGTGGACACGCTCAACGGCAAGCTGGTGCAGGAATTCATTATTGTCGCCCTGGTCTGCGCCGTGTTCCTGTTCCACCTGCGCTCGTCGCTGGTAATCGTGCTGTCACTGCCGCTCGGCATCCTCACCGCGTTCATCATCATGCAGCAGCTCGGCATCAACGCCAACATCATGTCCCTCGGCGGCATCGCCATCGCCATTGGCGCCATGGTGGACGCAGCCATTGTCATGATCGAGAACGTGCACAAGCACCTCGAACGGCGGACGATGACCGAGGCCAATCGCTGGGAGATTATCCGCGAGGCGGCCGGGGAGGTCGGGCCCCCGCTGTTCTTCTCGCTGCTGATCATCACCCTGAGCTTCCTGCCGGTGTTTGCCCTCGAGGCCCAGGAGGGTCGGCTGTTCACGCCGCTGGCCTACACCAAGACCTTCGCCATGGCGGCGGCGGCCGGGCTGTCGATCACCCTCGTGCCGGTGCTGATGGGTTATTTCATCCGCGGCCGCATCGTGCCGGAGAGCCGCAATCCCATGGACCGCGGCCTGGTCTTCCTCTACCGGCCGCTGATCCAGCTCGCCCTGGCACGGCCACGAAGCGTGATCGCGGCCAGCGGACTGCTGGCCGCCTCCCTGTTCCTGCCCCTGTACGGTGTCGGCAGCCTGCTGGCGCCGCTGGGCTGGCCGATTGCCATCAGCCAGCCACTGCTAGGCGAGCCGGACTCCGGCAGCGTGCGCGAGGCCTGGCGCGATGGCGTGGCAAGCGCAAGTGAGCAGCTGAACGACGCCTGGCGCGGGCTGTTCGGTTTCAGCCCGACCCTGGCCAGGCTGGCCGACGGCACCGGCACCGAGTTCATGCCGGACCTCGACGAGGGCGACCTGCTGTACATGCCGAGCACCTTCCCGGCCGTCTCCATCGGCAAGGCCCAGGAGATCCTGCAACAGACCGACAGGCTGATCGCGACCGTGCCGGAGGTCCAGCGGGTCTTCGGCAAGGTCGGCCGCGCCGAAACGGCTACCGATCCGGCGCCGCTCACCATGGTAGAGACCACCATCCAGCTGAAACCGCGCGAAGAATGGCGCCCCGGTATGACCACGGACAATCTCAAGCGCGAGCTGGACAGCCTGGTGAAACTCCCCGGCATCACCAACGCCTGGGTGATGCCGATCAAGAACCGCATCGACATGCAGGCGACCGGCATCAAGACCCCTGTCGGCATCAAGGTCGCCGGCCCGGACCTCGACACCATCCAGGCGATCGGCCGTCGCATCGAGGAGGTCGTGCGGCAGGTGCCCGGCACGGTGTCGGCCTACTCCGAGCGGGTCGCGGGCGGTCGCTACATCACCATCGACATCGACCGCACCGCGGCCGCGCGCTATGCACTCAACATCGCCGACGTGCAGGAGGTCGTGCGCACGGCGCTTGGCGGCATGAACGTGACGCAGACCGTCGAGGGGCTGGAGCGCTATCCCGTCAACATCCGCTACCCGCGCGACAGCCGCGACTCCCTGGAGAAGCTGCGCAACCTGCCCGTGGTCACACCCGGCGGCGCCCATGTGCCGCTGGTCGAGGTGGCCGACATCCGTATCGAGAACGGGCCCGGCATGATCAAGACGGAGAACGCGCGCCTGAACGGCTGGATCTACGTCGACATCCAGGGGCGCGACCTCGGCTCCTATGTCGATCAGGCGCGCCGGCTGGTGAGCGAGTCCGTGTCCCTGCCCCCCGGCTATTCCATCGCCTGGTCGGGGCAGTACGAGTACCTGGTGCGCGCCAAGCAGCGACTGCTTACCGTCATACCGGTCACGCTGGCCATTATTGTGTTGTTGCTGTACCTCAATTTCCGCAACCTGACGGAGGTGACGATCATCCTCGGCACCCTGCCACTGGCGCTGGTCGGGGGTTTCTGGCTGCTGTACCTGCTCGGCTACAACCTGTCGATCGCGGTCGGCGTCGGCTTCATTGCACTGGCCGGTGTATCGGTGGAGATCGGCGTGGTGATGCTGGTCTATCTCAACCAGGCGCTGCGCCGGTACCGCGAGCAGGCAGAACAGGCGATGCGCGAACTCACCCCGGAGGACATCCGCAATGCAGTCATCGACGGCGCACTGATGCGGGTGCGGCCGATCATCATGACCGTGGCCACCATCATCGCCGGCCTGCTGCCGATCATGCTTGGCGGCGGCACCGGCGCCGAGGTAATGCGCCGCATCGCCGCGCCCATGGTGGGCGGCATGGTGAGCGCCACACTGCTGACCCTGGTGGTGATCCCGGCGGTGTTCCTGCTATGGAAACAGCGCACCCTGGTCAGCTGCCGGAATCCGGTTGCCGAAGGGCGCGGCACGGCCTGAGCATAGCAGTCACGGTCTGCAAGTACGCTACAATGCGGGGCGATGTCATCCGTACTCTGGAACAAGAAGCGTGGCTCGCCGCTGCTGAAAAAGCTGGGCTGGCATGCCGAGGCGGCCGTGCTGCGGCTGTTCTGGTGGACCATGCGCCGGCTGCCGCCGGAACGCGCCTCGGCCGCGGGCGACTGGCTACTGCGACGGCTGGGAAGCCGCTCGGACAAGTTCCGCAAGGTGCGCGCCAATCTTGCCATGGCCTTCCCGGAGAAGGACGCCGGGGAGATCGAACAGCTGGCCCATGGCGTGATGGGCAATCTCGGCGCCGTACTCGCCGAGTTCGCCTACCTGCAGCGCCTGATCGACCGGCAGGATCCCGACCCGCGGCTGGAGATCGTCAACCTCAACGAGGACCCGGCATTTGTCGAGGGCAGCAAACCCTGCATCTTTTTCTCGGGCCACCTGGCCAACTGGGAACTGGTGGCATTCGCGGCGGAGGCCATCGGCCATCCTAGCGACGGCCTGTACACACCGCTCAGCAACCCCCTGCTGGACCGGTTGCTGCAGGACAAGCGCCGTCAGCTGGGCTCGACCCACGTGCCGCGGGACAAGGCACTGCGACACCTGCTGAAATCACTGAGGCGGGGACGCTCCGTCGGCATGCTCGTCGACGTGCGCATCGACGACACCAACCTGCTGCCGTTCTTCGGCACCGGCGCCGGCCTGACCACCGCGCCGGCCTGGCTGTCGGTGAAGACCGGCCACGACCTCGTGCCGATGTTCTGCGAGCGCACGGGCCACGCACGCTACCGGATGACCATCTACCCGGCGTTGCCGCGACCACCGGCCGACCTGCCCGAGACCGATGCCGTTCACTGGCTCGCCCTGGAGATGATCCGTGTGCTGGAGGCGCGCATCCGCGCGCACCCGGACCAGTGGATGTGCACCAACCGGCGCTGGCCGAAGCAGGTCATGCGCGACCGCGGGGTCTATTAGGGCCTGTTCAGGACGGCAGGTGTACGGATTCCGGCAGGGTAATCTCCATGGACACCGGCAGGTGATCGGACAGCGAGTAGTTCAGCACCCTGACGTTGTCGACCTGCAGGGTGGGCGTCACCAGGATATGGTCGATATTGTGCTGCGGCCGCCAGCTGGGGAAGGTGTGCAGGTCATGGAACGGCTCGCGCATCAGGGTGCGGTTTATCAGTAAATCCATCTCGGCGCTCTTCGAGCGACAGTTCATGTCACCCATCAGCACCACGTTCGGGTACTCGTTGACGATCTCGCTGACATAATCGAGCTGGCGCATGCGGGCGCGCTGGCTCAGCGCCAGGTGCAGGATGAGCACCACCAGTGATTCCCGCCTGTTGCCATAGCGTATGAACATGGCGCCGCGTCCCGGGATGCGGCCCGGCAGGCGATGCTCGACGATCTCGGTGGGCTCGAAGCGACTCAGCAACCCCGTGCTGTGCCTGGCGATGCGCCCGATGCGGCGGTTGGTCTGGTCATACCAGAACGGCAGCCCGGCACGCTCGCTGATGTACTGGGTCAGGTTCACGTAACCGCTGCGCAGGCTGCCTGCATCGACCTCCTGCAGGCCGATGACATCGTAGTCGCTCACCAGCCGGGCCACCCGGTCAAGGTTGCTGAAGCGCTGCGGATGCGGCAGCACGTGTTTCCAGCTGTGCGTGACATAGTGACGGTACCTGGCCGTGCTGATGCCGGCCTGGACGTTGTAGCTGAGCAGGCGAATGCGCTGCCCCGCCTGGGCGCCGTCATCCCCGGCCGGTGCGGCCGCGTCTGCGATGTCACTTCTGTTCATGTCGGGCATACGAGTTTACCCATCTGCTCTGTCAGCTTGGTGTTTTCCCGGTAGTCGACCGGACAGTCGATAATGCTGACCGTGTCATTCGACAGGGCCTCTTCAAGGATCGAGGGGAGATCCTGCGTGCGTTCCACCCGGTAGCCCCGGGCACCGAATGCCTCGGCGTATTTCACGAAATCCGGGTTGCTGAAGCGCGTGTGCGACTCGCGCCCGAATTCGTTCATCTGCTTCCATTCTATCAGGCCGTAGCCACTGTCATTCCATATCAGGATAACAATTGGCAGCCGGCAGCGCATGGCGGTCTCGATCTCCTGCGAGTTCATCAGGAAGCCGGCGTCGCCCGTGACCGCGACGACATTGCGCCCGGGATGCACCAGCTTGGCGGCAATCGCACCGGGCACCGCTATACCCATGCTGGCAAAGCCGTTGGAAATCAGGCAGGTGTTGGGCAGTTCGCAGCGGAACATGCGCGCCATCCACATCTTGTGCGCGCCGACATCGCAGACGACGATGTCCTCCAGGTCCAGCTCGGTGCGCAGGTCCCAGATGACCTTCTGCGGCTTCACGGGGTAGTCCGTGTCGTCGCGGTGCTGGTTCATCTCGCTTATCAGCGCCTCGCGCAGCGGGCGCAGGTGGTGGCCCCTGTGCGGCCTGGCGAGGTCTGCGATGCGCACCAGGCTGTGCTTGAGGTCGCCGTTCACTCCGACCCTGACCGGGTAATGGGCATCGGTCTCGGCGGGCGAATGGTCGATGTGGATGATGCTGCGGTCACGCGTCGGGTGCCAGAGGTAAGGATGGTATTCGACCAGGTCATAGCCCACGCAGATGATGACATCGGCACGGTTGAAGCCGATGCTGACATAGTCGTTCGCCTGCAGGCCGGCGCTGCCCAGCGCACAGGGGTGACCGAAGGGGATAACGCCCTTCGCCATGAAGGTGTTGGCCACCGGTATGTTGAGGCGTTCCGCAAAATCCGCCAGCTGTTCCCAGGCGCGCGAGCGCACCACGCCGTTGCCGGCCAGGATGATGGGGTGCTCTGCCGCACTGATCAGCTCGGCCGCCTCGGCCACCCGCCCGGCCGGCGGCTCCGGGTCCGGCGGATGCACGACCGGCAAAAGCTCCTCCGCCGTTTCCATCGAGGCAATGTTTTCCGGAAATTCAATGAAGGTGGCGCCGGTCTTCTCTGTCTGCGCCAGCTTGAAGGCCTTGCGCACGACCTCCGGCACGATCTCGGGTTCCAGCAGGCTGGCAGCGTACTTGGTCACCGGCGAGAACAGCTTTTCCAGGTCGAGCACCTGGTGGGATTCCTTGTGCAGGCGCGTGGTGCCGGCCTGCCCGGCAACGGCAACCACGGGGGCGTGGTCGAGATTGGCGTCGGCCACGCCGGTGATCAGGTTGGTTGCGCCGGGCCCGAGTGTGGCCAGGCAAACACCTGCCCGGCCCGTCAGGCGGCCATACACATCCGCCATGAAGGCAGCGCCCTGCTCGTGGCGCACCGTGATGAAGCGGATGGAGGAATCCAGCAGGGCATCCATGACATCCAGGTTCTCCTCGCCCGGGATACCAAAGATGTAGTCAACGCCTTCGTTTTCCAGGCAACGGATGAACAGCTCCGCTGCCTTCATGGGCAGTACTCAAGCTTGACGCGACGCTGGTCCGGTTGATGCGGCATGCACGTCAGGGCTGCGTCGACTGTGCCACCGGCGCCATACCACTGCGTTCCTGCGCTACCAGGTAATCGACCACCTTGATGATATTGGCGTTGCTGCCTGCCTGGCGGCCACCGGTGCTGAACTTGCCGTTGACGATGAGCGTGGGCACCCCGGTAATGGCGTAACGACGCGTCATGAGCTTGGCGTTGTTCAGCTTGACCGACACCGCAAAGGAATCGAAGGTATTGCGGAAGTCATCGGCCGTCACGCCCTGCTCACGGAAAATGTCCTGCACGGCGGCCTCGTCATTGAGTTTCTGCTTCTTGTCATGGATGGCATGGAACAGGGCGGGATGCACCTTGTCCTGCACGCCAAGCAGCTCGGCGGTGAAGAAGGCCTTCGCCAGCAATTCCCAGCGCTGCCCGAGGACGGCCGGCAGACGCACGAACACAACGTCATCGGGCTTGGTTTCCAGCCACTGCTGAATGTGCGGCTCGAGGTCATAGCAGTGCGGACAGCCGTACCAGAACAGCTCAACGACCTCGATCTTGTGCGGCGCCGAGGTCGGCTGCGGATTGGCCAGACGCAGATACTGCTTGCCCTCGCTGTATTCAGCGGCCGCCAGCGTCCCTGACAGCAGGGCCGTTGCAAGCAGGATGGAAAACCAGCGTGTTATTGATTTCATGCACATTCTCCGGTTCCGGATTCAGTAAGGGTTGACCCCGCGTGCGCGCGGGAGTTCAGCCTGAAACGCCATCATAACGCCGACTGCAGCAAAAAGGTGACAGGCTGCGCCGCCTGGTGCAGTGGTCAGGGATGGCATGAGTGTCTGAAAGCGCAGCCTCGCCTGCCACGCCACTGCGGCCCCTGGACCGGGGCCGCGGGTTTCCTAGTGCAGACCCTGTATGTAGCTGGCAACCGCCTGTATCTCGCGGTTGGTCATGCGGGATGACAGGATCTGCATCATCTTGATGGCATTTTCATTGTGCCGGACACCGCTGGCAAAGCCATGCAGCTGGTTCTCCACGTATTTGGCATGCTGGCCGCGCAGGGCAGGATAACCGGCTGCCGGGTTGCCGGCACCATTCGGGCCATGGCAGCCCATGCAGGGCGCCACACCGCTCTCGGCATTGCCGCTGCGGTAGATTATCTCACCCAGCTCCACGAGTTCAGGGTCTGCCTCGCCAATGGTGGACTTCTGGCTGGCATAGAACGCAGCCAGGTCCCGCAGATCCTGCTCGCTCAGGCCGGCGGACATGCCCTTCATGGTGTCGTTGTCACGCTCACCGTGCTTGAAGTAGGTCAGCTGCTTCACCAGGTAGTCTTCGTGCTGGCCGGCCAGCTTTGGCCATTCAGGGTTGACGCTGTTGCCATCGGCACCGTGGCACGCTGCACAGCTGGCGGCCTTGCTCTTGCCGGCCTCCGGATCACCGGCCGCATGAGTCGACGCCGTGGCGGCTGAAACCAGAATTCCAAGTGAAAGAACAAGCCAGTTTTTCATATCTGTGCAACTCCTGCTCCGCACGCAGCACCGGTTGCCTGCGGTTGGTGTGTGGAAGCCGGCACTCGGCTAAGACCGCCTACCGGCTGGCAAAAAAGGGCTGTACTATATACCAGTCACTTGCCATGCGGTCAACTGGAACCCCCCTTTCGCACCACGATGGTGCATGCAGATTGCGGGTTT
>Ga0209742_10001230_pt1 | contig 12011 bp, 12 predicted proteins | sample DeeMarSeWOR38_10_FD_187462 | JGI IMG/M metagenome (GOLD analysis project Ga0209742, IMG submission 187462) | Marine sediment microbial communities from White Oak River estuary, North Carolina - WOR-3-8_10 (SPAdes) (version 2) | ecosystem: Environmental > Aquatic > Marine > Intertidal zone >... | reverse complement strand
AGATTGAGACAACTTGTCTACTATTTTTGACACTCCCTCATCATCAACTTCGGGATTAATTATAGCTACTAGTTCATAATCGCGCATTTCTAGATTTTATACCACATTGAACAAAATGACAACTAGACCGGCGATAGATCGGTCTATTATACGTAAAAGCTAGAATGTAAAATTGAGCCAGTGTTATAATTCTAGTGATGAGAATATCTGAATTAGGAGAATTCGGCCTGATTACTCTAATACATAGCAATATCACTAAGTCCGAAAATTCTAAACTTACTCCGTGGAAAGAAGTTGTAGCGGGCATTGGCGATGATGCGGCCGCTTGGCAATTTAACGATCACTTACAACTAGCTACTACTGATACACTAGTCCAGGATATACACTTTGACCTGGATGTTATTAACTGGGAAGAATTAGGCTGGAAAGCACTTGCTGTGAATCTAAGCGACATAGCTGCCATGGGGGGTATCCCCAAGTACGCTTTATTAGCCCTGGCACTCCCCGGCGAATTGGAAGTGGAAAACATTTTCAAATTTACAGACGGTATGCTTCATCTGGCTAAGAAATTACGAGTGGCTATAGTTGGAGGTAATATAGCTGCTGCTCCCAATGTAGTTATCACTGTAACAATTATTGGCTGCTCCGAAGGCGAATCTATACTTAAGAGGTCAACAGCTTCTCCAGGCGACCGGATAGCTGTTACAGGATATCTGGGATTATCGGCAGCCGCCCTAGAAATGTTTAAAGCGAAAACCATCTCAGATCTTAAATTACACAATGTCCTGAGACAAGCTCACTTTAAACCCATGCCAAAAGTTAAGGAAGGGCGACTCTTAGTTAAACAAGGGGTTAAAACCGCTATAGATATAAGCGATGGGCTTATTGCTGATCTTGACCATATATGTGAATCTAGTAGAGTCAACGCCAAGATAAATATAAATCAAGTACCCATACACCCTGTAGTTACAGAAAATTTTCCTAACTATCGGGAACTGGCGTTATCTGGTGGAGAAGATTATGAGCTTCTTTTTACCGCTGATGAAGCTACTATCAACCGGGTTAAACAAACCCTAGACTGCACAGTAACTGTAATTGGTGACATAATAAAAGAACAGTCGCCCACACGAGTGGCTGTAGTGGATAGTACGGGAAACGTCATTCACTACAAAAAAGGGGGCTGGGAACACTTTAAGCATGGAGTCCGTGAAGTTAAATTCGCATAGCCCTGCACAAACTGAACTTTTAGGTAGCTACTTGGGGGAAATAGCTCAAAAAACTGATATTTTTCTTCTCGTAGGTGAGTTAGGCGCAGGCAAAACTTGTCTTGTCCAAGGTATCGCTCGCGGGCTGAATGTAGAAGAATATGCCTTCAGTCCCTCTTTCGTCATCCTCAGGGAGTATCATGGCCGACTTCCCTTATACCACATTGATCTTTATCGCCTTAATAATATTGAAGAGATTGCTGCACTAGGGCTAGAGGAGTATTTTTATGGTGACGGAATCTGCGTAATTGAATGGGCAGATAATGGACTGCAACTATTACCTCGTGATAATCTGCTTATCATCATACACTATACCCCTACTTCTGAGACAGGACGGCTTATTTTGTTGAAACCCCAGGGTGAGCATTACTGCGAATTAGTAAGACAGCTCAAAAAAAAGGAGGAAATTGAGAACCTATTCACTAAATGATGAAACCTCGAATTTCCCTCGGGTACTTCTTTATTTCTTATATTTTGACGTATTTCTTTCGAGTTTATAAATTAGAGTTCTAATATGGAATTAGCGATAGACACTTCTTCCGGTATCACCAGTGTTGCTCTATCCCATAAAGGTGAGTTACTGGCTTCAGTAACCTGGCAAACTGCGCAAAACCATACAAAGGAATTGTTGCCGAATTTGATTTGCCTGCTTCAACAAGCTAAGTTGCAGCTAGATTTTATAGACGCAATTATTGTAGCTAAAGGTCCGGGGAGTTTTAATGGTCTTCGAGTAGGAATAAGCACTGCCAAAGGGTTGGCTTTTGCCCTGAATATTCCTTTGCTTGGGGTAAATACATTGGAGAGTGAAGCTTATCCCTTTGCATTTACTGGGATGCCCGTACGCCCTATTTACAAGGCTGGGCGCGAAGAAATAGCCACCGCTCTTTATCGACAAAAGGATAACGAATGGAAATGCCTCGAGCAAGAAAATCTAACGACAGTCAATGCCTTGCGTCATCGAATTAAACAGAAAACAATTTTTTGTGGTTCAATCCCTCCTGAGATAGTAGATGAAATACAACAGAAACTAGGCAAGCAAGCTATAATCTCCCAAATTAATAGTCTATCTAGAGCTAACTCTTTGGTTATATTGGGTTGGCGGAAATTGAACAAAGGGGAACAAGATGACCCGGTCACGTTACAACCATTGTATCTCCGCCCGCCCCATATAACCAAGCCTAGATATAAATCACCGTTTCTATCTCCCCAAGTTCGAACAAAGAGTACGAAGAAATGGAAATACCAAAACTAGATGTTGAGAATACAGCAAGGTTTTGTTTCGCCTGTAGCCAGGCTAATCCTATAGGACTGAAGTTAAAACCTGTCCAAGATGGGAACAAAGTCACTGCAGAGTTTACCGCCGGTAAATTCCATCAAGGCTGGGATAATGTGATTCATGGCGGTATTCTATATACTCTACTTGATGAGGTAACTGCTTACGCTATGCTTTGTAACGGCATTGAGCTGGGCGTTACTGCCAAGAGTGAGATAAGATTTAAACAAGTAGCACCTATCAATGAACCAATCAAAGCCTCTGCGTGGGTCACTAAACTAACAAAAAGGCTCGTGGAAACCAAAGGAGTGATCACGCTCAAGGACGATACAATCATAGTTGATGGTAACTTCTTATTCTATGTATGGAGATGGTCAAAAAGAACAATACTCTGGGACATGGACGGAGTTATTGCAGATTCATACTACTTCCACTTCGCTGCCTGGCAAGAGACTTTTGCCAAAAGGGGAATACAATTTACTAAAAATGTTTTTAACAAACTGTTTGGTGCCAGAAATGACTACATAGTCGGTACCATTATTGGCAGGGAATTACCTGAAAAAGATATCAAAATAATAGTAGAAGAGAAAGAAGAAAACTTTCGACGGAAAGCAAGTGGAAATATTAGGCCGTTTCCCGGGGCGATAAGTCTGCTGCATGCTGTAAAGAAGGGTAATTTCAAACTAGGCTTGGTTTCCTCAGCGCCCGAAGATAATATCAACCTAATCCTTAGTGAGTTGAATTTGAAAGACATTTTTAATTGTGTTGTTTTTGGCCAAGAAGTATCTGAAAGTAAACCCAGTCCCGAGATATATCGTTTAGCTGCTAAAAAATTGAATGTAGTACCTGCAGATTGTGTAGTAATCGAAGATTCCCCGCTAGGTGTAAAAGCAGCCAAAGCTGCAGGTATGAGATGTTTAGCTATAACTAACACACAACCGCGACAAAAGCTAGAAGGATCCGACAAAATAGTCAATTCTTTAGAAAACGTGGATTTAATAACGCTGCTTATTAGGATTTAGAAATAATCCAGGATAAAGATAAAGGAGATTTTAGTCATGGAGAGAAGTTTGGTTCTAATTAAACCCGATGCTATACAGCGGGGATTGGCGGGTGAAATCATTTCTCGCCTGGAGGAGAAGGGGCTTAAAATCGTAGCTATGAAGATGTTGCACATGGATAAAAATTTAGCCCAACGTCACTATGCCATTCATGAAGGAAAAGCTTTTTTTAATGATTTGGTAAACTTCATCACTTCTAGCCCGATAATTGCTATTGTCTTCCAAGGTAAAAATGCTGTACAAATAATACGACAAATGATGGGAGAAACTGATCCTGTTAAAGCCCATAGTGGCACTATCAGGGGCGATTTTGGCATTGATATTGGACACAACTTAGTACATGGCTCCGACTCACTGGAAAATGCCTCAATGGAAATAGAATTATTCTTCCAAACAGAGGAAATTTTGGACTATGAACGAGACTTAGATAAGTGGCTCTATTGAATTCGAACTACAGGAATTGCCTTGTCCCACAATTTATCCAGTTGATAATAGTCTCGCTCTAACGGGGCAAATACATGAACAATCACCGAACCGAAATCACCGAGCATCCAACCAGAGTCAGGAGTCCCTTCATTGTGATGGGGTAAGATACCTTTTGTTTTTAATACCTCGTTAATACCCTGCCAGATAGCCTCAATATGCCGCTTAGTATCGCCGGTGCAAATAACAAAGAAATCAGCGAAAGAGCACAAAGCTCTCACATCCAGCATAGAGATATCTCTTGCTTGCTTCTCAGAAGCAAGTTCAGTAGCTAAGTGTGCTATTCTCTCAGCTTCCAGAAAGGCCGTGACCTCCTTCAACATTATACCACTTACGCCAATATTTGACCAAGACAATCTTACCATGTATATTTTTTTACATAATGAATTGGATATTGAAACTCTGCCGCAACACGGTATACTGGCCAGTCTACGAGTCAAATTTTTCAGTATGGAATATATTTGCTATAATTGAAACGAGGATTACGATATGCAAATAAAATGGTGGCGTAGCGGTTTTTTCTACCTATTACTCCTAGCAGTAATAATTGCGCTCGTGATCGTCATCACGCCACGTAACGACCCCAAGCCAGTAACGTTGGCCGATTTTGTCAATGAAGCTAAACCACAAAAATTCGAAACCATTGGATATTGGCAACAGGGCCAGAAGCTCATCGGTGTGGAAGCTAAGGAAGTGATATATTGGACTCAATATACTAGAACTCGCGAGGAGCTTAGTGAACTTTTTAACGATGAAGGCGTCAATTTCAATACAGAAAAGGAATTCGAGACTAATTTCGATGGTGCTGCACTGAATGCCACTGGTAAGCTTAATGATGATAATATGGTCACTCAGGCAGTATTCATCGACCTGGCCAAACAGGGACAAATAGACACTATTATACAAGATGGCGATACACTCAATGGCCTAACTGAGGAAACTACCACAATTACGACGGCATTTATCGGTAGCACTGATGAACTTCGAAATTACCTCGAAAACTCGGGGGTAATTCTCGGAGTAGAAGGAATTAGAATAGATGTGGAACCTGGTGGTGTTGATTGGGGTACTATAGCACTAACAGTCATTCTACCTATTGTGCTACTTGGGGCATTATTCTACTTCCTATTCTTTCGCGCCGCCCGCGGTGCAGGTACACAAGCCTTCAATTTCAGTAAAAGTCGTGCCCGACTAAGCCTCGACAAGAAACCCGATGTGACTTTCGCCGATGTAGCCGGAGCCGAGGAGGCGAAAGAAGAGGTTCAGGAAATAGTGGAATTCCTCAGATCTCCCCAGAAATTCCAGGCATTAGGTGGACGAGTACCTCGAGGAGTGCTCCTGGTAGGGCCACCTGGAACAGGCAAGACTTTACTAGCCAAAGCTATCGCTGGAGAGGCTAAGGTACCCTTCTATTCTATTAGTGGTAGTGAATTTGTAGAAATGTTCGTGGGCGTGGGTGCCGCAAGGGTTAGAGATTTATTTGAGCAAGCCAAGCGTAACGCCCCATGCCTCATATTTATTGATGAGATCGATGCAGTCGGGCGACATCGTGGTGCTGGCTTAGGCGGTGGACATGACGAGCGAGAGCAAACTCTGAATCAAATTTTAGCTGAGATGGATGGCTTCGATACCGGTGTAAACATCATTATCATGGCGGCTACTAATCGCCCCGACATACTTGATCCAGCATTGTTACGCCCCGGTCGTTTCGATCGTCACATTGTCATAGACCTGCCTGATATTAAAGGGCGGAAAGCTATTCTTGAAGTACACGCTAAAGGCAAACCTTTGGCTAGGTTATCCGACCTTGAGATTATAGCAAAGGAAACTCCAGGCTTCAGCGGTGCTGACTTAGCTAATCTGATCAATGAAGCGGCCATACTAGCTGCACGACACAATCGCAAAGATATCACCTTAAAGGAGCTTGAGGATGCTGCCGACCGTACTATGGCTGGACCTGAAAGAAAAAGCCGTGTGATAAGTGTAAAAGAGAAGGAAATAACTGCCTACCATGAAAGTGGTCACGCCTTGACTGCCAAGTTGTTACCCAATGCCGACCCTGTACATAAGATTTCCATTGTTCCCCGAAGGATGATCGGCGGTTGGACACGATTGTTGCCAGCCGAAGATCGGTATTTATGGACCAAGTCTCAATTCGATGATGGTTTATCAGTACTTTTAGGCGGACGTGTCGCCGAGGAAATAGTGTTCGGGGATGTCACTACAGGTGCGCAAAACGACTTAGAGCAGGCAACTAAATTAGCCAGAAAGATGGTCACTGAGTATGGAATGAGTGAGAAACTGGGGCCGCGAATCTTCGGGCAAAGGCAAGAGCTTGTCTTTTTGGGTCGCGAGATAAGCGAACAGAGAGATTATGGCGACAAGATAGCGGACGAAATTGATGAAGAGGTGCACGCTATTATTCAGCGGGCCTATAAAAATGCCAAGAAAATTCTAACCGCAAACAAGGCAAAACTAAAACAGTTAGCTGAAGAGCTTATAGTTCGTGAAACTCTCGATGAACCTGATCTCGATAAAATATTTAAAGACTTAATGCCCCAACCAAGTCCCGGCTGAGTCTAAAAACGAGTCAGGTCAATAATCAGATCCCTTTACTTTCTTTTAGTGAGCCAATTCGGCTTGTTTCGTCGGCCACAATATCTTCATCCAACTTAACAAATAGTGGCTGTGGTTGACGAATTTTCTGCCCCGGTGGCAAATCCTGAATTGTCCAGCCCTGTTCCACTACGTTGCCATCAAAACCAAGAAAGTAATGAAGTTTCTCGGAACTAAAAGGGAGGAAAGCATAGAAAATTGTCTTTAACGCTGTCAGCACGGAAAGAACAGTATATACAGATTTAGCAGAATTCCCTGGCTCCGATTTGATTGTCTTCCATGGAGCTTGTTCGTCAAGATAACGATTAGCTTCTTGAGCTAAACTCATAGCCGCTTTAATGGCACCCTTGAATTCACAACGGTAAAGTAACTTGTCCACGGCACCTGAAGTAAGTTTCGCCTCGTTAAGCAAGCTCTGGCTGCTTTCATCTAATTCCCCTGGATCAGGCACAGCTCTATTGAAATTGCGATAGGCAAAGGTTAGAACCCGATGAGCTAAGTTACCATATGTTGCTACCAATTCATTATTATTGCGACGAAGGAATTCGTGCCAGGAAAAATCGCTGTCACCGGTTTCAGGCATGTTGGCTGTAAGAAAATACCTCAACGGGTCCGGGTCATACCGTTCCAAATAATCATATAGCCAGATTGCCCAATTACGACTAGTAGAAAGTTTTTTGCCTTCTATAGTAAGAAATTCATTGCCCGGAACATCATATGGAAGATTAAGATTACCATAACCCATCAACATTGCCGGCCAAATAATTGTATGGAAAAATATATTGTCTTTGCCAATGAAATAGAAACCCTTTGCACCGTTTTCCCAGAAAGCTTGCCAGCTTGTATCGTCTCCCTGCAATTTTGCCCATTCCTTGCTCGCCGATAAATAACCGATGACCGCCTCAATCCACACATAAATGCGTTTGTGTTCAAAGCCCGGTTGCGGTACAAATACTCCCCAATCTAAGTCACGAGTAATTGACCTATCCCTCAGTCCTTCATCTAGAAATTTCCACGTTGTACTTAGCACGTTACGACGCCAATGAGTCTGCTCCTTTACCCATCTAGTCAATTCATCCTGAAAAGAAGAGAGGCGCAAAAAGAAATGCTCCGAAGATTTGAATTGAGGCGTAGCAGAACAAAGGCGACACCGAATATTTTTGAGGTCCGATGGATTCAAGGGTTTACCACAATCATCACATTGATCACCTCTCGCTTCTGTGAAGCCACAGTAAGGGCATGTACCTTCAAGATAGCGGTCTGGGAGAAACCTCTGGCACTCAGGGCAGTAAGCTTGAAGTGTCTTCTCTTTGTAAATATACTCCTTATCGAGCAAGGTGAGAAATACATCATGAGTAACTTGAGTATGATTTTCAGTGCCAGTGGTAGTAAATAAGTCAAAAGAAATACCTAATTTTTCCCAACATTCGATAAACTGCTGATGATATTTATCTGCAATATTTTGTGGCGTGGTAGATTCTTGCTCGGCACGAATTGTAATTGGCGCACCGTGCTGGTCGCTGCCGGAAACCATAAGCACGTTATTCCCCTTAAGGCGGTGATAACGGGCAAAAATATCGGCTGGTAGATAAGCACCAGCAACATGCCCCAAATGTAGAGGACCATTGGCATAGGGCCAAGCAACACCGATAAAAATATGCTCGTTCAAGTTCTTTCTGAAAAAGTAAGCTTATTGTAAATCATTAATTGCTATGTGTCATTGTTACAAACCAAAGCTTGTGCTTGCCAAGTTGACTGTTTTTACTCTTTGGGAAGAAACGTAATTATCTGCTGACCTTTCTCATTTCCATACGAGATATACCCACTTTTCACGCAACAATCAATACAAAGACGTTGCTTTTCATCTCCGTCACCGTCCATTATGAGATAGCGTTCTCCATAATTAATAGGACGATGGCAACTCCCACATTCCACTTTTCCTGTAGCAATACAACCACGACGCATTTCAGCTCCTTTCTCTAAATTTTAACCAGGCACGGGTCTTACCCTCAACAACCAAAGTAAATTCTCCTCTCGGTTTGATGAAATGTTCCCTCGCTTGGCTCACTCTACCTCGGAAAATTTCTTCGTGAACTTTGGTTAGCTCTCGACAAACAGATATTCTTCTGTTCCCTAGAATTTCTTCTATATCTAGCAATGCTTCACTAAGGCGATGGGGTGTCTCGAAAGCCACTATTGTCCTTGGCTCCTCCAATATTGAACTCAGAATACGTTGCCTCTGTCCTTTGCGGCGGGGTAAAAATCCAACGTAAAGAAATTGGTCAGTCGGTAATCCGGATACTGCTAATGCGGTAATCACTGAGGAAGCACCGGGGATCGGTACCACAGAAACTCCGTGCTCGATAGCAGCAACAATGAGATCGTAACCAGGATCACTTAGCCCAGGCATACCAGCTTCGGAAACCAGTGCCAGATCTTCCCGCTCTAAAAAATCAAGTAAATAATCCAGTTTGGCTCTTTTGCTATGCTCATGATAACTTGTTAATGGGGTTTTTATATCATGGGCACTAAGCAAATGGCGTGTAGTACGGGTATCCTCAGCAGCAATTAGTTTCACTTCCCTCAAAAGGCGCAAGGCTCGCATGGAAATATCCTCGAGATTGCCAATAGGAGTAGCAATGACATAAAGCGCTGACATGGCTAAAATTATACTTAATAGCTATAATTTTATCTACAAGTTTCCTTGACTTTGGGACACCATGTCTGTATAGTTTGTGGCATCTTTTATCGAACAAAGAAAAATGCCTCATCCTAAATTCAAAGAGATGGAACGCGCTTATGGATTTGATGAGGTTGCGCTTGTCCCCGGAGACGTAACGATTAATCCTGACCAAACTAACATAGATTTTACCGTAAAAAACTACACCTTGTCCGTCCCCATTTTAGCCTCCGCTATGGATGCTATCGTCGACCCGGCATTCGCCATTAAATTCAACAAGCTTGGCGGATTGGCCGTCCTTAATTTAGAAGGTATACAGACAAGGTATGAAAATCCCGACGAAATCCTAAACCAGATTGTACAAACGCCTGAGAAAGAGGTCACTTCACTACTTCAAAAAGTCTACTCCGCGCCTATTAAGGAAAACCTGATTAGCCAACGTGTAGGAGCAATAAAACAGGGTGGAGCTATATGCGCTGTGTCTATAACTCCGGCCAATACTAAACGATTGGCTCCGATAGCCAAGGATGCCGGAATGGATATACTCGTTGTACAATCCACTGTCACCACAGCCAGACACATCTCAAAGAGCTATCGAGGACTTATCCTACCTGAGTTATGCCAGCAAATGTCCTTGCCTATTATAGTAGGCAATTGCTGCAGTTATAATGCAGCACTGGAGATAATGAGAACGGGAGTCGATGGTATCCTGGTTGGTGTAGGACCTGGGGCTGCCTGTACTACGAGGGAAGTTATTGGCGTCGGAGTTCCCCAAATAACTGCCACCCTTAACTGTGCAGCAGCTAGAGAAACATATCTCAAAGAAAGTGATAAATATGTAGCAGTGATAACAGATGGAGGTATCCGCACTGGTGGAGATTTATGCAAGGCATTCGCTGCCGGAGCAGATGCTGTTATGATTGGCTCACCTCTAGCTCAAGCGAAAGAAGCGCCCGGTAAAGGTTATCACTGGGGCATGGCCCATTCACATCCAGCATTGCCTAGAGGCACACGTGTTAGAGTTGGCACCACGGCCTCATTAGAGCAGATTTTGCTCGGACCTACCAATGTCACAAACGGTACACAAAACCTAATTGGCGCTCTGCGCACTGGCATGGGAGTATGCAGCGCCCGAACAATTCAAGAGATGCATAAAGTTAAAATGGTGATTGCCCCGTCTATAAAGACTGAGGGTAAGTACCTACAGGCAATTCAGAATATCCCCTGAATTTATAGAAACGCAGAAATACAAAACCAGATACCAAAGCCAGCTAGAACTAGAGCACAAACACTGAATACAATCTTTTGCACTCTCTGCGTCCACCACCGCTTTGACTCGAATGTACCTACAGAAAGGAATTCACTCCACGCAAAATCACTGGGTAAATGTACTACAGCAAGCAGAACAACACCGATAAGCCCGAATCTGGCGGCACCAGCTATTAAAATTGCACCCGCAGTCACCCACCATAGATAAAAGGATGGATTAGTCCCGGTAATGACCAAGCCTGTTACAAAAGAGCTGGCCGGTAGACCACCCACTGCGCCGGGTGCCACACGATTAGCCCGAAACATTCGAAAACCAAGATAAAGCAGCATCACACCACCCACGATATAGATGACTCTTTCCACCCCAGGAGAGGTTGCCAAACTCCCGGACCTGAAATAGATTGCAGCCATTACGGCTATGAGGGGTATCTCTATAACGGCATGCCCAGCGGCAATCCGAATGCCAGCATGTCGGTCACTATAACCCTTGGCTATGGTAGCCGCAGTCATTGGGCCGGGCAACATAACCCCAGTAAGGGAAATTCCCGCTGCTGACAATAAAAATAAACCCAGGCTTGTCTCCATGATTTTCTCTGGGTGAAACCTGATCCAGCCTAAATTTCCTCTTCTTCCTCATTTTCATCCCCAACATCAGACCCGTGATAAGGAGGAAGCTTCACATCAGCTTTGGCACGGCGGCCTTTCAATTTTCCAGGCAGTTCGTTAATCATCTTTTCTAGTTCTCCTAACGACTTCCCTGATTTCCCCAATCTAGAAACTAAGCCCACTACGCCAGCTTGCCATAAACTAGTTAGCTCACCCTTTGTGACCAAAGAGGGCAAAGTTATAATAACCGGTTTTTCTAATATTTCGACAAATCTCCTATAAACAAGCAAATGTTCTACAGCAAGAAAAGGGTCTTCATTTCTATTACTGATAAACACACCATCTATGTCAAAGCTATTAATAGCCCTAACAAAACCCTGATCTAATGAAGGCTCTATCATTAAAAATTTACCTATCTCTTCTTTTTGTAATATTAAGGCAGTCATACTTATGTCAAAAACTATGAAGTCACACCCCACGCTCACAAGTTCATCCATTTTCTCTTGACCCATGCTTTTCAGTACCACTCCCAGAGGAATATCACCTAAAGCTTTGACTATTTGCCCAGCAATTTTTGTGTTCGAGTCCTCGTCCAATATCAACCCGGCATCGGCATTCCCGTCAGCTACCATTTTGGCTTCATCTACCTTCTTCCCGGACAGTTCTGCAATTAACAGCATTGCCGGCCTTTTCAGTTCAGAAACGGAAGTACGAAAACCGATGGGTTTAGCTGAAGACTTAGAAAGGTCCTGCAATTT
>Ga0209742_10001228_pt1 | contig 12017 bp, 10 predicted proteins | sample DeeMarSeWOR38_10_FD_187462 | JGI IMG/M metagenome (GOLD analysis project Ga0209742, IMG submission 187462) | Marine sediment microbial communities from White Oak River estuary, North Carolina - WOR-3-8_10 (SPAdes) (version 2) | ecosystem: Environmental > Aquatic > Marine > Intertidal zone >... | reverse complement strand
AGCTGATACGCTCCAGGTCAATGGTGCTGAAATCACCGACGCGCTGAATTGATCTGGCCGCCGCTGGAAAATCACTGTACTCCACTACCCCAATGACTTTGTCACCGGCCCCCGCGGCAAACAATAACTCGGTGGTATGCGGCGCCAGACTAATAATGCGCTGGGCAGGATGCGTCAAGCGCACGGCATTACCCAGGTCATCACGCACGACAATGTCGCCCGCCCTGCTCTCCACCCCCACGCTCATGGCAAGCAGCAAAATTGTTACTGTTATTATTAGACCAACCATTCGTTTCATCCGGCAATTATTGCACTGGCGACACGGAATAGCACTCAATGACTGGTTTAACCTATTGATATGCGCTAGATTATGATTGAATTAATGAAATAGTGTGGCAATGAAAATCGATAAAACAACGGGTTTACTGGATGAGGCGCGACAGGTTGTCTCCCCCAATTGTGACGATCGCCCGGACGAGAGCGACATCGACCTCATCGTGGTGCACAACATCAGTCTCCCCCCTGGTCAATATGGCGGCCCCTGGGTTGATGCACTTTTCACCAATTCACTGGATGCTGACGCTCACCCCTACTTTGCAGAGATCCATCAACTGGAAGTGTCTTCCCATTTGCTAGTCCGGCGTAATGGCGACATTGTGCAATATGTGCCGTTCCACAAGCGTGCCTGGCATGCGGGAAAATCCAGCTATGAAAACCGTGAGCGCTGCAATGATTTCTCCATTGGTATTGAACTTGAGGGCAGCGATGAAGAGGAATACGAAACCGTCCAATACCAGCAGTTAGCCAGGGTCATTCAAACCCTGTGCGCCACTTACCCAAAACTGAATACTCAACGCATCGCGGGACACTGTGATATTGCCCCGGGACGAAAAACTGATCCCGGGCCCGCTTTTCATTGGGACAGGTTATACCAGTTGCTCGCGACCGATTCGCCACAACAACTATAATTACTGGCACAAGCGGTTTGTGCAAATCCCCGTTCCACGTATAATAACGACGATTAACTATCGGGAATCCTGACGATTATGAGCCTACTGACCATTTTGTTCAGCCTAGCTATTGAGCGCTATGTCGACGCCGTTGACCAGATCCGCAAGTTTGACTGGAGCATTTCCTTTGCCAACTGGGTAAAAGAAAAATTCTCCCACTCAGAGTTCTGGAATGACACGCTGGGCCTGATCGCCATTATCCTGCTGCCGGTTTTTCTGTGCGCCATCATTTATAGCCAGCTTTATGATGCACTGGGTTTGCTGGGGTTTCTGTTTTCATTAGCTGTATTGGTTTACTGCCTGGGACCCAAACGTGTTCAGCATGCCGCCCGTTTATATATTGACGCCGGCGAACATGAAGATGAGCACAGCCTGAAGACCTACGCCAGCGATATATTGGGCCCTGATGTACCAAGCACACCTCAGGATATGAATCGTCAGGTTTGTGAAAAACTGCTGGTCAGCACCAATGAAAATTTACTTGGCGTATTTTTCTGGTTCGTGTTACTGGGTCCCATGGGCGCTCTTATGTTTCGCATGGCCGGCGAGCTATATTACAACTCACAACAGCAGGACGAAGAACAAAAACCGGAATACACGGAATTCAACAATTCCACTCGCATGCTTTATGCGATCCTATTATGGGTGCCCGCACAACTCACGACGTTAGCATTTGCGATTACCGGCAGTTTTATTGATACCTTGCATGAATGGAAACAACGCCTCCCCAACGACTACCTGAACCCCCAGGAGTCTGATGACACCTTGTTTCATACCGGTTTAAAATCACTGCAAATAGATCCAGAAACCCATCAGTTTGACATCAATACCGTGCACGATGTACTGGCATTGAGCTGGCGCAGCATTATTCTCTGGATAACCGCACTGGCTTTACTGACACTGGCTGGCTGGGCTGGCTAGTGGAAACTTGTATTAGTGGAACGTCGTAAATAGTCACGCTGCAGCTACAAGTAAATTTAAGTTACAACCATTGCATTATGCCTGATACCCCCCATACCCTGGTTGACATAATTCGTCATGGTGAACCTGTCGGCGGCAGGCGTTATCGTGGTCAAATCGACGACCCACTTAGCGAAAAAGGCTGGCAACAAATGCGTGACGCCGTCAGGGGTCACAACCCATGGGACGTTATTGTCAGTTCACCCTTGTCACGTTGCTCGGAATTTGCCAGTGAGTTGGCGCAGCAACTGGGTATCCCACTGGAATTTGAAGAACGCATCATGGAAATTCGCTGGGGAAGCTGGGAAGGCAGCAAGCCCGCCGAACTTAACCAGCATGATCCTTTGACCGTAATGCGAGCATTACGTGATCCGTTAAATCATCGTCCGACTGATGCCGAAGATATCCGTGGATTTCAGCAACGGGTTATCGAAGCATGGCTGGATATAACACAGCGGCATGCGGAAAAACATGTATTGCTGGTCGCCCACGCCGGCATCATCCGGGCGCTGGTTACTTATATACTTGATACGCCGGTAGAAAATATGTTTCGCATACATGTCGCCAATGCCGCCATCACCCGCATCCAGATTGACCACCATGCGGATGAAGCTTTTACCAAGCTACTGTTTCATGATGGCAAGTTGTAAAAGACAAGAGCACTAAAAACGGCCATTGAGTCCCAGGTGAAATATCACATCCGGCGATGCATGCACTACCAGGTCTTCCACCACGGCAATATCCAGATCCCACTGTTTGTTGAATTGAATATTGCCGCCTAAAGTCAATTGCAAAGCATAACTGTCAATCTCTACCAGGCTGCTGTCCTGATAAAATTGGGAGTGGGTATCAAGCTGGGCCTGCAGGACCACGTGATCGCTGACCTTGACACCACTGCCGATACCACCAAACCATACCCAGGATCGTTGTTGCTCAGATAACACTTCGCCCTGCTCCAGCCACATCGTCCCCAGGTTCAGATAGGTCAGACCTTGCCAGCCAAACCAGTCAGTGCGCATATCACCGCTCAACCAGGCCGATAACGCGTAGGCTTCATTACCGGTCAGTCTTGCTGCATCACCGGTCGGAAACTTGATCGCCGTTTTGAACGCCAGGTTGTTTTGCTTTGGCAACCATTGCTGATCTAACTTGACGCCCAGTATCAACTGGATATCACCCACCCCGCTGGCTGGTTCCTGTAAATCCAGCAGCGTTTCGCCATTTTTTTGATAGGCATATTCCAGCTGATCTCTGGGCGCCAGGTCCCGGCCATTTTGTGGCAAGCCAAAAAAGTCGTGCCAATTGATGATGAAAGAATCCAGGAAACCACCATCATGAGACAGGTATGGCAGCTGGATCTCAAGCTCCATATCCCGGCTCACGCCGGTTTTCACCGATAACAACGCGCGCGTGGTTTCACCATCGAAGAGTAATTGCTCGCTATCGGTATCCTGAAAAGTAAAGTGACTGGTAATTTCATAAACCAGGTTCACTTTAAAATTTCCTGGCGCGGTGAGTTGCGCATCGCGCGCATTGGGTAATCCCTGCACCATAATTACCGGGCTAGTATTAGTTATGTTTAGCGGATGGATTTGCGACGCCCACAGGCTGCCGGGCAACAACAGAAAGACAGTCAGTATGAATGCGGCAAAGAATAAAGCGGCGCGCAATGTACTAATGCTCTTCATAGTTAAGGTAAACAACGCTGCTAAAAACACGAACGTTATGTGACTAGATTGCTATGCCAGCGCGGCATCGATAACATTGCACGCTAGGCAGCTGGAGACTATTTCTGGGACAACCACAGACGCGCACGAGCCACGGCTTGCTTAACCTGTCTGGGTGCAGTACCGCCTATATGATCCCGCGCGGCTATCGATCCCTCCAGAGTCAGCACCTCAAACACATCTTGCTCGATGACGCTGGAAAATTGCTGCAGCTCTTTCAAACTTAATTCGGCCAGGTCTTTGCCGTCCTTAATTCCCTTTTGCACCGCCTTGCCGACAATTTCATGCGCATCACGAAACGCGACACCTTTGCCGACGAGGTAGTCTGCAAGATCCGTGGCTGTAGCAAAACCTTTAAGGGCCGCAGTACGCATATTGTCAGCCTTAACATTGATTGTGGGCACCATGTCTGCAAATACACGCAGGCTTCCCTTTACATTGTCCACGGTATCAAACAGTGGCTCCTTGTCTTCCTGATTGTCTTTGTTATACGCCAGCGGCTGTCCCTTCATTAATGTGAGTAATGCAACCAGGTTGCCATTAATACGGCCGGTTTTGCCCCGCACCAGTTCCGGCACATCCGGATTTTTTTTCTGCGGCATAATGGAAGAACCAGTACAGAAACGATCCCCGAGTTCAATAAAATCAAATTGTGCCGACGACCATAAAATCAATTCTTCCGAGAAACGCGATAAATGAGTCATGATGAGGGAGCACACAAACACAAACTCAATGGCAAAGTCCCGGTCGCTGACGGCGTCCAGAGAGTTTTCGGCAACGTCACTGAAACCCAGCAAGTCCCGGGTAAAATTGCGATCCACAGGGTAACTGGTACCAGCCAGGGCCGCGGCACCAAGGGGCATAACATTGACCCGACTGCGGCAGTCATTTAAACGGCCACTGTCTCGTTTTAACATTTCAAACCACGCTAGCAAATGATGCCCAAAGGTCACGGGCTGGGCGGTCTGCAAGTGAGTAAAGCCCGGCATGATGGTGTTTACGTGCTGTTCGGCGAGATCCACCAGGCTGGTTTGCAGGCGATTTAACTGGACGCTGATGGCGTCAATTTCCTCGCGCAAATACAGCCGGATATCGGTGGCTACCTGGTCATTGCGCGATCGGCCAGTGTGCAGCTTTTTACCACTGTCACCGATGCGCTGGGTGAGATTGGCCTCGATATTCATGTGCACATCTTCCAGGGCGACACTCCAGGCAAAATCCCCACGCTCGATATCGTCCTTGATCGCCTGCAGGCCTTCGACGATGGCCTCGTACTCTTCACTGCTGAGCACGCCAATCTTGGCCAGCATACGCGCATGAGCGATGGAACCGGCAATGTCATGCGCATATAGCCGGTGATCAAAACCAACCGAGGCCGTGAACGCTTCGACGAAGGCGTCGGTGGGTTCGGTAAATCGCCCTCCCCAGGGCTTAACCACGGATTTTTCTTTTTTCGCCATCTTGATTATCCACTACTCATTCAGGTATGGCGCAGTATAGTCGATATTGGCACTATATTGCGACGCTACATCACACTCACAACTTTGCTTTCGAGCTAGACTATAACGCATGCAAAATCCGCAATCTGATCATGAATCCACCGAAAATGGTGATTCCGCCAGTCCAGACGACTTTTTCCTGCCCGATTTTTGCAACGTACGCATGGTATTTGCGGTGATACTAATCGCCGAACTGCTCGCAATCGTACTGGCGCTGGCCCCTATGAACACCACCAGTAATCGCTGGGAAGACCTGGGAGTAGTGTCGCTATTCATTCAATGGGTCGCACTGATCAGCGCGGGGGTGCTATGTATCGTACGTCCCTGGTTGCGCAGGCTCAGCGTCAATATTGCCGCTACGGCCAGCTATATCGTATTAATCTTTACTACCACACTGGTGAGCGAAGTCACTTACTGGACCCTGCACTGGATGACCGCGGATCCCAGTGTCAGCATGGGCTGGTATGGCGATTTTCTGCTACGCAACCTGGCGATCAGCGCCATTGTGTCTGCTGTGGCCTTGCGCTACTTTTATGTGCAACATCAATGGGCGCAGAACCTGGAGGCAAAGTCCCAGGCACGTATCCAGGCGCTACAATCAAGGATTCGGCCACACTTTTTATTTAACAGTTTAAACACCATCGCCAGCCTGACGCGAATTAATCCGGAGTTGGCCGAAGAAGCCACCGAGGATCTGGCGGATCTGTTTCGCGGCACCCTGGCCGACTCCAGTTACGAGGTACGCCTGAAAGACGAGTGGGAACTGGCAAAACGTTACCTGCACATTGAAGAATTGCGCATGGGTGACCGATTAAAAGTGCAATGGAATGTAGACGACTTGCCAGAAAATGCGCTGATACCCCAATTAACAATTCAGCCGCTACTGGAAAACGCCATTTATCATGGCATCGAACATATTCGCGACGGTGGCACCATTGTTATTAACGGCGATCTGGAGAAGGACATCATCACTATTACGATTATAAATCCGATGCCGGAATACACCCGGCCACTGGAACGGGCCAGCAACAAAATGGCCCAGGAAAATATTAAACAACGCCTGTCTGCGCTTTACGGTCACCAGGGCCGGCTGCTGGTGACTCAGACTGGAACGCAATATGAATTAACAATTCGATTCCCGTATGTACAGGAACGTATATGAATATCTTGATTGCAGACGATGAACCCCTGGCACGCTCCCGGCTGAAGCGCCTGGTGGACGAAAGTGACAACTACCAGGTGGTGGGTGAAGCCAATGACGGCAAGGAAGTCTTACTGCTGTGCGGCAAACTCAACCCGGATATCGTGCTGATGGATATTCGCATGCCCGACATGGATGGCCTGGAAGCGGCCTATCATTTATCGCATCTGGAAAATCCACCGGCCATTATCTTTACCACGGCATTCAGCGAACATGCCCTGGCGGCATTCAGCAGCAATGCCGTAGACTACCTGTTAAAACCCATCCGCAAGGATCGCCTGGAAGAGGCGCTGAAAAAAGCCCGCAAAGTCAATCGCGCGCAATTACTGGAACTGGGCAAGAACGAAGAAACGGACCATACGCGTAGTCATATCAGCGCGCAAATCAGCGGCAACATTCACCTGGTGCCCATCGAGGAAATTTATTATTTCCACGCCGAACAAAAATATGTCACGGTACGCCACAAAAATGGTGAAGTCATTATTGATGAACCGCTGAAGTCCCTGGAAGAAGAATTTGGCGACCGCTTTCTACGTATACACCGCAACGCGCTGGTCTCGAAAAGCTATCTCGACAGTCTGGAAAAACAGTCATCGGGGCAGTGGATGGTGAAAATTCGTGGCGTCAATGAAAAACTGGAAGTTAGCCGCCGTCACATGACGCAGGTGCGCAAGCAACTTAAACAGTTAAAGAAATAATTTAGAACAGCGTTGGATTAGTTTGAGCCTGTGGTACTTTTGACGACATCCTGCGTGATGGCATCTTGCGACTTGTCAATGGCGTTCTCGATGTAAGCAGCATAAAACTCCGGCGTGTTATAACCAATCATTTCAGGTGCCAACTGGTTGCCACTACCATCGACGAATTGCAGTGTCGGGGTTACCTGCACACCGCGTTTGTAGGCAAAGTTGTCAGCATGCACCAGGTTACCGTTGAAATCCCGGATGTCATAAATGCCATCGATCATGACCTTGCGGATGATTACCCGGTTATTGAACTGCCCGCTGCGGTACATGGGCGCGAGGATTTCCTCTTCCAGCCGCTCACAGTATTCGCAGGTTTCCGCAGCGTACATAATTAAAATGGGAAGTTTTTGCTGATTCGCTTGCAGCGCGAGTAAAGCGAAGTCATCAGCCTGGGGAAGGTTTGGATCTACATCCTTGGCGTTAGAATGCGCGACTAAAAACACCAGAACGCTTGCGATGATCAACTGGTTAATAATCCAGGACTTCATTTAATACCTGCTTAATATCTATATATAACAATAACTTGTGATAAAAACCATACCCAGCGAACTCTTAATCCATTGGATATCGGGTTTGCAAATTATATCGTAATCACCCGCACAGAATACTGCGCAAAGCCTAATTTAATTTTATGGAAGATTGATAAGATTTTATGAGACGGCGTTGGCAAATCAGCCAGTTTCAGTCAACAGACCACGCAAATTAGCAAGGTGGGCACGACCTGATTGTTGGCGTTGCTCAGGATCCTGTTGCGCCCGTTTTTCCCAGGTCACGGTATCATCGGGTAATTCCTCAAGAAAGCGGCTGGGCGAACAGGGAATTTCTTCACCGTTGCGCTTACGTTTTGCCGCCATGGTAAAAACCAGAGAATGCTGCGCCCGGGTAATGCCAACATAAGCAAGACGTCTTTCCTCTTCAATATTTTCCTCCTGCACACTCACATGATGGGGCAGCAGATTTTCTTCCATGCCTACCAGGTAAACGTGAGGGAACTCCAACCCCTTGGCGCTATGTAGGGTCAACAGGTTGACGCAGTTTGGCACCTCAGAATCATCATCGCGGTCCAGCATGTCGATGAGCGTTATTTGCTGCACCAGTTGCGCAAGATTCATCTCTTCACCAGAGGTTTCCACAAGATGTTCAATCCACCCCAACAATTCCAGCACATTTTCCATTTTTCGTTCGGCACTGGGTATGTCACGGCAAATATCTTCCAGCCAGTCCTTATAGCCAATTTCATCCACCAGGTCATTCAAGGCTGCCAGCAAATTACTGCGTTCCATGCGATCGGACATGTAGGCAACCCATTCGATGAACCGCCGCACACGCTTGAGCGGACGTTCTGCGAGGTGCTGCGACAGCCCTAGCTCATAACCGGCTTCGCATAAACTGGCGCCACGCCGATTGGCGTAACCCACCAGTTTTTCCAGTGTCGCGGGACCAATTTCTCGCCGCGGCGTGTTGATAACCCGCAAGAAAGCCTGATCATCGTCATTGTTGGCCAATAAACGCAGATAGGCCATGATATCTTTCACTTCAGTCAGCGAGAAAAACGAGGTGCCTCCGGTGATACGGTAAGGAATTTTGTATTCGCGCAGACACCTTTCAAACTGCCGCGATTGATGGTTGCTGCGGTACAACAGGGCATAGTCACGAAATTCCGTGCGCTTTTGAAACTTGTGATTTAGCAGATGACTGACCACGCGCTCGGCTTCATGTTCCTCGTCGCGCGCCTCCAGTACTTTAATAGGCTCGCCAAAACCATATTCGCTCCACAGGTTTTTTTCGAATACATGGGGATTATTGCTGATTAATCCGTTGGCGGCTTTGAGGATACAGGAGGTGGAACGGTAATTTTGTTCCAGCTTGATTACCTTCAGGTTTGGGTAATCCGCTTTTAGTTGCGCGAGGTTTTCCGGGCGTGCACCACGCCAGGCATAGATCGACTGGTCATCATCACCCACCACGGTCAGCGCCGCGCGCGGCCCCACCAGCAAGCGCACCAGCTGATACTGAACCGCGTTGGTATCCTGATATTCATCCACCAGCAAATAGCGCATACGGTTTTGCCAACGCTCCAGCACGTCCCGATTATTTTCCAGCAGTGCTACCGGCAAACAAATCAGGTCGTCAAAATCCACCGCGTTATAAACTTTCAGTTGGTGACAATACGCAGCGTACAGTGCCGCCACCTCATGTTTGACAGGATCACTTTCTGCACTAAGTGCCAGTTCAGGCGTGATAGCAGCGTTTTTCCACAGGGAAATTTGCTGTTGTACCTGCTCGACCGGGATCGTTTTCAGCAAATTACTGGAAGCGAGTTGTTTCAAGAGCAGCTGGCTATCCTGGGCATCGTAAATGGATATGCGTGATTTATAACCCAGCTGCGCATGTTCCTTGCGCAGTATCTTCAGGCCCAGGGTATGAAAGGTCGAGATGGTTAAACCTTTTATTTCTTTTTTTGACAGCCCCCCGGCAATACGCGACTTCATCTCCCGCGCCGCTTTATTGGTAAAGGTCACCGCGGCAATTTTTGATGACGCAATACCGCAGTCTTTAATGAGATAAATAATTTTTTGCGTGATAACGCTGGTTTTACCACTGCCGGCACCCGCCAGTACCAACAACGGGCCTTCAATATGATGCACAGCGCTGCGCTGCCGGGAATTTAATTTCGCCATACTAATAAAACGCTTGAAAAATCTTTTTTATGGAACAACCAATGTTGTATGAAATTGCAGTTGCCTACCCAAGTTAATGCTCATGCTTAAGAATGGTGTTTAACTGCTTCACTTTTCTTGTAACCTACGACAGGTAAATCGAAATAAAATGTGCTTCCCTCACCTGACCGCGTCTCAAAGCCGACTTGTCCGTCGTGCGCTTCTATAATCGCTTTTGAAATGCTCAGCCCCAAACCTGAACTGCGTACTTTACCACTTTTCCCTGTGCGCGCCATGACAAATTTTTCAAAAATCTTGTCCTTAATATGCGGCGCTATGCCTTCACCATGATCTGTAACACTGACGCGTACTAAATTTGCATCAGGCTTAAACACACGTATCTCGACAACATCGTTCGCCGCGCCATACTTTGCTGCATTGGACAACAGGTTCGCCAATACCTGCTCGATACGCATGGCATCACAATCAACTTGTATGGCATCGGTATTGTTGTTCAACACAAAAGTGACCCCAAACTGGTCTGCATAAATTTTATTATTCCTGATAGCCTTTTCCACAATGGAATGCAGTTCACAATATTGTTTCGTCATCTGTAATTTTCCATTTTCATATTTCTGCAAATCCAGAAAATCATTTACCAGAGACAATAGCTGCAGCGTGTTATTGCGCGCCATCTCGACCAGGTGTCTGGTTTCGGCGGAAATCTGGCCTGACGTGCCCCGGGTGATCAACTCCAGCGCACCATGAATCGCGGCCGCCGGGGTACGAAATTCATGGCTGATCACCCCCATTAATTCCTGCTTCTGTTTTTCCACCAGCTCACGCTGCAATTCTTCCTTGCGCAATCGCCATACCATAACGATGCCCGCACCGACAAAAATCAGAAAAATGATAACAGCTTCGATCGACAACTTTTTTCGATAATCAGCAAATAGTCCCGACTCATGCAAATCCACCACGTGCCAACGTGTTTCCGGCACTGGTATGCTCACCAGAATCCGGTTCTTTTCTTCGTCAGATAAACGATAGTCGTCGCGCGTGACATGGTTACGCGCACCCTCCGCCACTACTTCGATTAAATCATTGAAGGCAGGGTAAGTTAACATGAGGTTATGGCCAGGCGTTTGGGCGGCGCGCAATATGGAACCCAAAATATCCGCATGGAAACTGACAAACAAAACCCCTTCCTTATTGCCAAAGTTTGTCATGACATCGAAATGGTAGCCTTCGAAGTTGGGATGTATATAAGGATGGTAATACTGCTTTTCGACAAATGACTTGATATCAGTGCGGCACGATTCGGCAACCAGGCCATCAAAATCCTCAAACAGGGGGTTGCCTTGCGTATCCGCGACCGTAAAGGCAAAGTGGCCGGGAAAGTATAGCCTGATGAGCTGTGCCAGCTGTCGATAGTGACTGTCGTTGCCGGGATCCCCGGACACGGCGCGAATCGCCGCAAGGTGTTGATCGGCAAATACCTGTACCAGGCGGTTGCGTTCTCCCACAAACCGCGACACTTCATCGCTTATAGCCGACGCCGATTCTGCGGCGATAAGCCGGTGGTATTCCTGGTGATCCACAATTCTGTTGCGCGCCGTCCACAGCAAAAATATTGCAGTGAGTCCGACAATAATTACGACAAACCAGAAATAGCTTTTAGCCACCATCCGGGCTGGTTGTTGATTCTTCGACAAGCGCCGCTACCTGATTAAAGGTTATAAGCTTCAATAAACTGAAAGTAGTAATATCCGCGAGTGGATTGCATGAGTCAACTCATGCCTGGTCGACAATGGCTTTTTTCAGGGGACTTTCGGGAAGGTAGTGTTGTAAAAATTTATCGATTTCATCTGCCGGGACAGGCGGACTGTAATAATAGCCCTGCAACACATCACAGCGATGGCGCCTTAAAAATTGTGCCTGAGTTTTGGTTTCAACACCCTCGGCCACCACTTTTAATCCAAGGCTATGCGCCAAGGCTATAATGCCTTTAGCGGTATTGCCATCCTGTTCGCGGTCTGCAATACGCATGATAAATGATCGGTCGATATTCAGGGAGTCAATGGGCAGTTTCTGCAGGAGATTCATGGAAGAATGGCCGGCACCAAAGTCATCTATTGCAGTACGTAAACCCAGAGACTTCAGTTGATTCATGGTTTCGATGGTACCGGAAATATTTTTCATCGCGACTTCTTC
>Ga0209742_10001226_pt1 | contig 12030 bp, 9 predicted proteins | sample DeeMarSeWOR38_10_FD_187462 | JGI IMG/M metagenome (GOLD analysis project Ga0209742, IMG submission 187462) | Marine sediment microbial communities from White Oak River estuary, North Carolina - WOR-3-8_10 (SPAdes) (version 2) | ecosystem: Environmental > Aquatic > Marine > Intertidal zone >... | reverse complement strand
ACGCCGAATATGTCTTTGTAATGATGGGCAGCTTTGCTACCAAGGCCAAGGATGCCGTAGATCACCTGCGCCAGAGCAATGTTAAGGTAGGCCTTCTGCGGCCGCGCCTCCTGCGCCCGTTTCCGGAGCAGCATATTCAAAAAGGCCTGGCCGGCAAAAAAGCAGTTGCCGTAATCGACCAGAACCTTTCCATGGGTAAGGGCGGAATCCTGTTTACTGAAATTGCATCTGTCCTCTATGGCAGAGATGACGCGCCCGGAATCGTTGCAAGTTTTGTTGCCGGACTGGGTGGCCGCAACATTACCATAGAGGAGTTTTACGAGATCGCCGCAATACTGCAGGATGCAGTACAAAAGAACAAAACTCCGCCGCCGCGACTGCTTTATACCGAAGCGGAACTGCGCGCCATGCGCAAGCTGCAGGCCATTGCCCAGGTGGAACACCGGCAGCTGAAACCCGACAAGTAGGCACACATTACCATGGCTGAAAAACAGATCAAACGCATGAAAGAGCTGCCCTCCACCCATCTGCTGGGCACCGGGACACCAATGTGCGCGGGCTGCGGCGGCCTTGAGGTTCTGCATGAGATCTATGACATCCTAGGGACAAAAACAGTATTCACCAATGCCGCCGGCTGCATGACGCTGCTGTCTGTCTATCCCTTTACTCCTTTTCGCGGCTCCTGGCTTTACACCGCCATGGCTTCAGCCCCTGCCGGGGCGCAGGGCATCCGCGACGGACTGGATATCCTCCTGGCCAAAAAACGCATCCCGCCCGAAGATGATTTACAGGTTGTCACCTTGACCGGTGACGGCTCCGCATATGGCATGGGACTGTCAGCAACCTCCGGGGCCATAGACCGCAATCTGGATTTTATTTACCTCTGCTATGACAACGAGGGGTATGGCAACACAGGGCAGCAGTATTCCTCTGCTACACCCCATGCAGCCATTACCGCCACCAGCAGGACCTCGCACGGCTACCCCGGTTATAAAAAGGACCTGTTCTCGATCTGGGCCGCACACCGGCCCGCTTATGCCGCCACCATCATCGGTGCCGAACCGCTGGACCTGGCGCAGAAAATTAAAACCCTGCAGGATCTGCAGGGGCCGCGCCTGCTCATCAGCCTGGCTCCGTGTCCCACGGGCTGGGGTTATGATCCCAAACTGACGGTGGAGATCGGCCGCCTGGCGGTGCAGACCGGTATCTGGCCGTTAAAGGAATATAAAGACGGCAGGATAGTGCACACCAAGATACCGAAACACCGCAAGCCGGTGGCGGAATATTTGAAACTGCAGGGCCGTTTCAAGCACCTCTTTGAACCGGCGCAGAATGAAAGGGAAATAGCTGGAATTCAGGCCCGCATCGATCAATACTGGGAAAAGGTAATTGACGCAGACGAATAAAAGCTACTGCCACCGCGGCGGCGAAGTGCCCCTGCTTGGCGCCACCATCCCGGAACATTTTTCAGCCATTGTAGAGAAATATCCGGAACAGGAGGCAGTCGTCTCTCTGGAGCAGCACAGGCGCCTGACCTATCACCAATTCTCTACGGCCATAGACGAACTGGCCCGCGGCCTGCTGGGACTGGGTTTTAAACGGGACGACCGCATCGGTATCTGGTCCACCAATAATATCGAGTGGCTGCTTTTGCAGATGGCGACTGCCCGTCTCGGTGTCGTTTTGGTCAATATCAATCCCGCTTACCGGGTCAAGGAACTGGAATACGCCCTGCATTTTTCCGATGTCAAATGCCTCTTTACCATTCCCCGGTTTCACAGCAGCCATTACGTTGCCATGCTCCTTGAACTGCTGCCGCAATTAAAGCAAGGCGGCCCGGTACTTGCAAACAAGAGCTTGCCGCACCTGGAGCGCGTCGTGCTCTACGACCCGCAGGAGCCCATGCGTACCGAGATCCCGGCACCAGGCTTTACCCCCTGGCAGGCTGTCATCCAGTCAGCGGTGGCCATCACGCAGCAAGAGCTTGACAGAGCGACGGCACAGCTGGACTGCGATGATGTCATCAACATTCAATATACCTCGGGCACGACCGGTTTTCCCAAGGCGGTCATGCTGACCCACCATAATATTCTCAATAATGCCTGGTTTAGCGCTCAGGCCATGCACTTCTCGGAGCAGGACCGCCTCGTGGTCCCGGTCCCCTTTTACCATTGCTTCGGCATGGTGCTGGCCAATCTTTTGTGTTTTTCCGTCGGCGCCTGTGTTGTCATCCCCTGTGAACACTTTGATGCAGCGGAAATCCTGAAGGGGGTGGCAGGAGAGAAATGCACCGCCATCCATGGCGTACCTACCATGTTCATCGCCGAACTGGAGCACCCGGATTTCAAACAGTATGACCTGTCCAGCCTGCGTACCGGGATCATGGCCGGCGCCCCCTGTCCGCCGGAGCTGATGAAGCGGGTCATCAATGACATGCACTGCAGAGAGATCCTCATCGGCTATGGTGAAACCGAGGCCTCGCCCCTGACCCATCTCACCACCCGTGATGACAGTTTTGATCGGCGCATCGATACCGTCGGCCGCAACCTGCCGCACCAGGAGGTGAAAATAATCTCGACTGAAACCGGCCTAACCACTGCCCTGGGCCAGGTAGGCGAGATCTGTTTCCGCGGCTATCATGTCATGCGCGGCTACTACGGGCAACCGGAAAAGACGGCCGAGGTCATAAACACCTCCGGGTGGCTGCGGTCCGGCGATCTAGGCACCATGGATGCCGAAGGGTATGTGAAGATAACCGGACGCTTGAAAGAGATGATCATCCGCGGCGGCGAGAATATATACCCGCGCGAGATCGAGGATTTTCTGTTCACCCACCCCAAGATTGCCGGGGTGGCCGTGTTCGGTGTACCAGACGAGTACTACGGTGAAGAGTTAGCCTGCTGGATCGAGCTGCACAAGGGCGAGGCTGCCACTGCAGAGGAGATCATAAGCTTCTGCAGGGACAAGATCGCCCACTTCAAGATCCCCCGCTACATCCGTTTTGTCGATGCGTTTCCCATGACCGTTACAGGCAAAGTCCAGAAGTTCAAGATGCGCGAAACAATGCGCAAAGAGCTCAGTAAATAATTATGACTGTCTCCCTTGAAGATATTCAGGGACACCATACTTTTTTAAAATTGAGAATTAAGAATGGAAAATTGAAAATTAAAAAATCATTAAAAAGCAGACCTTCTTTGGGGTTATCCTCCCTTTAAACAAGGGAAAATGGAGAAGTGAGAATGCTATTTTTTCTTTAAATTGGTTTTTGTTTTTTTGATTATTGCGACAATGATGGCTGTCAGCTCATTCGATTCCTGCAATAAGCCGGACAGTTTATTTTAGGAAGCAGACCTCCCTCAACTGAGGTCCCGGAACGGAGGACTTGTTTGCCCAGAACCTTTGCTTCCGTTGAATTCGGCAAAGCTGAATACATTTTTATGATTCGCAGAGCAAATTTTTTTGTGCGCTCCTTCAGGTCTTTCTTCTTCTCCATTTTCACTTTTCCATTTTCCATTTTAATCTATACATTGTGTTTCAAGTCCCACTTTAGAACTTGAAACACGGAACACCAACCCTGGAAAAATGTGAGGGAAATGATAGTAAATCAACTAGACTGGGACAGATTTATTTTCTACTAAATGAATCTGAATAAAAAAGAGGCTGAAACTTTTCATGCTCTGTCAATCGTCTTTTTATTTTGTTAAACGACAGCGCTGGAGGTTAATTCAAGCGTTATGCTTTTAAATGCATTAAAAAAGAAAAATGAAGAAAAGGCAGAAAATACGTAAAGGTCTCATTTTGTTCTCTTTCTTTTTGTTCCCGGCAATTTTTTATTATCTTTCCCCGGTGCTCATCCTCCAGGCAAGTTCAGAGGGTATTATCAACGGTAGTTTTGTAATTTTTATCCTTCTGTTTATGAGCTCCCTTTTTCTGGGCAGAGGCTATTGCGGCTGGGTGTGTCCCGCTGCAGGCTGCCAGGAGGCAATTTTTGCTGCGCAGGATAAAAAGGTGACAAGGGGTGATTACGTTAAATGGCTTGTCTGGGTACCCTGGATAAGTTCAATTTTCCTTTTGGTATTCAGGGCTGGGGGATATCACAAGATAGATTTTTTCTATATGACGACCCACGGTCTTTCAATCGGCGACATCTATGGTCTGATAGCCTACTTTATAATTCTTTTTCTACTCATTGTCTTGCCGGCATTTACAGTTGGCAAAAGATCATTCTGTCATCATTTGTGCTGGATGGCTCCTTTTATGATTTTGGGTCGCAAGATACGCAATAACTTTCAATGGCCCTCCCTGCTGTTGCTGGTTGATCCTGACGCCTGCAAGCATTGTCATACCTGCTCTGAAAACTGTCCGATGAGTCTGCCGGTGGAGAAAATGGTTCAGCAGAACAGCATGGAAAATACGGAATGCATTCTCTGCGGCACCTGTGTTGATGGCTGCAAGGAGGAGGCAATTACTTTTGGTTGGCGGGAAATTTAACAGTCGGCACAAAAAGGGACAAAACAATAAAAATATGACTAAACGCCATTCAAAAAAATCTTCTCTCCCGACGAAGCGCTCGAAAGACGATTTCGAATCCGTTCTCATGAAAGCTTCTTTAGCCCACAGGGAAGGCAGGCTTGCTGAAGCGGAAAAAGGCTACCGGGAAGTATTGAGAAGAAAGCCAGACTGGGGACAGGTGCTGAACGCACTTGGAACGGTATTTTTGGACCAGTCCCAGCCGGATAAGGCCAAAAAGGTTTTTAACAAAGCAGCCAGCCTCAGACCTCCCAATATTCCGGCATGCTACAACCTGGCCAGGCTGAAGCAGCGGGAGAACGATCACAAGGGTGCCATAAGTATTTACCGGGCCATGCTGGAAACCAAGCCTGATCTTGGTGAAGCATGGAATAATCTGGGTGTCGCATACAGGGAAACCGGGGACCAGGATGAAGCCTTATCCTGTTTTCAAAAGGCAGTTGAGTTCGCTCCTGACATGGCAGAGGCATGGAACAACCTTGGCGTGGCACAGGACGAATTTAATATGATTGAATACGCTCCAGTGTCATACAAAAAGGCAATTGCATTGCGGCCTGATTATACATCCGCCCACTTTAACCTCGCGATTTCCCTGCAAAAGCTCAGGCGATTCAAGGAAGCCCGGGAACATTACAACAAGGTCCTTGAGGCCAGGCCGGATGATGAAGCAGCACAATTCATGATCCAGAGCATGGGTACATCGGCAACACCTGATGCCGCCCCGGTGGAACACGTACGTAGAATCTTTGACCGGTGTGCCGGGACTTTTGAAAAAATCCTGGTTAAAGACCTGGAATACAAGACCCCTGAACTCCTGTTTGATCTTGTGCGTCCACATTTGACCCAAGAAATGAATATCCTTGACCTTGGCTGCGGCACCGGCCTGGGCGCTCAACTCTATCGGCCGTTTGCGAAAAGACTGGCAGGGGTCGATGTATCACCAAAGATGCTTAAAAAGGCCGCAGAAAAGAAAATCTACAACCGGCTCGAAGTTTTCGACATACTCCAGGACTGGACCTTTCCCCAAAAATTTGACCTGATATACAGCTCTGACGTTTTTGTCTATTTCGGGAACCTTGATACGATCATCAGGTCCGCATCTTCATACCTTGTGAGCGGAGGGATCATTGCATTTTCAGTGGAAAGACTCGAGGACAGCAGCAAAGAGTATCAGCTCTTTCCCAGCGGCCGCTATGCGCACTCACGGACATATATTCAGGATTGCCTCAAGCGTCATGGATTGCAATTAATAGAGGAAACTAAGTCAGACATCAGGAAAGAGTCAGGAAATCAGGTCAAGGGATTATTGATTGTAGCAAAAAAGGAAGGGCTAGGGGAAAGTGAGAATTGAAAATGAAAAATGGAAAATTTATCAGTTTTTTTTTGTTTGTTTTTTACAGAACTCTACCGAAGGAATAAGCCATGGGACTGCTCAATCTGCTGCTGAAAAACCCGCTCGGGTTCATCATCATAGCCATCCCGCTTCTGTATGCCGTTATTTTCCATGAGCTGGCGCACGGCTGGGTGGCCTACCGCATGGGTGACCCGACCGCCAAGTCGCTGGGCCGGTTGAGCCTTAATCCGCTCAAGCATCTGGACCCCATGGGCACACTCATGCTCTTTCTCTTCGGCTTTGGCTGGGCCAAGCCGGTGCCGGTGAATTTCAACCAGTTGCGCGACAAACGCCTGGGCATGATACTGGTATCAGCCGCAGGGATCATCACGAACATCCTCTTGGCGTTTTGTGCTCTTTTTCTGTACCGTCTGCTGTCCCTTTCGTCGTCAAGTATATCTGCACAGCTTCTCTATTATTTTGCCCGGATCAACATCATCCTGGCTGCTTTCAACCTGATCCCGCTGCCGCCCCTCGACGGGTCTAAAATTCTTATGGGTTTTGCACCCCCAAATGTCCGGGATTTCCTTTTCCGTATTGAACGGTATGGATTGATTATTATAATCGCGTTACTGTATCTCGGCGTCCTGGAACCGGTAATCCGCTTTTTCGAATGGATGATCATTTCGGTAATCAAAGTGATGATTCCCTAAATTGAAAATTGAAAATGAAGAATGGAGAATTCAATGAACTGGTGACTGACTGCTTATAGCTTTTAAAGTGCCATCTCACGCAACTGAGCAGCACAAGGAAGCCCACGAATGTGTGCCAAGTGATTGGCTGTATTTCTTTGGTTCGTTTCTTTGTACAAGCTGTCTGTCAATCATCAACAGTCTTTATATGCTGATAATCGTCGGCAGTTTTATATGCCGACAAAAAATGATCAAATACGAAATTAAATTAGGGACTTAGGAAGCAAAAATAAAAAATGAATAAATCAGATAAACCGCAACAGGAGACCGTTTTTCACAGTCTCACCCCCGACACGGTTATCACCCTGGTGGAGAAAGGACTGGGAAAGCGCTGCACCAATCTCTGCCGTCCCCTGATCAGCTATATAAACCGGGTCTACGAACTGCAGGCCGAGGACGGCAGCGGCCTGGTTGCCAAGTTCTACCGGCCCGGTCGCTGGTCGCAACAAGGACTGCAGGATGAGCACGATTTCCTCCTTGAGCTTGCCGGAGAGGAGGTCCCCGTTATCGCACCGCTCCTGCTTAAGGGCGGCGCCAGCCTCGGCCGTTACGGCAACATCCATTTTGCCGTTTTTCCCAAGATGGGCGGCCGCAGCTTTGATGAATACAACCATGATCAGTGGGAGGAACTGGGCCGCCTGCTGGGCCGCACCCACAATATCGGGGCCATGCACCTGCCACAGGACCGGCTTACCATGGCGCCGGACAGGTCAACCCGGCAGCAGGTTGATTATATCCTGGCAGGCAGCTTCATGCCTGAAGACCTGCTGGCCCGGTTCAGGGACCTGACCGACTCCCTTATCAGGGAAATCACCCCCCTGTTTGACACAAAAAGGATGATCCGTATTCACGGCGACTGCCATTTCTCCAATCTCATCTACCGACCGGACGAATCCTTCTACATCATCGACTTTGACGATATGGTCATAGGCCCGCCGGTGCAGGATTTCTGGATGCTGCTTCCGGGTCACCGGGAAGATTCAACCGCTGAGATCGATATATTTCTGGAAGGCTACGAGATGTTCCGGGCTTTTGACATGAACAGCCTGCGGCTGATTGAACCGCTGCGCGCCATGCGCTATATCCATTATACGGCCTGGTGCGCCTACCAGTTTGCCGAGGACGGCGAGACCAGGGTGTTTGATGATTTCGGTTCCAGGCATTACTGGCAGACCGAAATGGGAGACCTGGAAGACCAGCTGGAAAGGATTATGAAAAATTAAATTAATAAATGGAAAATGGATGCAAAGTGTAAGTTTAAAGTGACTAAAGTTACAAGTGAGCTAAAGTTTAGAAAACTTGAAAATTTACGTTATTACGTATTTCAACTTTAGTTCACTTTAGCTCACTTTAGTCATTTGCAACTTAATAATGACCGCTGAATATTTTAAAAGGGGCTTGGCTATGGATGGTACAAAGCGTGTGGATATCAAGCCGGGAACAGAGGTTTGCATAGTATTGAAGCAGGATCAGCGTTCGGGGAAACTGACAAAGGGTGTCGTCAGGGACATCCTGACAAAGTCAGCCACCCATCCCCATGGCATCAAGGTCCGGCTGCAGAGCGGCGATGTCGGCAGGGTTAAAGAAATTATCAGCATTTAATTAAGGTAGAATAGAAAATTGAAAATGCGTATCAATGAAGAACTGCTTGAGGTTCGGGAGCACACCACAGAAGGCTACAAGCCCGTGGTTGATTTCGAGGCCTGGCGCGTCGCCGTATTGAATTATTCCCCAGACCTGCGGCCTGAAAAGATCACCACCATGCAGCGCCACAATGAAACCGACGAGGCATTCGTCCTGCTTCGCGGCCGCTGCATCTTGTTCCTCGGCCAGGGCGATGCCAGCGTGACACAGATATTTGACGAGGATATGGAGCCTTTCAAAATTTATAATGTCAAAAAAGGTGCCTGGCACACCCATAGTCTGAGCGAGGATGGTATGGTGCTGGTCGTAGAGAACAGGGACACGACTTACGACAACTCGCCCTTTTGCCAATTGACCGAAGCGCAGCAGGAAGAGATTGTTGAACTGGCCAGGATTTTGGAAATTAAAAAGTGAAAATGGGAAATGGAAAAAAAGGGACAGATTTATTTTTTGAGCAGATTTTCAATAATGAATATTGTCTCCCCGGATTGCATAAAGATAAAATATTATGATCTCAATTCGCAGTTATAGCCGCCGCGAAGGACGCATGATTGCATCACGACAGCGGGCCCTGGATGAATTGTGGCTGGATTACGGCATTACGGAGCAGGGACCATTGGACCTGGATGGACTGTTTGGCCGGCCGGCACCATGCCATATGGAGATTGGCTTCGGCATGGGCGAGGCGCTGCTGGAGATGGCGCGCAGCCATCCGCAAAACAATTACCTGGGCGTTGAGGTGTACCTGCCCGGCGTAGGTCAATTATTGCTGAGTATACTGAAAACGGGAATTACCAATGTCCGGGTAGACCGGCGGGACGCCATGGAAGTCCTGGCGCTTCTGCCTGCCGGGAGCCTCAGAGGGGTTTCCCTGTTTTTTCCCGACCCCTGGCCCAAGCAGCGCCACCAGAAACGCCGCCTGGTCCAGGCTCCTTTTGTTGAAAAACTGCGGCGCGTGCTGGAGCCCGGTGGCCATTTTCATACGGCCACCGATTGGGACCATTACGCCCGGCAGATACACCGGGTCCTGGAAGCTGATGCCGGTTTCACCGGCCGGTCAGGGTCCGGGGAGTTTTATCCGGGGATTATGGAACGCCCAGTGACTAAATTTGAAAAGCGCGGCCTGCGGCGGGGACGTGAAGTCAGGGAGTTTCTCTATGAGAGACGTTAGTTTAGAAATAAAAAATGTAGCATGGAAAATGGGAAATTAAAATAACTGCAATTTTTCTGTCGTCGCCAGTATCAAAGTTGCCGACAATTTCACATTCTGCATTTTAAATTCAAGTAATTCCAAGTACACTATACTTATTTCAGTATCTCCAGGGCAATATTTACCTCCGGTACGTTTCAGGCTTTGTGCCGTAAAAAACGTATCAGTCTGATTCGTTGTCCTCAGACAACGCTTCGCTGCTGTTGAAAAGGCGAACCTTGCCCGCCAACTCCCATATTTTCATTTGCACGGCATGATTCACCGTGCCTTCCGGATACAGACCATCCTCCTTTTTTTCTCCCGCTTCCCTGCCTGTGAGCAAGGCAATTCCCTGATCAATGGTGGAGACAGCATAGACATGAAATTTACCATCCCGTACTGCTTCCACAACTTCATCCCGCAGCATGAGGTGCTTGACATTGCTTGCCGGGATGATAACCCCCTGGGTGCCGGTCAGTCCTTTTATCTTGCAGATGGCAAAAAAACCCTCGATTTTTTCATTGGCCCCGCCGATGGCCTGCACCTCGCCGCGCTGGTTCACCGAACCGGTAACCGCCAGGTCCTGGCGGATAGGAAAACCAGAAAGGCTCGACAGGAGGGCGTAAAGCTCGGAGGAAGAGGCGGAGTCCCCTTCAACCCCTTCATAGAGCTGTTCAAAGGTGATGCTGGCTGAAAAGGCCAGCGGAATCTCTTCGGCATACCTGCCCCCCAGGTAACCGGCAAGGATCAGGCTGCCCTTGTTGTGAATGGGGCCTCCAAGCTCAGCTTCGCGATCTATGTTAAGAATACCCTTGCTGCCTACAAAGGTCCGCGCCGTTATGCGGGAAGGCTTGCCAAAACTGTAGTCGCCGAGCGGCAGTACCGAAATGCCGTTCACCTGCCCCACCACCATGTCACTGGTATCGATCAGGATGGTTTCCTCTTCAATCATTTCCTGGATGATCGTCTCGATGCGGTTGGAACGAAAGATTTTCTCATCAATTGCCTTCCTGACCTCAGCTTCTGATACCAGTTGTTTCTTGTCCTGCTCGGCCCAGAAGGAGGCCTGCCGGATCACATCAACCACATCACCGAACACGGTGATCAGTTTTTTCTGGTGGGCTGCAAGCCGGGCGCTGTATTCAATGACCCGGCCGACGCCGTCCGGGCTGAAATGTTTCAAATCTTCCTCACGGCAGATATTGCCGATAAAATGGGCATACAATCTGCCGGACTCCTCGGTCCAGGGAGTTCGGAAATCAAAGTCGGCTCTGACCTTGAACAGTTCCTGGAAATCCTGGTCAAGACTGTAGAGGAGATAGTAGAGCAGGGGGTCGCCGACAATGATCACCTTGATATCCAGAGGGATCGGTTCCGGCTCCAGGGTCCGCGTGGTCATGAAGCCGAGGGTTTTTTCCAGGCTTTCAATAACCACCTCCTCGTTCTTCAGGGCCCGCTTGAGGGTCTCCCAGGCCAGCGGCTTGGTAAGCAGTTCATAGGCATCGAGCACGAGATAACCACCATTTGCCCTGTGCAGGGCGCCGCTTTTTATCATGCGGAAATTGGTAACCAGGGCGCCGAACCGGCCAACATAATCAACCCGGCCGAGAAGATTCACTCCAGTCGGGTTTTTTTCATGAACAACAGGGGCTCCCCTAGTGGAACTGTTGTCGACAAAGAGATTGGCTCGGTATTCGTCAAAGGTGACCTGCTGTTCCTGCATCATTGCCATGAACTGCAGCTGATCGGGAGATGCCTCTGCCATTTTCTTCAGCTGCTTGAAAGCGGTTACATTTTTGAGCAGGAAGACCCGGACTTCAGCGAGAAAAGCAACAACATCTTCAGACTCCTTATACTTGTCCTTTAACTCATCGAGTAAATGGTCGATGGCAAACGCAACAGCCTTGCGGTCGATCTCCAGCATTTTCTGCTTGGCTTCCCGCTGCAGTTCCTGTACCTGATGCATTGTCTTCTGCATTTCCTCCTTGAGTTCTTTCTGGTGCTTTTCGATCTCATGCAGGGTTTCATCATCAAGCTCTTCCATTTTTTCGGCTGTCACGGGTTCGCCTTCTATAACAGCAACAATACCGATGGTCTCAGGTTCCTGCAGCAGCCGGAAGCCTGCTTTTTTGACCTTTTCTTCCAGTATTTTAAAAAATTCCTTTGACCTCCGATTAAAAAACTGCTTACTTTCCTGGCGCTCCTTTTGGTACTCGTCACTTTCAAATGCCTTGGGGACCTCTGTTTTCAACTCTTCAACCAGCTGGTCCAGATCGTCCCTGAACTTCCGGCCTTTGCCGGCTGGAAGCCTGAGTGCTTTAGGCGTGTCACTGTCATTGAAATTATTGACATAAAGCCAATCGTCGGGCACCGGTTTGGTTTCAGCATGCGTTTCAAGATATTTGCGGATAATGGTCTTTTTGCCGGTGCCAACCGGCCCCAGGGCATACATGTGATAGCCCTGGCTCCTGATGTTGATCCCGAAAGAGATGGCCCGCAAAGCTCTTTCCTGGCCGATAATGCCTTCTAAAACAGGGAGCTCTTCTGTGCTTTTGAAATCAAACTGGGCCGGATCAAACTGG
>Ga0209742_10001224_pt1 | contig 12038 bp, 7 predicted proteins | sample DeeMarSeWOR38_10_FD_187462 | JGI IMG/M metagenome (GOLD analysis project Ga0209742, IMG submission 187462) | Marine sediment microbial communities from White Oak River estuary, North Carolina - WOR-3-8_10 (SPAdes) (version 2) | ecosystem: Environmental > Aquatic > Marine > Intertidal zone >... | reverse complement strand
CTGGAACTCTCCGCCCTGCAGATCGAAGGCCGCGGCGAGGTCATTTCTAATCCACGCGTGGTCACCGCCAACCAGCAGGAAGCAGTGATCAAACAAGGTAGCCAGATTCCTTACCAGGAAGCCAGTTCCAGCGGTGCCACCAGCGTCTCCTTCAAAGATGCGGTATTGAGCCTGAAAGTCACACCGCAAATTACGCCGGACGAGCGCATTATTCTTGACCTGTCCATTAACAAGGACAGTGTGGGCGACATTTTCAACGGCGTACCGAGTATCGACACCAAGGAAGTGCAAACCCAGGTGCTTATCGATAATGGCGCAACAGTGGTGCTGGGTGGCGTTTACGAACAAGCCAAAAACACCGGTGTCACCAAGGTGCCGTTCCTCGGTGACCTGCCCTTCATTGGCGCCCTGTTCCGCTCCAAGACCATTAAAGACGAAAAAAATGAGCTGCTGATTTTCGTTACACCGAAAATACTCAAGCAGAGCTTGAGTACCGATGATGTAGCACCCTAAATCCCTCCGCCCCCTGGTTTAAGCCAGGGGGCACCTTTTTTCTTCACACCAAAGGCTCAAATCAGGAATTTTTAGTTTTAAATCCCTCCATCTGCTTGTAAAATAAACACAATTTTTCAACTTAATAATCCAGATCTATGCCGCAAAACATTATTTTTGTTGGCCCCATGGGGGCTGGCAAAACAACTATTGGCCGTCAGATTGCCAAAGCGCTGGATCGTGACTTTTACGATAGCGACAAGGAAATTGAAAAACGTACCGGCGCCACCATCCCGCTCATCTTTGAACTGGAAAAAGAAGAGGGATTTCGCGTACGTGAATCCGCTATGATTAAGGAATTACTTTCCAGGGAAAGTAATATAGTGCTTGCTACCGGCGGGGGTGCCGTACTGAACGAAAAGAATCGCAAGTACATGGCGAAACACGGATTTGTTATCTATTTGTGTGCGCCGCTGGAACAGCTGGTACGACGAACCGCGCGTGACAAAAACCGGCCATTGCTGCAAACCAGAAACCCCAAAAAGACCATTGAAGAATTATTGGCAACCCGGGATCCATTGTATCGGGAAGTGGCGGATATCGTATTCGAAACCGACGGATTTACCGTGCGGCAAGTGGTCAGCAAATTACAAAAACTTATTAAAGGAAAAAATCTCTAAAAAAGAATTATGAAAACATTAACAGTTCAACTGGGCGAAAGAAGTTATCCTATTTATATCGGTCGTGGCTTACTGGAAAATGCCGACCTGATTCTTAGCCATGCTCCGACAAGGCAATTATTGATCGTCACCAATGAAACCATCGCGCCGCTATACCTGAATACAGTACTCAACACATTAGCAGGCACCAACACGGAAACAGTTGTGTTGCCCGATGGTGAGCAATACAAAAACCTGGAAACCGTTAACCAGATTTACGACGTGTTACTGGGAAAACGTTTTGACCGGCGTTGCACCCTGATTGCGTTGGGTGGCGGAGTTATTGGTGACATGACCGGGTTCGCCGCGGCAACTTATCAACGTGGCGTTAACTTTATTCAAATTCCGACAACCCTGCTAGCCCAGGTAGACTCATCCGTCGGCGGCAAAACCGGTGTCAATCATCCGCTGGGTAAAAACATGATCGGCGCGTTTTATCAGCCATTGTCAGTAATTGCGGATACCAATACGCTCAACACCCTGGATGATAAGGAACTGAGTGCCGGTATTGCCGAAGTTATCAAATATGGCTTAATTCGGGACATCGAATTTTTCAGCTGGCTCGAATCGAACATGGATCGCATGCTGAGCCGAGATGCAGACAGTCTTGCTTATGCGATTGAACGCTCCTGCCAGAATAAAGCCGAGGTCGTGGCCGCCGATGAACTGGAAGCGGGCGAACGCGCCCTGCTGAATCTGGGACATACTTTCGGCCACGCTATCGAAGCCGGCATGGGCTATGGTGCCTGGCTGCATGGTGAAGCGGTCGCTGCCGGCATGGTGATGGCGGCACAGCTTTCCGCAGCTCACGGCTGGATCGATTCAACAACGCTGGAGCGGATCACCAACCTGATCGTCCAGGCCAGACTGCCTGTGAAAGGACCCGTGGGAATGACCGTGCAGCAATACCTGGATTTAATGGCGGTCGACAAAAAAGTAAAGGAAGGCAAAATCAACCTGGTGCTACTTAAGCAACTGGGTAAAGCTATCGTCAGTGACGATTACAAACCCGCTTTGTTAAACGACATACTTAAACAGCATTGTAATTAATCCATCATGAGCGAACTCGCGCCATACGCCACCAGTGACCATGCATCCCGAGGACGTCGCCATCCCGAGACGCCACCCAACAACCGTTCCGAGTTTCAACGCGATCGCGACCGCATTGTGCACTCCGCGGCTTTTCGTCGCCTGGAATATAAAACACAGGTATTCGTTAACCATGAAGGCGACATGTTTCGCACTCGCCTTACCCATTCCCTGGAGGTGGCACAAATTGGCCGCACTATTGCGCGCGCCTTGCAGGTTAATGAAGAACTTACTGAAGCCATCTCGCTGGCGCATGATCTGGGTCATACGCCGTTTGGCCATGCGGGCCAGGACGCATTAAATGACTGTATGCGCGAATTCGGTGGTTTCGAACATAATTTGCAGTCACTGCGTATTGTCGATCATCTGGAAGAAAAATACGCCGAATTTAACGGTCTAAATCTCACCTTTGAAACCCGCGAAGGCATTCTCAAACATTGCTCCATGAAGAATGCACAGCAGTTGGGTGATATTGGCGAACGCTTTCTAAAAAAACAGCAGCCCGGTATCGAAGCACAAATCGCCAACATCGCCGACGAAATCGCCTACAATAACCACGATGTGGATGATGGGTTGCGGGCGAGACTGTTGAATATCGAACAAATGCGGGAAGTAGATCTTTTCAACCAGCAATATGAAGAAGTTATGCGCCAATACCCGAACATTAGCGAGCGCCGCGCAATACATGAAATTATTCGTCGCATGATTAACCGCCAGATTACAGATTTTCTGGATGCAACCAGTGAACACCTTAAATCTGTCAATCCTAGCTCCGTGGACGATATTAAACAGCTATCAGCACCGATCGCGACTTACAGCGACGCGATAAAGGAAAAAGCCCAGCAGCTGAAAAAAATGCTCAGAACCAACCTGTATCAACATTACCGGGTACATCGTATGAGCACCAAGGCGCAATTAGTGATCAAGTCACTGTTCCGGGCATTTATGGATGACATTCGCCTGCTGCCGACAGATACCTACAAAAACACCTTAAATGAGTATAATGCATCCGGAGATCAGGGACGCGCTATTGCCATTGCAGACTATATTGCCGGCATGACAGATCGCTACGCTATTCGGGAATACGAGCGTATCTTTGATCCTATAAAACTTACCTGACAGGAGCTTTTGTCATATACCGGCATGCGCATCTATTTACAGGCACAACAAACCGATACCGGCGTAATTCGGTTCGTACACCTTATACTGCAGGAAGACCTGATCGAGGGCTGGACTCTGATCAGGGAATCAGGCAAACAAGGTTCCCCGGGCACGGTCAAACGCGAGCACTTCCAGGATCAGGAGTCGGCAATCTTAGCGATGCTGAAGTGGCGTGATAAAAACCTCAGGCGCGGGTACAACGTTGCGTTTGTACAAGGTGAAAAGCAACCTAACCAGGAATAGGACTCGGTACTAATTATTGTGATTGGCGTTTTCAAAAAGAAACCTGAGCTTCCCGAATACCTTGCCCACTACGGTATGCACCGGGCACCCTTTTCTGCCGCCATTGAAAACGACATGTATTATGTCGAACCAACGCGCAAACAGCGGCTGGACGTATTGTTGCATCTCACCCAGTATACTAATGAGTTGCTGGTAGTAACCGGTGAACAAGGCATGGGGAAAACCATGTTCCTGCAGCAGTTTGTCAATAGTGCTGGCGAACACTGGAAAATCTGCGCTGTGCAAGGTCATAAAATGATGACCGAAGAACAGTTTCTACAGCGCGTCTACCTGGGTTTCGGCATCGCACATGCCAGCATTCATAAATCCACCATGCTCGCCAATCTGAAAAAGCGGCTGGATAGCCAGCTGGAGCAGGCGTTACCCATAATTTTGCTGGTGGACGATGCGCACCTGTTTTCCAGCAAGGTACTAAGCCTGATACTGGAACTGGCATCCATCCGCAATGTAACCAGCGGCACCTCCGTGCGCGTCATTTTATTCAGTGAGCCTCAGATAAAAATCATTCTCGCTCAACCGGAACTGGACGAAAAGCACCGTTTGATCGTGCGTAAAATTGATTTACCACCACTGGATGAATCGCATACCGGCGATTATCTACACCATCGTTTATCTCAAGCCGGCATGGCTACAGAACAGTTCCTGACGCAACAAACCATTCGCAAAATCTACAAACAGTCCAATGGCATCCCGGCGCGAATTAATGAAACCGCCGACAAGTTATTGTTTGAGACAACGCCAATCATACGCCGCACCAGCAATGTTCAGGCACAAAAGAAAATGGCCGGTTTAAAATACATCGTCATAGTGCTGCTGATCGGTTTGATGGTGGCGGGATATTTGTTACAGAACTACTTCAAAAGCGCTCCTCAGTACAGCAGTGAACCCGAGCCCAGCACGCGGGTCGTGGAAAAACCTGGCGCAAAAACCATCACTCCTCTCAAGTTGCCCGCATTAAATGCAACAAAAGAGATTGAAACTAAAAGTGAAGCGCAAGTTAACACTGCGCCGCCAACACCGGAACCACCTGATCCCATGCAATCATTGAAAGAGGAACTGGCCAGCAAAACTGTTCAACCGCCGAAAACAACCGCGCCGCCACCCGCCGTCGAAAAAATCCAGGATCAACAAGTGAAGTCCTCAGACATTCACGCACCTGATCAGGCCAGCACAGAAAAAGCCTCGGAAACCAAATTCACTGATGCGCGACTTAAAAATGCGAAATGGGTTATGCAGCAAAATCCCGAACATTTCACATTGCAACTGGTCACCGGGCGCCAGCAGGCCACCATCGACCGCTTCATCGCGCAGCATGGACTCCAGCCAACTGCGCTCGCCTACTTCTATTCCATTCGCAACGAAAAAAACTGGCATAACCTGATCTACGGCGTCTATGCTGATCGGTCAACTGCCAACGCGGCAATCAAACAATTACCTCCGGAACTGGCGGATGTTAACCCATGGATTCGCCAATTCCGCAGCATCCAGGCTGAAATTGCTCCAGTACAATAACACACCACTCACTCCTTCCGCCTAAAAAATATGCGTGCGAATTGTATGTTTTTAACTGACTAAACAATACGTTGCTAGCAATTTGCGAAAAGATTTAGCATCATAGGCATTCGCCGTGTTGTGCATTGAATACCTCATTAGAGCAAAGTATAATTTCCGGCCATTTGCCTGAAGCAAGCGCAGGGCATCCAGTTTTAAGCTAATGAATAATAACAACTATTATTTTCTGTGGTGTTAAATCAACGTTAGAGCGAACGATATCCGTGACTAAAAAACTACCCAGCGGGCTGTATCGCCCGGAATTCGAGAAAGAAAATTGTGGCTTTGGCCTGATCGTTCAGGCGGATAATCAACCCAGTCATTGGCTGGTAAAAACCGCGATCCACGCCCTGGCCCGATTGACTCACCGTGGCGCAGTTGCCGCCGATGGCAAAACCGGTGACGGTTGCGGTTTATTGTTGAAAAAGCCTGATGCATTTTTAAAACTGGTTGCACAAGAACATAATTTCCAGCTGGCTGACCTTTACGCTGCGGGCATGGTCTTCCTTAATACGGATGAAAGCCTTGCGGCCACTGCCCGCAAAAAACTGGCAGATGAGCTGACAAAAGAAGGATTACAAGTACTGGGCTGGCGTGTAGTGCCCACGAATTCAGACGCCTGTGGCGCGGAAGCGCTGAAAACGTTACCCGTCATTGAGCAGGTTTTTGTGAATGCCCCGGGCGGCATGGACGACACTGCATTTGAGCGCCACTTATATATAGCGCGCCGGCGAACCGAAAAAGCGCTGAAAAAAACCGACAAGATGTTTTATATCCCCAGCCTGTCATCCAGGGTCATTTCCTACAAAGGGCTGGTGATGCCGGAAAACTTGCCGGTGTTTTACCAGGATCTCAACGACGAGAAACTGACTTCTGCATTATGCGTTTTCCATCAGCGTTTCTCGACAAACACCTGGCCTGAGTGGCGGCTGGCCCAGCCCTTCCGCTTCCTGGCACACAACGGAGAGATAAATACAGTTCAAGGTAATCGTAACTGGTCTATCGCCCGCGGCCATAAATTCGAATCACCGAATATACCCATGGAAGACGTGCGTCCATTGGTTTCCATGACCGGTTCCGATTCCAATACGCTCGATAATATGCTGGAAGTACTTTTAGCAGGTGGCATCGATATTTTTCGCGCCATGCGCCTGTTGATTCCACCGGCTTGGCAAAACATGACCAGCATGGACGCAGACCTGCGCGCCTTTTACGAATACAACTCCATGCACATGGAACCCTGGGATGGCCCGGCGGGTATTGTATTAACCGATGGCCGTTACGCCGCCTGCACCATGGACCGCAACGGTTTACGTCCAGCGCGCTGGGTAATGACCAAGGACCGTCATGTTACGCTGGCATCGGAAATCGGCGTTTATAACTACAAACCAGAAGATGTGGTAATGAAAGGCCGCTTAAAGCCGGGCGAAATGATAGCAATCGATACACAAACCGGAAAACTATTATTACCGGCAGACATTGATAACGAACTGAAAAATCGCCATCCCTATAAGGAATGGCTGAAAGGTCGTTCTGAACACCTGGGCTCGCAACTTATCGAGCAACCCAACATCTTCAAACCCATGACACCTGACTTGCTACAGGCAGCAAAAAAAATGTTCCACGTCAGCTTCGAAGAACAGGACCAGGTGTTAAGGGTGCTAGCGGAAGAATCACAGGAAGCGACCGGTTCCATGGGTGACGATACACCGCTGCCGGTGTTATCGCGCCATGCGCGCTCGCTTTATGATTACTTCCGTCAACAATTCGCCCAGGTCACCAATCCGCCGATTGATCCGTTGCGTGAACAAATTGTCATGTCGCTGGCAACCTGCTTCGGCCGGGAAAAAAACATGTTCGAGGAAAGCGAGGCGCACGCCAAGCGCTTGCTAATCGACTCACCTATTCTATCCAACAGCAAATACAAACAGCTGCTGGGCTTGAAAGATCCAGACTACGCGCATGAGATCATTGATCTTAACTACCCCATTAATGGTGATTTGGAAACAGCGCTAAAACAGGTCTGCGATCAGGCAGTAGCGGCAGTAAAAGGCCGCAAGGTGGTCCTGATTTTGTCGGACAAGGCAATCACCCAGGATAAAATTCCCATACATGCATTACTGGCAACGGGCGCCGTACACCACCGCCTGATCAAGGAAGGTTTACGCTGCGATGCCAACATCGTGGTAGAAACCGGTACTGCACGTGACTCCCATCACTTCGCCGTACTGATCGGCTATGGCGCAACGGCTATTTATCCTTACCTCGCTTACGAAAGCATCATTGGCTTGCAGCTCAGCGGCGAAATCGAGGAACGCAACAGTGTCGAGCTCATGCGTAATTACCGCAAGGGAATCAACAAAGGCTTGTACAAAATCATTTCCAAGATGGGTATTTCCACCATTAGTAGTTACCGTGGCGCCCAGCTGTTTGAATCGGTTGGTTTGCATAACGATGTGGTCAGCATCTGTTTCAAAGGCACCACTAATCGTTTGCAGGGTAGTAACTTCGAGGATATCGAGGCCGACCAGCGTCGGTTGGCAAAAGCGGCGTGGAATACCCGAAAACAGATCGTGCAGGGTGGTGTACTCAAGTTTGTTCATGGCGGTGAGGATCATGCCTACAATCCCGATGTGGTGGGGGCATTACAAAGCGCGGTTAAATCCGGAGATTTTAACAAGTACAAAGAATTTGCGCGCCTGGTGGACGAACGCCCCACCCTCGCGTTTCGCGATTTGTTGAAAATCAAGGATGGCTCCAGCCCCATATCCATTGACGATGTAGAATCCATCGAGGACATCGTCACGCGCTTCGACAGCGCCGCCATGTCTCTGGGCGCGCTATCACCGGAAGCACATGAAACATTGGCACAAGCCATGAATCGCCTCGGCGGTCGCTCCAACTCCGGTGAAGGTGGTGAAGATATTGCGCGTTATCACAATGACAAGCGCTCCAAGATCAAACAGGTGGCATCCGGACGCTTTGGCGTCACGCCCGCTTACCTGCGCAATGCCGACGTCATGCAAATCAAGATTGCGCAAGGCGCAAAACCCGGTGAAGGCGGTCAACTGCCGGGCAAGAAAGTGAACGAACTCATTGCTCGCTTGCGGTTTTGCAAACCCGGTGTGTCATTGATTTCTCCACCGCCGCATCATGATATTTATTCCATTGAAGACCTGGCGCAGCTGATATTCGACCTGAAGCAGGTCAATCCCGACGGCCTGGTGTCCGTCAAACTGGTAGCGGAAGCTGGTGTTGGTACCATCGCCGCGGGCGTGGCAAAAGCCTACGCAGACCTGATTACAATTGCCGGGCATGACGGTGGTACCGGTGCCAGCCCGCTCACCTCGGTGCATTACGCCGGCAGTCCCTGGGAATTAGGATTAACGGAGACCCACCAGATCCTGCGTGCTAACGACTTGCGTGGTAAAGTACGCCTGCAAACAGACGGCGGATTAAAAACCGGGCTGGACGTGGTGAAAGCTGCGATTCTTGGCGCAGAAAGTTTTGGCTTTGGCACTGCACCCATGATCGCCATGGGATGCAAATATCTGCGCATCTGCCATCTCAACAATTGCGCCACCGGTGTAGCCACCCAGAACAACGTACTGCGCATGGATCATTACCGTGGCGAAGTGGAATGGGTGATGAATTACTTCAAGTTTGTGGCGCAACACGTGCGTGAACTATTGGCACAATTGGGCATTCGAAAACTCACGGATATCATTGGTCGTGTCGACTTGCTGGAGGCACTGACTGGACATACACCCAAACAACAAAAGCTGGATCTCAGTCCCATTATTTCCGATGCGGGCATCGATGCCCGTAAACCTCAGTTCTGCGAAACGCCAAGAAATGAACCATTCGATAAAGGGGAACTGGCGGAGCAAATGGTTAAGGACGCATTACCCGCCATTGAAAACAAAACCGGTGGCGAATTCAGTTACGAAGTCAACAATACCAACCGCTCTATCGGCGCACGTCTCTCGGGAGAAATCGCAGTGCGCCACGGCGATCAGGGTATGAGTGACAAACCGATTCAGATCCGCTTGCGTGGTACCGCAGGCCAGAGCTTTGGCGTATGGAATGCCGGCGGCTTGCATATGACGCTGACCGGTGATGCTAACGATTATGTTGGCAAAGGCATGGCGGGCGGCAAATTAGTGATTATACCGCCCGAAAACAGTGGCTTTGCCAGCCACGAAACCACCATCATTGGTAATACCTGCCTGTATGGCGCAACCGGCGGTAAATTGTTTGCCGCAGGACTCGCCGGTGAACGCTTTGGGGTGCGCAACTCAGGCGCCATGGCAATCGTCGAAGGCGTAGGTGATCATGGTTGCGAATATATGACCGGCGGTGTGGTCACCGTGTTAGGTCCATGTGGCGTCAACTTCGGTGCCGGTATGACTGGTGGTATCGCCTTCGTGCTGGATGAGGACAACACCTTTGTCGATCGTTACAACCATGAACTGATTGATATTCATCGTCTATCACCAGAGTCCATGGAAGAACACCGTAATTACTTGCGCGATCAGATGAGAGAATTTGTCAAAGAAACCGGTAGTGAACGCGGGCAAATGATACTGGATGACTTTTCTTCATTTGTGCAAAAGTTCTGGCTAGTAAAACCCAAGGCAGCAGAACTCAGCGCTTTACTTGCTGACTTACGTACCCTTGCAGCCTGATATTGCGCGAGCCATTTTATAACTATAGTGATAGCCATAAAGAAAGAATCATAACCATGGGAAATAATTTTCAATTTGTACAGGTACCACGCGTTGATCCCGCAAAGAAAGATGCGCGGGAACGCGTCAAGGAATTCAAGGAAATCTACGGTCAATTTGACAAGGAAACCGCAGCGTCACAGGCAGAGCGTTGCCTGCATTGCGGTAATCCATATTGTGAATGGCGTTGCCCGGTACACAATTATATTCCCAACTGGTTAAAGCTGATCGCTGAGGGAAATATCGAAAAAGCAGCGGAACTGTCTCACCAGACCAACTCCTTACCGGAAATTTGCGGTCGGGTTTGTCCCCAGGACAGACTATGTGAAGGCGCGTGCACTTTAAATGATGGTTTCGGTGCGGTGACGATAGGTTCCATTGAGAAATACATCAGCGATACCGCCTTTGCCAAAGGCTGGCGTCCGGATTTGTCAAAAGTCACCAGCACCGGCAAGCGCGTGGCTATAGTCGGTGCTGGCCCTGCGGGATTGGGTTGTGCTGACGTATTGACGCGTCATGGTGTAAAAGCGGTAGTTTATGATCGTTATGCAGAAATTGGCGGTCTGCTGACATTTGGCATCCCCGAATTCAAGCTGGAAAAAGACGTGGTGAAAAATCGCCGCAAGATCATGGAAGAGATGGGCATTGAGTTTGTGCTCAATACCGAAATAGGCAAAGACATTCCCTTTCAACAATTAATGGACGAGTACGATGCCGTGTTCCTGGGTATGGGGACTTATACTTACATGAAAGGTGGTTTTCCCGGTGAAGATCTGCCCGGAGTATACGAAGCCCTGCCCTTTCTCATCTCCAATGTGAAAAGCTGCCTGGGCCTGGCCAATAGCGATGAAGAAGTTATTGATATGCGCGATCAACGGGTGGTCGTATTGGGGGGGGGTGATACCGCCATGGACTGCAATCGCACCTCCATTCGGCAAGGAGCACAAAGCGTCACCTGCGCTTATCGTCGCGACGAGGAAAACATGCCCGGTTCCAGGCGGGAAGTAGTCAATGCCAAGGAAGAAGGCGTGCAGTTCCTCTGGAATCGTCAACCGGTAGAAATCGTCGGTGATGGTAAAGTGGAAGGCATTAAGCTGGTGACCACACAGTTAGGTGAACCAGACGCCCGTGGTCGCCGTTCACCGGAACCCATCCCTAACTCGGAAGAAATTATTCCCGCAGATCGTGTAATTATTGCCTTTGGATTCAGACCCAGCCCAGCTGACTGGTTCAAGGATTTTGGCATCGAACTGGACGATCGTCACCGCGTCAAAGCACCGGAACAAAACGAATTCAAATATCAAACCAGCAATCCCAAAATATTCGCCGGCGGTGATATGGTCCGTGGCTCCGACCTGGTAGTGACTGCGGTTTACGAGGGACGCCTGGCCGCAGAAGGCATCCTGGACTACCTGGAAGTCTAATTCAGTTCTGCCAATCCATACTAAAACCAACCGACTATATTCAATCATCATCCAGCATCCTGCCGGATGATTGTTAATCTCGCCTCTAACTTCTCACATGAGCCAGCAATAATTTTTCTCACGCACTAAACCCTCTACTGACTTGCCGTGTCAGTACCGATAGATAACAAGTCAATCCATGAGGGAAAGCTATGGCTACTTCACTATACAAAAGTCCACCTACCAGTAAATTACAACCACTGGACATAGATTTTTATACAGCAAAATCAACAACCGACCCGGCGAATCCAAGAGGAAACAGTCAATCATTAGTGAACAATGCATCACCTGTGGACTCCGCGCTTCAGACTCATCCTATTGTCATCAGCACACTGGGGCATTTCTCGATTCACAAGCATGGGCGACTAATTGACGGCCCGGGAAACAACCAGCATAAACCCACTGATCTGCTTAAACTGGTGATTGCATTGGGCAGTCGATCCGTGGGTGAAGTGCGCGTCAGCGATGCCTTGTGGCCAGACGCTGATGGTGACGTAGCGCATACGTCATTCTCGGTAACATTACACCGGATT
>Ga0209742_10001222_pt1 | contig 12050 bp, 13 predicted proteins | sample DeeMarSeWOR38_10_FD_187462 | JGI IMG/M metagenome (GOLD analysis project Ga0209742, IMG submission 187462) | Marine sediment microbial communities from White Oak River estuary, North Carolina - WOR-3-8_10 (SPAdes) (version 2) | ecosystem: Environmental > Aquatic > Marine > Intertidal zone >... | reverse complement strand
TTCCATAATAATGACAAAAACTACAGAAATGCAGTTTTATCCAACCGTTATTTTATCCATATTTTTGGTAAACCCAAAATATATATTTCTTGCCACAATGTTGAGTTTTTATAATACAAAATCTGACTTAACATGTCTGCTGGACAACATATTATATTGTTAGTGAAAAATATTTTGTAGTTTGGGCAACTCTATCAACCCCTTAAATCTTAAACATTTTTCTGTAGAATATTATCTATATTTCCCCCTGCTGTGCAGAAAATACTCATTTTATATGTGCCATTTTTTTATTGCATTATTAGATGCTAAAAATATCTATTTAATTTTACAGAATAAAATGAATAATCTCGGCTGATAATTATATCTGGCACGGCTCTTGTAATACAAAAAAGAAAATAGTGAGAGATGAATAACTAACGAAATTACAATTCCTAACAGGTATTAAGACTTAGGGCAGTAATATGGCAATTTGTGCTTGGTGTAAAAAATTTAAAAATGATGCAGGATATTGGCAGGATATTGAGGCCAGTATAAAGAAATATTCGAAGCAGAGCTTAACTCATTGCATTTGTAATGACTGTGCCAAAAGAGAATACCCAGAATTATTTTCAGATCTAACTAAAAGTGAGAATGACGCTTAATTAGCGTGGATTTCAAAAAGAGAGAAAGTTCACCTTTCTTGCCAACATATTGAGTTTTTGCAGACTAAATCTTACTCAATATATCCAGTGGCAATGCTGACTAAGCTATTAATTAAGCTCAAGTTAGTTCTACTTATTTGTAAATTTTATTGATTCTTTTGTAGGTTAAAACGTCATTGTCCTCGTCAAGTGTAAGTATCAACCCATCGTTTTGCACAGCAAATTTTCCTATAATTATCTCATCAGAACTGTTTGGGTGCTTAATCTCAAACCGTATCTTTTCATTGGCAAGAATGGTGTAGTTACCACTTACAGTCATTCCCATTTCGTCAATAGCCGTGAATGCACCATTCTGCCCAAATTCTATTGACGATATTGTTCCTGGCGCTTGCCACTTCCCTACAATATTGGGAGTATGCGAACAAGAAACAATAAAAATAACCATTAACAAAGTTAGTTTTTTCATGTGAGCTTCACTGCCATCTATTCATTCAGCTACTTCTTCCGCACAAAAATTACAACACCATAAGACCTATCATCTCTATTGAAGATCTCTCCACCAGCAAGAGCAACGATCCGATCCATTTTTTCTGCCATTTTTTCTATACAAAGGAAACAGAATTCTTGACCGGCTATCATATTGTGGAGACGTGCCCGCACGTCATTATACCCCCATCAACAATCCTTCCGGTAATCTATGTCAATTCGTAAACGTTTTCTCATAACTTTTTGATCAATAAATTGGAAAAACATGATTAGAACCATCATTAGCAGGTCAAGCTATCTTGCCACAATGTTGACTCAGAAATCAAAAATTACCAGTGAAGATGTGCACTGGCAATATTAACTTCTTTGGATGGTGCTGCTACTCAAGGTTCATAGCAATTATGGGTAAATAGATAAGCAAGGAATAAATCCAGATTACTGGTTAAAACAAACAGCGCAACAATCCGCCAGTCTGGAAATATAATTTAATTGTCAGGCTCAATGAATCGTAACAGACAGTTCCTCTTACTGCGGCCAGCCGTCGTCATCCCCGGACAGGCGCACACCGCTATGGACCAAAAAGCCGGAATTGTTTTTCCACTTCAAATTAGTTTTTAAAACTTTCTAGATTAATCCTTACGCTTAAAATAGATAAAAGGTTCATCTCCTTCTAATGTCGTAAAATCATAACCTATTTGGTCTCCTTTTGGTTTTTTTGCAATGGCCTCAAGCGGTAGGTCCATTAACATTCCAGTTGGATCTTTAAGTATCTCCCATATAAGTCTAGGAAGAAATCCTTCTGGATGAAAAAAATCTTTTAAAAATCCTTTTGTAATTTCTTTACCTAATTCATAATCACTTATTTTGGCATATTCATAACTTTTTCTCATATAAATTTCCCTGAATTCAAAGTTAGGCTCATGCTTTTTCATCAGACAAAGGAAAGAGGAGCCCTTATGAGAAACTACAGACAGCTCACCCGAGAACAAATATACCAGATTTATGAACTTATGAAAGCAGGCCTTTTCAAATCGCTATCGCCAGAAGCATTGGTGTCCATTGGATATATTGAACCTTGAGTATGGTTCTCGACTGTTCATTGATAGACATAATGTCTGAAGTTTTGAAACAAAAAAGCAGGGCGTTATTCGGCCCTGCTTTTTAAGGAGTTATAGAAAAATTAAGCGTTATTATTTTCAGCTCCCTAGACAACGCATACAAAAGGTTTCATTTTATGGCATTTCTCTTCCTGGCCCGAGCAAAGGACATGAAAAGAAATGATCACTTTCATTCATTATACCGTCACCGTCATCAACCCACCATCTTCCTCCGTAAAATCCGAAATCTCCTGGCCCAAATTCCGTACATAAACCTATTGTACCATTAACTTCACATTCATAGAGTTGCTGGAATGGCCCTTTCATTGGCAATGGGTCAGCTGCTACTATAGCATCATAGTATAGACCTTGGCTTTCAACATATACAACTGGGCCACCTTTGTTACCACGTGCAAATACCCCTGCAGCAAAAACAAATACAAGTGAAGCTGCAATCAATATTATTCTACCTTTATGTTTCATGATTTCCTCCTTTTGGTTAGAGTTTTTATATTAAGCTCTAGAAACATTAGAGCCTCCCCAAATCGAAAAATGGGTTTCAAAAGCTGCTGGATGTACATTCAACTTAATGGAGGAATGTAAAAGGAATATAAAGGGAGATTAAAGATTTGCTAAAGACAGTCAAAAAGAACTTTTGACTGATTTTTACGAACTATATACTTCTGGCCAACATCTTGAATTTTCACTTTATCAAACAGATTGGAGATTGCCAGTGGTAATGTTGTATATACAACATCCATTTTCCTATTGTGCTTTAAGGCCAGTATCCTTTACCTGTAATCGTTAAATCATACTTGGGTAAATCCTTTGCGCGCCAAAGCATAAAAGTGCAATACAGAGTATATTTTATTGGCAATGAGCATCATAGTGATTTTAGTCTTAAAAGTATTGGTTTAAGATACTCTGACCAACCTGACAAACCTAACCGTAATAACATTCACCAATCTTACCTTGTTACAGGCATGCTGTGATCCTGTAAAATACCTACTAGTAAGGGATAGAGCCTTACAAGGTTTCGTTAACATTACCCAAGATAATCATAAAAAAAAGTTGCATAAGCCTGGCGGCATTTGCATAAAAAAGAATTTTTGGAGGCCATAAAAAGGCCCATTCCAATTATTCCCTTTTCAATGGCAAAAGATGTGAAATGGTAATTAGAAAGTTTTTGCCGTCATGCAGGTTTATGTGCTATAGAAAATCATTATTAACTCCCAAAAGTGAGGCTATTATGAAAAAACTTATACTGTTAATATTTGTTATCTTTCTTTTTGTTTTTCCTGCCGCAAATGGTTTGGGTGCGACTATCAAAACTCTTGAAACAATGAGAGATGAGGGATATACCACCCCTGTTATTTACGAACAAGACTGGGAAACTGTCTATAATGCTGTCAAATATGTCTGGCGTCATAGTGAGAATACTGGCATTTCACAACAATATGGACTTTCTGTGATAGATTATGCAACTGAAGATAAGGCAATTTATGTGACTTACCCCACGAATGGCTCCACAGGAATAGGGATTTTTTTTAAACCGTTACGCAACAATCGAACTAGAGTTGATTATGTATATGCTGGTTTTTCTGTAAGTGTATTTAAGCAAGGTATAATAGACAGCTTTGTTGATGAAGTGGCTTATTTCCTGGCACATAATCAACAAGAATATCGTGAATACACTCACAAATTAAAAGAACAATGGCTTGAAGAGCAAGAAGAAGAGCGCAAGAAGAAAAATAAATCTATCTTTGAGTGAAAACACCATTTGCCCACCGCGCTAAATCTATTCAATTGATCAAAGACCAATATTAAAATGCTGATCCTTTTTGACGGGGCCTCTCTGGGCCATAGGTCATTAAGGGTACAGACACCCCGGAGGGGCTGTATACCCCACCAACCCTATACACCTCTTAACGGCATCGACTCTCTCACAACTTGAATATTTAGGGGGTGCCCAGAGACCAGTTCTAATGGGAAAAACACTCAATAAATATATCCTCTGTACATCTTGATACTTTAGGAATCATTCACCAGTGTAAAGATATAGCAGCAGGCATCGCAAGTTGACGGAACCTCTGCTGATGCCCTGCATATGAAATGAAAAACCCCGATAAAACAGGGGGCAATGGATAGGTCTTTTCTTCTTGACACTGTCAGACATATCAGCAGCTATCGTAAGTCATTAGGCAAGTAATTAATAAAATCATTGGAACTTTTTTAGTTTTTTTAACAGGCAATAATTGCGCATTGTGCCTCCACCATTAAGGTTAGACTATTTATATTGACAACTAAATATATGATAAATATTATTATTGATAATCATTCTCAAAGAAAAATATAGCATATACCGCTCCCAATATCCTCAAAGAGTAACGCCGTTGGGAACGAGGCCAAGTGAATGTAATTCAGGTTCAGGATTCTTCACCGTAATTAGATGTCATCAACAAATAGTCGGTTACCCTAACAAATGGTGTTAATGCCGCTAAAATTTCTCCACGGGTGATGATAGCGGCAATCAATTAAAAAAATAAAAAATGGGGGTAGAATTATGAAAAGAGTATTGGTCTCGGTAATATTAATTCTTATGAGCTACGGAATTGCCCATGCGGGAGATACGCAGGTCAGAATGCACCTTCTGACCCAGGAAGGAATTGGCGAAGCTATCGGCACGGTTACGATCAGTGAAACCGAATATGGTCTTGTTTTTACGCCGCAGTTGGAGCGACTCAGCCCTCCTGGTCTGCACGGCTTCCATGTCCATCAGAACCCCTCCTGCATGCCGGCGGATAAGGACGGCAAAATGGTTCCAGGCCTTTCTGCCGGCGGTCATTACGACCCAGTTGGGTCCGGTATGCATGACACACCTTTTGGTAAAGGACATCTTGGTGACCTACCTGCCCTCTATGTCGATGAGAACGGCATGGCAACCAGTCCGGTCTTAGCGCCAAGGTTGAAGAAATTAGAGGATGTTAAAGGCAGGTCGCTGATGATCCATGCTGGTGGCGACAACTATTCTGATATGCCTGCTAAACTTGGCGGTGGTGGTGCCCGCATGGCGTGTGGGGTGATTGAATAACAGAGTAAAACGCAAGCTTACGATTAATCCTTTATCCATATCATGCAGGGAATTGGGGTGGTCTGAAATGGCCACCCCGAACCCTGACACTTAATAAACTTTAAAATCATTAGGCAAGTACTTCACAGAATAACCCAAAGGTTTCAAGAAGAACCTCTCTCAGTCAATCTTTCTTGCCACAATAGAAACTTTTCAGGCGTAAGTTTTGAGTTGCCATGTGGGGTGGCAATGTTAAAAGGTCGATCACTCTATTCAGTTCTTCAGTGTGGGCCAGGCTCAGATTGTAAATCGTCCCTTAAACTTGCTAGTCCGGAAATCATCGTCATTTTTCCAACCTCTCGACCACTGATTTATACTTCTCGTGAATCATCTTGCGATCAAAGTCCCAGAACTCTGCAAGCATAGCCTGGTCCTCTTGCTCTGTGAAATATGCCCTGGATGCAGGAAAGAATATTTTATCTTCTTTTTCGATATGCTTGGGGTAGAACTCTACAAGTACCTGAAGCCTGCTGGCAATATCTGCTAAGGCAGATTCATCACCATTACGGTACCGTGTGTTTGCCTCTACTAAAGCCTTAGTCGTCTGTCGACCAAAGACGTGTTCTTCGATCAACTCCTCCATGACATGCTTATCTTCGGCAGACAAGGAACGTTCACTCAACTCTCGGAAAAGTATATCCTCCTCCTTGCCGTGATGTGTTCGATCAGCGTATATGCGGATGAAATCAACTGCTGTATCAACGAAAACAGGATCTGTCTTGTGAGTAACCTCGATTTGTAAGAGAGCATCCTTAATCACCGAGATCATCCGTTCTATGAGGCGGTGCTCTATCATGAGTGGACCACGTGCTTGCATATGTCACTCCTTTCATTAAGTTCTCTAACGTCATCTAATACTGCATTTTTTAACGAAAGATTCCACTGGGGAAATATTCACATCCTGAATTATAAAGTCCAGCTATCTTGCCACTATACGTAATAAAATGATAATTGAATTTAAACTATCCCCAGTTGAGTCAATATATTCACTGGCAATCTTTAGTCTTTTTGATAGAGCAAAAAATCAGGCGCATTTTCCAACACTCTTCTAGATTCTGCTTCCACAAAAACGCGCCTGACAGTTGGGAAGCCTGCCTTAATCTGCATATCAATTTGGGCGATTATATTTTCAAGATCGCCGGCCGGGATATCATCCCGGAAGTCTATACTAATATTTACCAGGATAAAATCCGGGCCCATGTGCATGGTTAAGACTTCATTGATGTTATCAATACCTTCGAATTTTAGAATAATCTCACGAATTCCGTTTACTACCGTTTCGTTGGCACTTTCACCGATGAGAAGCCCTTTTGTTTCATAGGCCAACCAAACGGCTGTACCGCCGAGGATGAGACCAATAATTATGGAGGCGATGCCGTCAAAAATCATCATGCCCAATTTATCTACCAGGAGGACACCAACAAAGGCAACAATGATGCCCAGCATGGCGGCTGAATCTTCGAACAGGACAACAAACATGGTTGGGTCTTTACCTCGCTGCACCGCCTCTATGTAACCCCATTTGCCCTTGGCCTTGGTGAATTCGTTGAAGGCAAAAAACCATGCAATGCCCTCGAAGATGAGTGCCAGACCGAGAACAATGTAATTGACCAGGGGTTTATCAATTGGCTTGGGATGGAGGGTATGAATGATGCCTTCATAAAGCGAAACTCCGGAACCAACAGCAAAGATAAGAATAGCTACGGCAAAACTCCAGAAGTAAATCTCCTTCCCATGGCCGAATGGGAAGCGGCTGCTAGAGGGCTTGCGCGCCCTGCGAATTCCATGCAAAAGTAAAACCTGATTGCCGGTGTCTACCATTGAGTGTATACCTTCGGAGAACATGGCTGAGCTGCCTGTAAAGGCTGCTGCTGCAAATTTGGTAACAGCGATCAGGGCATTGCCTGCCAGGGCTGCGTAGATGACTTTTTTTGATGAGCCGGCCATTGAAAGAACAAGTTAACATATCCATTAGACATGTTAATATATTTTTTTGTGAGCAACAGCCCACATGTTGGTAAGGAATTTTCTATTTTCGGCACCGAGGAATTTTGTACTGAAGCCTGAGGATATGTATGGTAGTTGATATTTTGTTAACAGGGAAATTTAATCTCACTCTCAATCCAGCATAAAAAAATGATCTACCATGCCTGAAAAAATTACATGCCAAAATTGTGGCCGAGAGATCTATCCTGCTTATGCTGTTTGTCCTCATTGTAATGGCATAAAACAAAACCAAGGAGTTAATTCTAAGCCTGAACTTCTAGAATGCCCTTCCTGTAAAAGTTCTTTTTCTGCAAAAGCAGTTTCATGTCCTCAGTGTAGCAGTGCAAAACCAATTCAGTGTAAAATCTGCAGCCAAAAGATCCCGCCGGACAGTGAAGCTTGCCCTGAATGCGGTGATCCCAACCCATTTGGAAAAACAGCAACCCTCAATCAGGTTACAACGAATGGTAATGCTGCAAAAGAAAGCAAAAAGACATTAATTTGCTCTCATTGCGGAGCTGGTTCAGACTCATCAGTAACAGAATATGGCAAGAAAATGCCCCCCTGTCCTGAATGCGGGGAATTGTTACAGGAAGATAAGGAGCCGGGAGAACCTCTAGGGGAAAACGGATCTGATGTTTCCCAGGGCCCTACAAGCAAAAATTATTTCCTGCAACACTGGAGGGGAGAACATTCTCTAGCACGAAGTTATTGGCTAAACTATGTAGCTATCGGTTTCATTTTTCAGCTTGCTGCTGCATTCTACCCGGATAAAATCGTATCGAACACCGTATATCAGTTGTACATATTTATATTTTTTTCCTTTTTGGGCCTCACTGTCATAATTTGGCAGATTGTCGGTGTATGGCGATCAGCCAACAGACACATTCAGAAAACCAAAAGAAAATTCTGGGCTGTTACTGCAAAGGGAATAATGATATTGGGTGTGGTAAGCTTTATGTATATGCTACTGCAGTTACTCCCGGTTTATAACGAGATCGCCCAGATTATCTCGGGTGATAAAGACCATCATTTTTCCATAAAACTGCTTGATAACAAAAAAGAAGTTGAAATTACCGGGGGAATAAAATTCGGCCTGACAGAAGAGTTGCGTAAAGACCTGAACAAATATTCAACCATTAAGGTAATTCACCTCAACAGTTATGGGGGGCGCGTCGGGGAAGCAAGGTTGCTCAGAGAATTTATTGAAGAAAAAGGCCTTGCTACAAGTACAACCAGAGGCTGTTTCAGCGCCTGCACAATAGCTTACATGGGCGGTTCTTCCCGTTTTGTATACGGAGAAAAGAAGTTGGGATTTCACCAGTACAGTCTGGCTGATAATGAAACAGATTTCATTAAACAGGCAATGGATGACTCTTTAAAAGAGGACATGGAGTATTTTGTCAAAAAAGGAGCATCAGATGAATTTGTAAATAAAATATTTAATACGCCTCCCGCAGATTTATGGTTCCCGGAGAATGAGGTTCTATTTTCAAACAATATCATTACCGACATTGCTGCGGACAATGATTTTTTATTATTGCAGAAAACAGTATCAGCATTTTATGACGATATTGACAACCTTTTGAAGGATATCCCTGTATTCCCTGTAATAAAGGAATATTATCCCGAAGTGTATAATAAAATTATATTTAAAATGGGAATGGACATTGATGCTGGGATAAGTGAGGGTGGACAAGAATATGGAGAGATATCTTCATTTATCGCTTCGAATATTGAACCAATATTGGTATCCCAACTTCCTTATGCCTCTGATGACGCACTAATTGAATATATTGATATAATTCTCGAGATCGGGGATAAATTAAAATTAATTGATCCCAGCCTTTGCTATGATTTTTATATGAATGGATTGACTGACCCTAAAATACAGGAATATCTGCCTGAATCTGATAAAACCAAATTTCTTGCAATGTTATCGGAAATATTAAGGAGTTCAATAGAAAACCCTCAACAACTGCCCACGGAAACTGACGTTGCAGCGAATGTTGAAGCTATTACTGTGCAGCTGTATTCAAAGTATGGGGATGAAGTTTATGGATGGTTTGATCCAGCACAGGTGGAGGAAATCAACGAAGAAAAAACATGCGAGATTATAAAGGATTTTTTTGTCTATACAAAAAATTTCCCCAGAAATAGAAGATGTCAGATGTTGCGATATATTTTTGCAGAAAGCTTAAGCGAGTGAATAAAAGTGCATAACACCCTATATTAGTAGCAGATAACGTTTCTATCTGACATAGTTCCCAGATTTCAACCCAAAAGCAAACTAATCCATCGACCTGAAATTATTGCAATAAACAGGCTCAGCATATCCTGACAAACGACTCTTTTTACAATGATTTTTGTACTACAGACAAGTGTGCTGAAACAACACAAATTGATTTTGATCCGGCAGGTTTTCCTTGCAAATGGCTGTTGATCAATAATGAACGAGGTAATGGTCAATAACCGGAGGTTCACTCAATAGGCCGGCCACCTTATCCAACTGCTTCTTAAGATATCCGTTGTTCCCACTTGCAATCATATCTTCTTCTGTTTTCCAGATGGTCGTTGATATGAATTTGCCGGTCTGCGGGTTGCTGAAAAGATTAGCTCCCCTGAACCCTTCTTCTTCCCTGGCCGCAGGGATTATTTTGTCAGTAAATATGGCAAAAGCTTCCTCGTGCTTATCAGGCTCTATTGTCCCCATTACCACGCGAGAATAATACATCCCTTCCTCCTCATTTTCAATTCTTGTCACCACCTTCACTCCATATTTCCGTCAGGAATAATTCTAGCTGTGAAAAAAGATCACAGGACATTTATTTGCCCCTTAATGAATGCTTTAAAAATCTTTCATTGCCGCTTCTTCTGATGTGAAAACAGGAATACAGCGTGTTAAGCCGACCATGTGGAAAATTTTCTGAAAATGGTCAGACAGGCCGTAGGCATGGATTTTCTGTTGTTTTTTCCTTCCTTCCGAGGCAATATCGATCAGGGACGCGAGACCGCCGCTGTTTATGTAGCAGTCCTTGTCGAATTGCAGCAGTATTTTGGGTGAGCTTGAAACATCGGCGTTCCCGTAAGCATTGCCAATGACCTCTCCGGTCACTGCTGTGACATCTCCCTGGATGCTGATGACCGCGATATCACCCTTGTGGCTTGTTGAGACTTTAATATCCTTACTCATTATTGAAACCTCCGATTGGCAGTTCCTGCCTGATTGTAACTATATAAATCAAAGTTCTGCATGCTCTTTTATCCGTTAAGATGCATCAGCATTTTGACGTTGTTTCCCTTGCCTGGATTTTTTTCAAAGTAAAACTCATTCATCAGGTTGCTGATAAGGAATACGCCATAGCCGCGCCGGCAGGGTAAGCCGTCATCGCGGACCCTTTTCTTGGGGATTTTTTTCGGATCAATGCCATCGCCCTCATCGTGCACGATTACCTCAAGAGAATTATTGTTCGCTGCGAGTGTAACCTTTACTTTTTTGTTTTGATCAAACTTGTTGCCATGCTCTATTGCATTGATACATGCTTCGGCAAGTGCTGTCTTCAGGTCCTCAATCCGGTCCCTGGCGAAGCCCATCTTCTCAGCAATAGTGACAGCTTTCTTGATGGCCTCTTTTTCAGCTCCAAGAATATTGGGCAAATGCAATTCAAGTAATTGTTCCATGAATATCTTCCCTATTGAAGTTTATGGCTATACTGCCAATATTACATTTCTGTTTTCTGGTGGTTTCCTGCAGCTGCAGATTATACCCCGATAGTATATAACAGCAGAAATTAATAATACATCAGTTTTCTATATAGACGATCATTCAACCTTTATGACCACGATCGTGAGATCATCATGCTGCTCTGCCTTGCCGACAAAGCTGTTTACATCGTCAATCAGTTTTTCCAGAAAAATGCCGGCATCGAGGCCGCTGTTTCCCTTTATTACTTCAAGAAAACGTTCAAAGCCATACATTTTTCCCTTCTTGTTCAAGGCTTCCACAACTCCATCCGTGTAAAAAATGATCAGATCTCCAGAATTCAATTGCAGCTTTGTTTCCTGGTACTCGGCAAAATCGACGATGCCGAGGGGGAAGGCATCGCCTTCTGTTTCTATCAGCGTTGCCTCACCTGTTTCGGCCGAGAGAAGAATAGGCTGGGTCTGGCCGGCACTGCACAGGCCCATACTCTTATCAGCTACATTCAATTCAGCATACAGCAGGGCCACGAACATGCCCTTTGCCTTGGTGATGTCTTTCTTTATCTGCTTATTCGCCCGAATCATGATGTCGCCGACCGACAGCTTTTCCTCTGAAAGCAAGCGGAAAACACTTTTTGCCGCAGTCATGACCAGGGCACCGGAAACACTTTTGCCTGTGACATCAGCGATGACAAAGCCCATCTTGCCCTCATCGATATCAATAAAATCGAAAAAATCGCCGCTTACCTCCCGTGCCGGGGTTGAACTGGCAGCAATCTGGTACCCTTCTATCGTGGGGCAGGATTCCGGCAGCATGCTCATCTGGATATCGCGGGCAAAGGAAAGATCCTTTTCCATGCGCAGCTTGCTTAAAACCTCTTTGAAAAGAGAGCCGTGCTCTATGGCAACCGCACCCAGGTAGGCCATTGGTGCCTGGAAGAACAGGGGTATGACAACAGGGTACCATACGTTTTTGGCTTTAAACATATAGACTGCGGCAGCAAGATA
>Ga0209742_10001220_pt1 | contig 12083 bp, 9 predicted proteins | sample DeeMarSeWOR38_10_FD_187462 | JGI IMG/M metagenome (GOLD analysis project Ga0209742, IMG submission 187462) | Marine sediment microbial communities from White Oak River estuary, North Carolina - WOR-3-8_10 (SPAdes) (version 2) | ecosystem: Environmental > Aquatic > Marine > Intertidal zone >... | reverse complement strand
CTCACCGATTTACCGATCTTTTCGCCGTGGATGCTGGCCAGCTGCTCGATTTTATTATCACCAAAGAATTCGATGGCGGCATATCCGTGCACATGAAAATTCTTGGTCCGCTGGTAGATGGCGCCAGTCATGATTTTCGTGATTTCGTCCACCGGAATATCCGGCATTCTGTCCTCGTCATCGACCGGTGACTCGTCGAAGCTCGCGCCGAATTGCAGCGTCCACCTCTCGTTCGGTGAGTACTCCGCGCCGAGCGCGTAGCGATTAGCATCCTTGAAATTGCGGTCGATTCTCACGGTCGGATAGCCGTCCATGCGCAAGTCAGTTCGTTCGAATGTGTCGAAGAAGACCCGCTCGAAGTCCCAGTACAGCCGCAGTTTGTCCGTGGTTTGGTGAGAGCCGCTGACGACGAAGCGGTCCGGCATATTCCAGTCCAGTGTCATGTGTGGCGTCTGCCTTTCTTCGTCGGACAGCAACTGCCCGTTGATCGTGGCGTCACCCTCAAACGTGAAGTTGGACGTGTGGCGATAAACCATCCCCAACCGATGACCCGGGCGAAACTCGTATGTCGCGCCGAGCGTGATCTCAGCGCCCAGATCATCGCCCTCAAGTTTGACCTGGGTGCCTGGTTCGCCGTCCAGATAGCTCCGGATACTGCCAATGGTCTCAGCGGCTGACTCGGGATCAAGACCTGAGTCGCCGACAGCGTTGCCCAGACAGATAGCGAGGAGCGGTGGCGGCAGTCCTCGACACTCCTGGGCGAGCCCGACGAACTGGATGACACTTTCGATGTCGTCCCCGGCGGAGGCGCTGAGCGAAGGAAGGTCCTGCTTCTGATAGAACTCTCCGTAAAGGACCCCGACGCCGGCTCCGAACGTCCATTTATCGTTCATGCGCCACGAAATCGAGTTCATCAGCCCGAGCACCGAGACGCCGTTGTCCCGCACGATCGCCCGTCCCTTCCAGCTATCGCCGTAATCCACACCCTGTCCGGCGATGGCCGCCAGACCGATTCCCCAGGTGAAACCCCTGTCCATGGGACGGATCAGGCCGAGCCCCGGGATTGCCGTTATCTTGCCGATGTTGCTGTCGGCGCAATTATTCTCTTCGCGGCAGTCCCAGTCCTCGTCGACTGACCAATCCGGTATCGCAACTGAGAGGTTGCCTCCCACTTGCTTGTAGGGCATTAGCGCCATCGCGGCGGGGTTATTGTGAATCGCGGCGACGCTACGATCGTAAACTGCAGTACCGGCGTTGGCGACGCCGGTCACTTCAGAGGTCGGGTTCACGATGAAGCCAACCGCTGAAGCCTGGTGACTCACGAGTAGAGCGAGCGAACAGCCAAGAATGAGTTTGACGATGGTCGGGTGATGAATACGCGGCATGGCTGATTTCCTTCTTATTGGTGTGTATCAGACTGCTTGAACGATCTTCCCTTCTGCGGTGTGACCGTGTCGACGGACAATCTCGCGTCATTACGAGTATGTGAATGTATCCCGAAAGCCGTCCCTCCGCCAAACGGCTTCGAATCATTCGCCGACCCTTGGAATGAGCACTTGGCAGACTGCTGCAGGTGCAACACGGGATGTCGGCTTCCGGCCAGAAGCGAACGCCCAAAAGAAGAAGACCCCGCCACGGTGGGCGAGGCCTTCAAAAACCGCCTGTTTTCGAATCAGACGCTCTATTTAGATCGACACGAATCGCCTAATTCTTGCCCCGATTTTCTCCCGGCGTGTAGTCATAAATCACCGCCCGGCCGACGAAGTCGAACGTGTCCAGGAAGAACTTGAATCCGCTGCCGACTGCCTGATGGCGATTGTTCATGCCAGACATGAACCAGCCGCCGAACCATGGCCGGCCGTCTTCCTCGAACGCTACGTCAATAACGCTTGGGAGTTCGGTCGTGCGGCTCGGGCCAATGACGAGCGGTCCAAAACCACCATCGGACTGGGGCCCACTGGTGACAATCTCGTTCTTCTCGTTGATAGCATCAACAAACTCATATGGCAGCAACTCATACTTGCCGTTGCGGAGGCGGTAGGTCTGAACGGGCTGCGTAAAATCGTAGAGGAACACGCCGATCAACATGGTGCCGTCTTCGGTGAGATTGACCACCGTGGAATCGCCCTGAACACCGGGCGGGTGCACATCGTAGATGGCACCGTTTTCCCAAACGGTTGCGTGCTGCTCCTCGACCTCGAACGTGAAATTCGGATCGAACGGATCCTGCACGACGACCGTGACACCGGTCTGGCTGGCGCCGCCGATCACGCCCCTGTTATTGATGTGATTGGCAAACGAATTGGCGCCTCCCAGGGTCCCCAGGTCCACCATCGTGCCACCGTGCCAACGAAATGCCCTGTTGATACAGATCAGGAAGGACGGGTCCCACGGCGCCGACTCACAGTCATCGATTTCGGACGTCCCGGCAACCACACCGTTCTTGTTCACGTCTGAAGCAGAACTGGTCGGGCCTCCGAGAGTCCCTAGGTCGGTCATCATGCCGTTCCGCCAGATGAATGCGTGAGAGTTCAGGAAACAATCTGGCGAAGATGGAGTGTCCGAATTGCCCACAATGTGCTCGCCCCCCTCGTCAATTGCGGTCGCGGTGCTGCACGATCCTCCCAGGGTGCCGAGATCCATGGACTCGCCATCCTCCCAGACGAGCGCGTGCTCCTCCCCCGTGCTTTCGACGATGCCGCTGCCGACAGCCTGAGACTTGTTGTTGATGTCGCTGAGGAACACTTCCTCGTTACCCAGTCCGTTCACTACGATAGCTTTCACGTCTGCGACCGCTGCACCTGATACGATCAGACCGGCAAAGAAAAACAGCACGCAGGTATTTCTGACGACCCGCGATATGTCGCCCATGCAAGTGGATACACTCATGATTCCTTCCCCCCAGAGTAAAAACAGGACTGTCTGACGCGCCTGTCGAGATTGCGGCTGCCGCGGCAGCTGATTCTTCTTGTCCCGAGCGTAACGATAACCAGACGCGGACATCACTTATATGCGGCTTGGGCTGAGAGTGCTCATACTTTTTTGCATAATCTCGACCGGAAACTGCGACTTCTGATCTATGCCCTGTCTTGGATGTTGCGAATAGTCTCCTTGGGATCGGAAGCAGTCCCTCAGAGAGAACGAAAATTAGATCGATTTAGGAGGAGGTCAAACGAATGCTTCCGGCCTGAAGCCGAATTCGTGCCGCGACCACAGAGGCTCATACCCCGCAAGATTTTTGGCGATGGGCGATGGGCTGAATTTACGCCATCGCTCTGACTATTCAGGATTAAACGCAGAGTCCGAGCGCAGAATCACCAAGCCGAGCCAAATGAACCAGATTATTTGTGACAGTCCAAAAACCGCGGTAAATAGTTCTTCAGGATAAATGGTAGCTATTCCCGCAATCCCAACGAAACACCCGAGATAGTTGAGCATCCGCGACAGAACGACGGCTTTCAGCGCTGCAAGACTCACCGACAGGACCCACACGCCACCCACTATCTCGTTGCCACCTCCGAGGCTGATAGCGACTACCGAGACAGTTCTCCACAAGGAGAAAGCCGTGTCGGGACTCTCATCCAGCAGGCGAACCGACTGATCCAGGCCGACGGTATAGATCATCCCACTCGCAATAACCAAGCCGACCCAGACCACGCCAAAGATCGAAGCAAGGGAAGCCACTGGCGGGCTGGCGTCCTTCAGTATCTCGTGCACGCCGACAACCAGGATCGCCAGAAGAACTCCGAACAGCACATAAATCGAAAAATAGACGACCGACATTTCCAGCTGGTGATCCGAGAGAAAGCGCATTTTCTCTTCCGGGGCGCCGCTTACCGGATAAGAGGAAAAGGCACCGAAATAGACGAAGGCGGCGATATAAATGAGCCCGAGTAGGATCGCCGAATAGCCCGAAGGCAGGCGTAAAGCAGACATTAATGCCAACCTCATTGCTTGTTTGATTAAGGCAGCAGCCTATACCGCGCCTCTGTAGAGCGTCTATTGGAAATTAGAGATTGATTACAGACAGATGATCTTCGCGACCCATGACATGCCACCGCGTCCATGATCCAGTCTTGGCCAAGGCAACGATTTTGAGGAACAGGTCCCCCACAAGCCGGATCGGCGATTGTCTGTCCAGGGTCGGAAGCATACCCTCAGAGAAAAAGGAAACGAGATCCGTCCAGGCCGAGCCCGAGCGGCTGCTTGCGGCCAGAAGCAGTCCTTCGCTTAGATACTGTAGTCCCCTGGCACGCGCGCTGATTGATATTTGCTGCCAACTCCCCTGCATCGTACTCGTGGTTTTGTCTCAAGGCGCCGCTGACGCCTCATCATCGAGCGCGGACAGGACACGCTCTATTGGCAATGGGCGATTCCGGCCTTCCCAAAGATCAGTTCCATCGGGCTCGTCACGCGTGTCCAAACACACCTCCAGACGATTGCCATCAGGGTCCGAAAAGTACACTCCCCATGAAATGCGATGATCGACGGGATCGATATCAACATGATGGTCCAGTAGCCGTTGAATGATCCGCGCGAAATCCGACTTGTCCGCGGCGTCAAATCCCAAATGGAAAAGTCCCACACCGCCATCCACCGGGCCGGGAGCATCCGCCCCAACTTGTGATAGGGCCAGTTCGTGGTGAGCGTCTCCTGAAGAAAGGAATGCCCAGCGTCCATGCTCACTTTCCGTTACCCGAAGACCCAGCACCTCTGAGTAAAATTTCTTGGATGTCTCTACATCCCTGACAAATATGTGCGCGTGGCCAAGCTTGGTGCCTGACATTGGTCTGCCCCCCCTCGATACTGATCGCCGACTCAAGGTGATACTCCACTCAAGACCGGTCCGCAAGATCCTGCACACAGGTCCGGCATCGATTGACCGTCTGCTGCCGGCCAAAAGCGACCACCTGATTTTCGACCTTCCTCGACTCATGTCGGCGGGTTCTTAGCCGGGGATCGCTCCCGAATCCATCAGTCTAAAGCGTCGATTGCGGTAGCATGCGCGCATGACCGGAATGAAACCCAGCACGTTGAGAATTGGCAGGCGCTACCGGCCGACCAGGCTGGCGTCTGCATACGATGCCCTTGTTATTGGCTCAGGCATGAGTGGCCTGACGACCGCGGCCTTACTGAGTGACCTCGGCTGGAAGGTCTGTGTCCTCGAGCAGCACTATACCGCCGGCGGCTACACCCATTCTTATGAGCGCCGGGGGTACGAATGGGATGTCGGCGTGCACTACATAGGAGATGTCGGCGCAAAAACCCGTACCCGGAGGATGTTCGATTACCTGACGAATGATCAGCTGCAATGGTCGCCGATGGACGACGAATACGATCGTTTCTACGTTGGCGATAAGGTTTTCAGCGCAATGGCGGGGAAAACCGAATTTCGGGATAACCTTGTTCGACAGTTCCCGGCCGAGGAACAGGCAGTCGACCGCTACATGAAGCTTCTGTCGCAGGTAGGCGGCGCTTTATCCATGTTCGCCATGGCGAGAGTGCTGAAGCCCTGGCAGAAACTGATTGCCACGCCGTACCTTAAGTGGAAAACGCCGGACGTCATATTCCGTAACACCTACGATGTGCTCAGCGAACTGACGGATAACCAGGACCTGATCGCGGTCATCTGCGGCCAGTGGGGCGATATGGGGTTACCGCCCAAGCAGTCGGTATTCATGGTCCACGCACTGATCGCGCGTCACTATCTGTATGGCGGCTTCTATCCGGTCGGAGGCAGCTGGAAAATCGCCGATTACATCATCCCGAAGATTCAGGCCACCGGTGGCGAGGTATTCACGTACGCGAATGTGGAACAGATCCTCGTTGACGGGGGCAAGGTCAACGGAGTCAGGATGGCCGATGGACACGTGATCGAGTGTCCGGTAGTGATTTCCTCCGCCGGCATCGACAATACGTTCGGGCATCTGTTGCCCGCCGAGCTGGTCAGGTCGAAAGGGTACGAACTTGCAATGCGGAGAGTGCGTCCGAGCATCGGGCACTTGTGTCTTTACATCGGGTTGAAGGGCACGGCAGAAGAGCTCGGATTGCCAAAGACCAATTTCTGGATTTACCCCCACAACGACTACGACAAGGCAGTCGCAGATTTCCGCGCAGATCCCGCCGCACCTTTCCCGGTGGTCTATATCTCGTTCCCATCCGCTAAAGACCCGGAGTACCTGGAACGCCATCCCGGTACGGCCACGATCGAAATCGTTGCACCGGCACCTCACGAGCAATTCCGACAATGGCAAGGGACCACCTGGGGAAAGCGGGGCAAGGATTACGAATCACTGAAAGACGCGCTGAGCGAGCGCCTGCTGAAACATCTTTACGACAAGCTCCCGCAGCTGGCAGGAAAGATCGACTACCATGAGCTGTCGACGCCCCTGTCGACGGAATGGTTTGCCGCGTACCGGCACGGTGAGCTCTACGGGCTTGATCACACACCGGAACGTCTACAGCAGGACTGGCTGACGCCCAGGACACGAATACCCGGCCTGTGGCTGACCGGGCAGGACATCCTGACGTGCGGTGTGACCGGCGCGATGATGTCCGGGATGCTGACTGTGACAGCGGTGGTCGGCGCAAAGAAAATCGGCCGGTTGATGAAGCGAATCTATGCCTAGATCCGCTGGCTGAAACCCGGATCTGGATAGAGGAGTTTCCTGATCTCGGAATCGATTGCAGCGCCTCTGAGCTGATCCCAAGGTGCCCGCCGGAACCGCATCGTGTTGTGTAGCCATGGGGCCAGGGGAGGATACGTTCGCTACTTTATCGGTATCTCAGCTGAATGAAGCGCCTGAACCCGCGGTAGCGGCGCTCTTGCAACCGACTTGGCGCCCAAGCATCCATCGGCCGTGATGAAGTGCGGCTCAGGTCTTCTCCTGGCCGTCATCGCGAATTCCGAGAACGCGCTTGGCGGTCTCGGACAGCGTGGAGGGTTGCGACGTGACTGTCGCCAGGAACTCCAGGAAATCTGTCGGGAGTGAAGACGCTCCCACATCGAGAAATAATCGGATTCCAGGCTGATTAAGTGTTCCTCTTAAGGCGCCCACCCTCGCAGCCCATAGCTCATCGGGCATCACACCTTCCTTGTGCAGGTAAAACGAGACAGCTTCCCTCCTCATGAAGACGTTCAACACAGCCACGAAACGTCGTGCTTCCTCCGGACCGAGCGACTCCGGTTCCCGCAACCCGCGCCAGGTTAGCTCGCTGAGTTCGGGATCAGCAGCAAGGAGCTCGCTGAATCGGGAGGAGTTTTCGCTAGCCGCCTGGACAGCCGCGAGACGTGATGCTCTCGTGTTCTGACGCACCTGAGTCGACAGGTAGACCAAGGTTACGATGACGGCCAGAGCACCAGCAATTTCGCCAATCGCACCTATAGCTTCCCAATTCATAGATGACACCCTCTTTCCTGTATTGGCAGATTGTATGTCGATCCGGCGGCACCCGAACGGCCCTCAATGACATGAGTCCTCCACCGACGCTCGCCCCGCTTTCTCCCCGCTCTGCTCGCACAATTTAAGCAGGAAGGTACCGACGTTGGGAAGGATATGATCCCAAGGCGATGGATCGTTGGGCCCGAAGACCGCGCACTTCACGCGGCTGCCCTGACAACCTGCCGACATGGGTCAGGACGGCTGAGTCGAGCCGGCCGCTGCAGAGGGCGGCGTGGGTGGAACGGGTCAATGATCGGGGACCCTGCCCTCAGTGCCTCTCACTACGTCTGACGTTTGCCAGTTCCTTGCTGTGCGCAGGTAACCACGGCGCGTATCTCGATGCCTGACGTGCCTAAATAACCGATGCCTTCTAAATCGGCCTGCAGCGGCATCGTGTCGCCAAGTGGATTCGAGAGGCCAAATCCTGAGTGGGCCTCCCAGCCAATGACCTCGGCGATTTCTTGCTCGGGTCGCTCGACAGGCTGCTGGTTTCGCCTCATAAACGGAAGTCTAGACCGGTTCTGAGTTTTCGACCCTCGTCTTACACCTGCCGGCGACAGTGGGGCTTCTATTTCTGCGCCCGGATCAATAAGGCTTGCACGATGATCGGCCCCGCATCCGGGCAGCCGATTTCATTCAGTCGGTTGATGACTGCATGAAGATCAGTAATTTTTGGATTGCTGGGGAGCATATCCAGGGCCTGGTAGAGAATGGCAAGGGACTCAGGGGATAGATCGTCGCGTTGGGTCAGTTGCCGAAACTGTCTGACCGCCCGACGCATGCCAAGACTGAAGTCGATATTGTCCATGGGGGGACCATAGCCGCGGGGGCGCCGGCAGAGAAGGACGCACTTCTCGGTTTAATGAATTGACTCAGGCGGAAAACACCTTGCAGGTGCTCCGTGCTCTCCTCGTGCGTCACTCGTCGGAGACTGCGGGAGCGAGGTCGTCGATCCGGCGATCGTTATGGTCTTGATCCAAATGGAGGTAGAAACGACATATTGCGGTACCTAGGAAAAGAACAGCGAGGTGGCTGCGACCCATCCAATCGCAGACCTCCAGCCAGCTGTCCACCAGGTACGATGGCCCGCTTCCGTGAGATTTGTCGTCCACTGTGCCACCTGCGTTCGAAGAATTACAACTTAGCGCAGGCACTGCAGCGGAGTATCGACGGAGGTCACATTTCTGCGTTATGAGAGGGCGGTCAGCGAGGCGCAATATCAATGCATGAGATCCACCGAGCGGCCCTCGGAACAACTATCTGCTGGACGGTATGTCAGTCAAAGGCACCGATACAGTCTGCGATCTGCATCAGCAAGGATGCTATTAAAGGGGTCCTGGGGCGCATCCTGATTGAAGGCCACGGCATGGGCCAGGAAACCGAAAGACGTTCATTGTGGTTGCCCTCCTCAGGGTCCTTCCGGGGCCGGTCGTGCCAACCCCTCGGATGGAGGACGTGGCGACACGGAGGCCGCCGGGCGAATTTCTTCCCGGAATTGCAGTTTATGAGGGGTAGCGGCTCAGGGGATGGGCCACTGAGATCTTGCCACTGTGGAAGGTAAGGTCTGCTTTGGGTCGTCAGCAGACCCTCAGAGAGAACGAAAATAAGATCCGTTTAGGGCGGGGCCGACCGGCTGCTTTCGGCCAGAAGCGGACAGTGACTCCCGGTGCCCGTACCATGCCGCTTGGGCGCCGGTTATCGGGCGAAACTGCGACATTGTTAAGCCCCCAGGGAACTACCAGATAAGACGCAAATGGCTACCGAAACACTTCGTCAAGCAATGAGGTGATGGCAACCCACGATCGGCGATCAGCCATCTCGTTATAGGCCAAATTGTCGATGCCATGTGACCCGGCGACAGGAGTGGCGAAGCTGTGCACGGCGCCGGAATAGAACGTCATCTCCCAGTTAGCATTAGCCTTATCGAGAGCATTCATAAACTTCTCGATATGCTCCGGTTTGACATACTGGTCGTTCCGACCGTGCAGCACCAGCAGGCGTGGCTTGATTGAGGTGACGGTGTCGGGTGCTATCGGAAGCGTGCTCCCAATGCTGACAGCGGCCTTGATATCGAAACCGGCATATGCCATCTGTAACGCGGTCGACCCGCCGAAACTCGAGCCGATTACCGCAAGCTTGCTGCTATCAACATGAGGTTGGGCGGTAAGGACATCCAAGCCCAACTGGGCGCGACGATTCCAGAGAGCCTTGTCACCGGTCACGCCCATCGTCCACTCCTTGGCCTGCGCTGGATCACCCGTGGACTTCCCTTCCCCGTACATGTCGGGAACGAAGGCAACATAACCAGCCTCCGCTACCCGACGGGCACGTTCCTGGCTCTCCTCCGTTTGCCCCCACCATTCGTATGTAACAAGCACACCGGGTCGCTTCTCGGATTGAGCATCGTTCCACACCAAGAAACCCTCGAGGGCCACATCTCCATCTTTATAGGTGACAGTCTTTGTTTTGACATCTGCCAGAGCAGGGCTTGACGCCAACAGAATGACAATTATCGATAGCGAAATTGCACTGACGATGTCTTGACGTGACTTCATTTCCGGAACCCCCTCTTCGTATGCAGTGCAAGCGCACTCGTGCTTGGGGCCGTGCGTGACCACTGCGGCATTGGTCTCGTGGAGCTGCCCGGGAAGCGCGCTTGTTTGTTGTCTCAAGCTTTTCTATGCGTCGGCTTTTCACAGAAGATGTGCCACGCAGACGACTGATGCCATGTGTTTCAGTCAATTGTCGCTAACAGCGCTCATCAATCAATCCCTTACTCGAAAATAGCCCTACGCCTGCGGCGGTGCGCAAGCAAAGTTTCCGCAGATCTGATCTTGTCGCCCGAACTGTGCCTCGGCCGAACATCGGGCAAGGGGTCCGCTTCGGGTCGGAAGAAGACCCTCAAAATCGTCCCGACAGGGGCTAGATGAGTGGCCGAGCCAAATAGCCGCTTCCGGCCAAGGGCAGCCCTACAGCTTGCCCGGACAGATCATTCGGCAAATCCAGCAGGGACCTCAGGCGGTCCTCAAGCTGCAGAGCGGATGACGCCGTTAGCAGCGCCCCGCGCCGACAGAAATTGACGCTGGCTTGCTCGTCCCTTTAGGCTCGATCCATGACGACCCTGACTCGGCTGGACTGCGGCGAACTTAGTGGAGAACTCAGTATGTTCGAGGCCGGTGCCGATGGTCGAGTCACGCTCTCAGTAAGCGCCTGGTTGGTGCGCCATCCCCGTGGGACAGTACTGTTCGATACCGGGATGCCCGCTTCCTTCGTAGATGGGTCCGCGCGCACGCGCCGCATATCAGAGTTCTTGACCATTGGCTTCAGCGCCGAAAACAGGGTGGACGCGCAGCTCGAGGCCTATTCCCAAGATCCAGGGCGCGTCGACTTCGTCGTTGTCTCTCACCTCCACTTCGACCATGTTGGCGGATTGTCGATGCTTCCCAATGCAACGCTCGTGATTCAGCGCAGGGAGTGGGAGTCGGGCATGGCTGTTGCCCGCGACGCCGATACGCTTCACGAGCGCAAGGACTACGACTTAGGGCATCCGGTGCTCCTGGTCGATGGCGAACACGATCTTTTTGGGGATGACGCCGTCCTCTGTCTCCCGACGCCAGGCCACACGGTCGGCCACCAGAGTCTGCGGGTCCGCCTCGTTACAGGACAGCAGGTCGTGCTCGCTTCCGACTGCTGCTACTTTGCACGCACTCTTGACAGCGGGGCGCTGCCTACCTTCGGCCACGATCTGGAGCAGCAGCGGCGAAGTCTCGCGCGGCTGCGCAGGCTCCGCGACGACGGAACCACAATCATACCGGGCCACGATATCGACGTGGTCGCTAGCATGCCACGAACCCTGGGTGCCAACCAAGGAACCTGACTGAGCTACCGGTTTCTGACCAAAAGCATGGTCTACGGCCCGTGCCCACTATTTCCGTTTGGGTCGGATGCAACCCCTAAGATCAAATTAAAGAGAGACCCACTTGGGGCGAGGTCGAACGGCTGCTTCCGGCCAGAACCGGTCGTCAGCTACCGTTCGGGAGCCGACCGCCAGACCTTGATTCGGGGTCATAGGGCCGTACATCCGAGCGTTGCTCGCATTCGCGTGATGGCTTCGGCGTCGATGGACCTGGTTGATAGGCGGGTGCCGTGCGTACAGGCAGCCGCCGAGCGCCGGTCAGGGCTCCCAGCCGCGGTACTTGATGTGGGCCGGCACTTTGTTCGGCGCGTTGCGCTCGCATTGCTCCGCGAGCCACTGGAACCACTCGGAGTCGGACGGATTGTGTGTCTCCTCGCGAATCGCCTCGATCCAGGGGCGCAGGCGCCGCCAGCAAACGACCACGACCCCGCCAATCATATCCGTGACCAGCGGTAACGGCACCATACGACGGTAAACGAGGATGCCCATGGCCTCGAAATTGGTGACCATCAGGTTGGCGGCCCGCTCGATCTCGGGTCCCGCCTGACGGATGGACTCGACGGTCGCCTCCTCCGGCAGCGAGGTGATGGCAATCATTGCCGCGCTGAATTCGGGACCCATGAATTTGCTGAGCAGCTCAAGCGCCACGGCTTCCCGCCGCTGCTGCCGGTATTCGTAGAGCTGCAGCAGGCCGAAGACCGTCCCGCCGACGACCGTGGCGGCGG
>Ga0209742_10001211_pt1 | contig 12164 bp, 9 predicted proteins | sample DeeMarSeWOR38_10_FD_187462 | JGI IMG/M metagenome (GOLD analysis project Ga0209742, IMG submission 187462) | Marine sediment microbial communities from White Oak River estuary, North Carolina - WOR-3-8_10 (SPAdes) (version 2) | ecosystem: Environmental > Aquatic > Marine > Intertidal zone >... | reverse complement strand
GTCAACTACCACCCGCATAGCGGGGGGCTTGTCTTTTCGGCCATTGGCCGAAAAGACAAAAGCACGCAGTGCTTTTTAAGTTGAACTTGCAACCGGGTGCGGAGCACCCGGTTTGAAAAGCATGAATCAGGCTCTGGTCAAATGGCGGTACTTGATGCGATGGGGCTGGTCGGCCTGGATTCCAAGCCGCTTGCGGCGGTCGGTCTCATATTCCGAATAATTGCCTTCAAACCACAGCACCTGGCTATCGCCTTCGAAGGCCAGGATGTGGGTGGCGATGCGGTCCAGAAACCAGCGGTCGTGACTGATAATGACGGCGCAGCCCGCGAAATTTTCTAGCGCTTCCTCCAGCGCCCGCAGGGTGTTGACATCGAGATCATTGGTCGGCTCGTCGAGCAGCAGGACATTGGCCCCCGATTTGAGCATCCGGGCCAGATGAACGCGGTTGCGTTCGCCGCCGGAAAGCAGGCCCACTTTTTTTTGCTGATCGGCGCCCGCAAAGTTGAAACGGGCCACATATGCCCTTGACTTTACCGTTATCTTTCCAAGCTCCAGCACGTCTTCACCGCCGGCAATGGCCTGCCAGACGGATTGTTCGGGAACCAGGCTGTCGCGGCTCTGGTCGACATATGCCAGGCGGACAGTCTCCCCGATGCGAATCGTGCCGCTGTCCGGCGCCTCCTGCCCGGTGATCATCCTGAACAGCGTGGTTTTGCCGGCGCCGTTGGGGCCGACAACGCCCACGATACCGCCGGGCGGCAGGGCAAAAGACATATTCTCCACCAGCACCAGATCCCGGTAGCCCTTGCTGACGCCCTGGGCTTCCACAACCACGTTGCCCAGCCGCGGACCGGGCGGGATGAAAATCTCGAGGTCCTGCGCCCGCCGGGCACTGTCCTGGGACAGCAGTTTTTCATAGGCGGTGATGCGTGCTCTGGATTTGGTCTGACGGGCCTTGGGGGTCATCCGGATCCATTCAAGTTCGCGCTCAAGGGTCTTCTGCCGCTGGCTTTCGGCCTTTTCCTCGTTGCGCAGGCGCGCTTTTTTCTGCTCCAGCCAGGATGAATAATTTCCCTTCCAGGGGATGCCCCGGCCGCGATCGAGTTCCAGGATCCAGCCCGCCACGTTATCCAGAAAATAGCGGTCGTGGGTGACGGCGATCACCGTTCCCGCATACTGCTGCAGATGGTTTTCCAGCCAGGCAACGGTTTCGGCGTCCAGATGGTTGGTGGGTTCGTCCAGCAGCAGGATGTCAGGTTTTTGCAGCAGCAGGCGGCAGAGGGCCACCCTTCGCCGTTCGCCGCCTGAGATCACCCGGATCGGTGTATCGGCCGGCGGGCAGCGCAGGGCATCCATGGCCATCTCCAGCCGCGAGTCGAGGTCCCAGGCTTCGCGGGCGTCGATCTTTTCCTGGACGGCGGCCTGACGGTCCAGGACACGGTTCATTTCATCATCGGACATGGGCTCGGCCAGCTGCTCGTTGATCCGATTAAATTCCGCCAGAAGCTCGATCGTTTCGGCAACGGCTTCCTCCACCACCTGGCGTACGGTCAGGGAATCGTCCAGCTGCGGTTCCTGTTCTAAAAGTCCAACGGTCAAACCGCGTGAAAGAACGGTCTCGCCTACAAATTCACTGTCGATCCCGGCCAGGATTCGCAAAAGAGAGCTTTTACCGGCGCCGTTGAGACCCAGGACCCCGATTTTGGCGCCGTAAAAGTAAGACAGGGAAATGTCCTGCAGCACCGGACGCTTGTCGTAATATTTACTGACCCCGATCATCGTGTAGATGACTTTGTTGGGCGGGTCGGTCATTGATGTCTCCCTCATCGGTGTTTTTGTTTGTCGATTCGGTTTATGATTTCCGGTTGAAAGCATGCTTTTACACATTCCGGTTTCAACAATCAACCGGTTTCTGCGCCTGACTTTCTTTTCTTGAGGTCCAGCGCCGTTTTGAGACCCTTTTCGCGAATGACTTTTAATTTCAGGCGGGTTTCATTCAGTTTAAAAAAACGCTTCCCGTACTTGCGCAGCCAATCCTTTCTGATCTCAAAACCCAGGCCAGGTTTCGTAAACGGCGGAAGCATCCCGTCTTTATCCGGAATAATCGGATCGATGATGCCCTCTCTGAATTCCGGGATCCAGGAAGGCTCTTCCAGAGGATATTCCAGAGAAAGCTGATTTTGCGGGTCGGCCAGCATCATGTTCCAGTTGATGTAAAAACCGATGCCGTTGGTCCAGGTGTGGGGTGTAAAAAGACGGTTTTTTTGGCGGCACATTTCCATGGCACGGCGAACCTGGGCGATTCCGCCGGCAAAGGTGGCGTCCGGCTGGTAGATATCAAAACAGTCCTTTTCAAACATAATCTTGAGCTCATCCCAGCCGGTGTTGAGTTCGGCGCCGGCGATTTTAACCTTTGACGCTTTTTTCAGGGCGGCATTGCCGTCAAAATCCCTTGAATCCAGGGGCTCTTCCAGCCAGTCAATCTGGTTGTCGAAGCATGCAGCGGCAAATTCGGTTGCGCGTTGAAGGTCCCAGGCAGGGAGGCGGTCGACGATGGAGACCAGCCATCCCTGGTTGGCGTCCACTCCCAGCACGAGTTTGTCCCCAACGGCTTTGCGAATGGTTTCAATGTGGCGGATGTCTTCTTTAAGTTCGGCATTTTTGACGCGAAGTTTGGCGGTTTTAAAGCCCCGCTGCCGCATGGCCAGAAGCGCTTCGGCGCGCTGTTCGGGGGGGTGCATCTCACCGGTTGACAGGTAGACCTCAACGGGACGCGCTTTTCCGCCAAGCAGCTCGTAAACCGGTTTGCCTTCGGCTTTGCCGAGGATATCCCAGCAGGCCGGTTCAATCCAAAAATTGCGCCATCCCAAAAAACCGGCCTGCTTCAGAAGACTTTGAACGCGTTCGATATCGGCGGGGTCGGTTCCCATCAGGTAGCCGCCCAGCAGATCTCCCAGACCGGCCCTTTCTTTACCCATGGCCGTACCGGCCGAATAGCCTTCAAGGCCCTCGTCGGTAACGATTTTAATCAGGGTAAAGCGATTGTGCGTCTGGGGATACCCCGGTATCCAGGTGGGCCAGAATATCTCTTTGAGGGGGACGGAAACATGATAAAGTTCAATGGCAGTGATTTTCATCGGCATGATCCTTTCCGGATTGCCTGGATCTGCATTGCGGGCATCCCGACAGTTGATCGGCTAAAATGTATTGATGACGGTCACCCCTGTGCCGGTAAAATTATTCATTCGGGTTAGTTCTTCTGCCGATTCATCCAGACAAATCGTTTTCCCAATTAATTTTTCAGGCTGTAATTTCCCGGATTTAATCATTTCCAGCAGCACCGTATACTTATACGCCTGGATACCGTGACTGCCCAGGATTTCCAGCTCGTTGGCGATTACTTTATCCATGGGTACGGAAGGATGGCAGTGATCGGCTAACATGAGCCCAACCTGAACGTGCTTTCCGCGCTTTCTCAAATTGGCGATTGAATTAAAACAGGTATCAGGGCTGCCCAGCGCATCGATAGACACATGAGCACCGCCGTGAGTAATACTTTTTACACTTTCGACCACATCGATTGATTGCGTCGCATTGACCGTCGCAAGCGCACCAACTGACCGGGCAAACTCAAGTTTATCATCGGCAATATCAATGGCAACCACATTTGCACCCATTGCACTTGCAATCATAATCGCAGATAAGCCAACACCGCCGCAACCGTGTATTGCAACCCATTGCCCCCCTGAGACTTTTCCCTGGTCAACGACGGCCCGAAACGAGGTTACAAATCGACATCCCAGGCTTGCTGCGGTGACGTCATCGAGTTCATCCGGCAGACCAACCAAATTTATATCGGCTCGATTGATGGCCACAAATTCAGCAAAAGATCCCCAGTTTGTAAATCCGGGCTGGAATTGGTTGTCACAAACTTGATGGTTTCCTGACAGACATTGGGGACAATCACCACAGCCACAAACAAATGGCAGGGATACTCTGTCACCGATTTTCCACTTTGTGACATCATTGCCGACAGCTTCGATGACTCCGGCGATTTCATGCCCGGGCACATGCGGAAGCTTGATATCAGGATCATGCCCCATCCATCCATGCCAGTCGCTTCGGCATAGCCCGGTTGCTTTCACCCGCAGGACAACGCCATGTTCTTCAGGTGTTGGGTCCGGCACATTTTCGATCGTTGGTAGTTTTCCGAATTCATCATAGATAACGGCTCTCATCCTGCACCCCCTGTTTGAATCGCTCATGAATTTTCTTTGATGAAAGTACAAACGATTTCAAAATCTTCGATAGCAACATGATCGTCGGCAGCCATGCCCACGCGAACATCTTTGCCGGTTATCACCCCAGAAGTCGCACCAGGGGCCGGTGCCATCTGTTGCTCTCTCAGAAGACGATCTGTAAAAGTATCAGAATCTATACCAGTAGAAGACAAATCGATCAACACATAGAAGGCGCCCTGCAGTCTGAAGGGAAATAGTCTGTTTTTTTAAGGATCTCTATGGCAAGATCTCATCGCTGGCGATACCGCGCCACGGAAATTCCCGTCTGGTTAAATCCTTTTTGTGGGTCGCAAGCCGCAGGCAGCCTGTAGGTTGCCGAGGATATGAGACGAGGCACCAACAAAGAGGCTTGTCCGCCCCTGGCGGGTGGGGCTAAAAGACATTTTTGATATGGGTTCTATTCGAGCGCTCTGGAAATCAAGCAGACTTTGCGTTCGAGGTCGGAAATCTCTTTTTGCAAACCAGCCGGCGGGGTATCGCCGCAAGACTTGTGTAATGTTATTCTGTATTGCAAATCCAGATATTGCTTATTGAGTTTGATAAACGCTTCATTTCGGTCTTCAGATGTTGTTTGCGATCCTCTTTTTTGAGTAGGGCCCCTTTTGTTTTTCTTCCTGCGGCGGACACTCAGCACACCCATGAACCCCACGGCCAAAAGCAAAAGGGCCGTGCTTTTTGAAATTGGTGCGGATCAGTCGCTACCCGGCTGCGGCATTTGATTCTGATGACCACGTTGCGGAATTGTCATCTGGTAGTGTATCTGAAGAATGCCGTATACAGCAATACCGCATATAATCGTGCTGATGAATGCAATCAATGCCAGGTTCCTAATTTTCATTTTTATACTCAGCAGATCGATGGGTTTCAAAGACGGGTTCGTTGTGTCGACGTCAATGCTGTGAATGCATTTTGTCCCGCGTAGATGACAGAAGCTATATACTTTAAGGCAGCGGCATGTCAAGTCAAAAATTATGCATTATATTGAAATTATTATAAATAATAATCAATTGAATTGTGATGTCTTCATCATTTGAGGTGCCGTTTAGCAGATGAAAAAAGAATCATTTACTAAGATTGGAATGTAATAAATAATTTATAGCAGGCGTTGAAGATACTCTCGAGTTTTTCAGCTAACTGTAGCCATGGCAGGCGTTTTTATGCTAATTGATGAGATGGAATTTCAATTTTCGCAATACGTAATTCGGACATACTGGGAAAGGAAGACAAGGTGCCGTTTGACAAGGAAATAGAGCGACTTCAGCAACGTCGGGCTAAAGCCCGGCAAATGGGCGGACCCGAAAAAATTAAAAAACAGCATGATCAGGGCAAGCTCACCGCCCGGCAGAGAATTGATCGTCTGCTGGATCCGGACTCCTTCCTGGAAGTCGGCATGCTCAATCACTCGGATGTTCCCGGAATGGAGGATCGGACCCCGGCCGACAGTAAAGTGGCCGGTTTCGGCCGGATCGACGGGCGTCCGGTGGCCGTGGTCTCAAACGATTTTACCGTGCTGGCTGCAACTTCGAGCCGAATAGCCGGACGCAAGGAAGGCGAGATCAAAGTGCTCGCCGCGCGTCGCGGCTATCCGTTGATCTATCTGGGCGAGGCCGGCGGCGCCCGCATGCCGGACATCATGGGATCCGCCGGACTTGCCTCCTTTGGCGGCGGCGGTTTTGATACCTACCTGAAGGCCATGAGCCGGGTGCGACAAACCCCCATGGTAACGGCCATTCTTGGGGAATGTTACGGCATGCCGACATGGATGGCCTGTCTTTCAGACTTCGTGGTCCAGGTTAAGGGAAGTGCCATGGGTGTTTCCGGTCCCCGGGTGGTTGAGCTGGCATTGGGGGAAACCGTTTCCGATGAAGAACTCGGCGGCTGGAAGGTGCATGCGGAAATTACCGGAAATGTCGACCGGGTCGCTGAAAATGAGGAAGAATGCTTTCAGATCATCCGCCAGTATCTGGCTTACATGCCGTCGCACTGTGATGAACGCCCCCCAGAGATACGGGTGCCCGACGGATCCGGTACCGAAATGAACCGCGTTCTGGAGGTCCTGCCGGAAAAGCGCAACCGCGCTTACGATATGCATCGAATTTTGAACTGCATCGTGGATAAAGGCAGCCTGTTTGCGCTAAAACCGACATTTGGCAAGTCTGTCATCACAGCCCTGGCACGGGTTGACGGCAGAGTTGTAGGCATTGTGGCCAATCAGCCCATGGTTAATGCCGGTGCCATGGATACCGATGGAATTGATAAAGTCATCAGTTTTCTGTGCCTGTGCGATTCATTTAACATCCCGTTGCTGTTTTTTCACGATATTCCGGGGTTTTTGGTGGGCAAAGCGGCCGAACGCAAACGGGTCGCGGCCAAGGTCATGAATTATATGAACGCCCTGGGGTTGCTGAGCGTTCCCAAAATCTCGATAATCGTGAGAAAAACTTACGGAATGGCTTTCTGGAATATGTGCGGCTCGGGTTGCGCCACCGATTTTCTGGTGGCATGGCCGTCAGCGGAAATGAGCTTTGTCGATCCAGCCATCGCGGCCAATGTGGTTTACGGCGGCAAACCGTCGGCATCCGACAAAAAATCCGAAGAGTGGCAAAATCTGATGCAACAACTGGTGGATGATGCCTCGCCATACGGGGCTGCCGGAAAGCACTTTATTCACGATGTGATCGATCCGATCGAAACCAGAACATACATCATCAAAGCTCTGGAGATCAGCTATAATGCGCGCCGCCGGGGCATCGGGGAGCACAAACTGGCAAACTGGCCTACAAAATTCTAGAATTGGCTTTGAGAGTGCATCTTATGTCCGAATGCGGCGTTGCAAGCCAACTCGAATTACTCACAGACTATCGTGTATGCTCCGTATAATAGTTTTATGAAAAAAACGTTTTTCATCACGAAAACACGAAATCTAAAAAGCACGAACTTTATATTATTCTTTTTCGTGTTTTTATCTTTTCGTGCTTTCGTGACTAATTAATCCTTTTTGGCTCCAGCTTGTCTGGGTTAGGAGGTGACCATGGGTAAACGCGTGTTGCGAACAAAGCTTTGCGATATCTTGGGAATTGAATATCCGATTTTAAGCGCCGGGATGGGACCGACACTGATCGGTGAAAAAACGGGGGCACCGGTTGAACTGGTGGTCGCTGTTTCGGAAGCCGGCGGCCTGGGGGTGCTGGGCGGAAGCGGCTACACGGTGGACGAACTCCAGCAGGCGATCCGTGAGATCAAAAAGCAAACCGCTAGGCCTTATGGTGTCGATCTGCTTCTGCCCAAGCACCTGGATCTTAAAGGCGGCATCGGTGGAACCGATGCCGCCGAACTGCCTCTGAGCGAGGTGCTTAAAACCATCCCGCAAGCCCATCAGGAATGGATACATAAAATCAAGCAGGAGATGGCGTTGCCGGATGTACAGATTATGATTCGCCGAAACACCACCACGATGTTTCCCAAGGAGTCCATCCAGGTCTGTATTGAAGAAGAGGTGCCGCTTTTTTGCGCCGGTCTCGGAAATCCCGGTTTTATGGTCGCCGATGCCCATGCCGTCGGCATGAAAGTACTCGGTATCACCGGCAATGCCAAAAACGCCAAACGAATGGCCGATTCGGGCATCGATCTGCTCGTGGCCCAGGGGCATGAAGGCGGTGGGCACACCGGCAGAATCGGCACGATGGTGTTGCTGCCGGCAGCGATCGATGCCGCGCATCCGGTGCCCGTGCTGGCTGCCGGCGGAATCGGCGACGGACGCGGACTGGCGGCAGCGCTTGCCATGGGCTGCGTGGGTGTCTGGGTCGGAACCCGCTTTCTGGCCACCCATGAGGGCGGCGCACTGGATGTAAACAAACAAAAAATCGTGCAATCCACTGACGAGGGCACCCGCGTCAGCACGGCTTATACCGGAAAGACGCTGCGCGCCAGCTACAACCGGTTTCACGATCTTTGGGAGAATTCGGGGCTCGAGCCCCTGCCGTTTCCCACCCAGGTTTTAATTTCTTCAGCCCTTCTGGCAAGCTTTATTGACGCCAACAAAACAGACTTTGTCGGCGGTCTGGCCGGCCAGGTATCCGGAATTATCAAAGAAATAAAGCCGGCCGCGCAGGTGCTGGAGGAAATGGTCGAGCAAGCAGTCGATATTCTAACCAGAAAACTGCCGGAAAGTGTCATCGTCAAATAAAGGCCGGTCAAAACCCTGAACGAAATCCACTAATATCGATTTGATCCATTTGCTATCTGACTTGACTCCGCTGAGCGAATTCTTATCGTTTATGGAGGTTATACGGGCAAAACTCCACCGCATAGACGAAACATTAAATCCGGTGAAACTTGAGGACCCAGCTGAGTGGAACGGCGAGCGTGATGTTGCAAGCCATATGTTGAGCGAGAGTGAAACCAGCTGGAAAAGAAAGGATTGAACATGCAAATACAAGACTACTGCAAGGCAATGCTGGCTGAAGTTACAGCATGGAAAGAGAAGCTCGAGGCGATGAAAAAGGTCGCTGAAAGCTATGGAACAGATCAGAAACAAAAGATTCTTCCGCTTATCGGGCAGCTGGAGCAGGAGGTGGTCACCGCGCAGATGCGCGTGCAGAAGCTCGAAACAGAATGCCCGTCAGACTGGTCGCCGATGAAAAACGAGCTCGATGATCTCTTCGGCACCATAGGGAGCAGCGTCGATCGTGCCTGGCGCGACCTGTCTCCCGGAGAAATTGGCGGTTAGTAGCTATCCGGAGGAGGGATCTCGCCTTCTGTTCCGAGAAATTTTTTTTGATTGGCTGCCCTGTCTGCACCCTTTTTAAAAAACGCGTATATTAATTGGTCCAACGAACCTGTGCGGGCTCAAGGAATTGAGTTTGGGCAAAGAGGTAAACCGGATCTATTTGACTGACGACAAATGATAATTACATTAAGTGAGTAAGGTTTCATTAATCTAAATCGATCGGCAGCTTTCCTTTCGTATTGCCCCAGGATTGATGAATCCTGTGATTGCTCACAAACGAAAAGTTGTGCCAATCACGATGAAATCCAAGCAGTAAAAAGATGCGGAGTAATAAAGGGGTGAAAAAATGGACAAAAAAGATAAAAAGAAAAAAAGCGATAAGTCTGCAGCAAAATCTTGCTGTTATCATGTCGTCGACGGTTGCGGCTGTATTGTCGGAACATACTGCTGTGCCGGCCCTGACATGTCTAACTGTCATTTTGAAAGTTGCTGCTGACCTAAAATACGTTTAGTCATAGATTCACAAAAGACCGGATGTCATATCCGGTCTTTTTATTTTGGCGGGAAGGAAAAATTTCAAAGAAAGTGGCGGGCGCAATGCTGAAGACAGAGAGCCGGCTTCAAGAATATGGCACAAAATTAAAATTTAAATAAAAATATTTCTGCCAGATCATGGTGAAAAACGACAGCTCATGGTTCCAGGGCGACAACTCATGGCTTAAAACGACACATCATGGGAGAGGGTACAGATCGATACTTTCAATGCCAAGCTCAGCACAAGTTTTTTTCCACCTTTTGTAAAATACGTATTCAATTATTCAACTCAAATTCATTTCTTATAGATAGTAATTTAAATTTGCAAGCAATTTAGCTTTTAAAGTGTAACTCATTGTATTTTCTATAAATTTTTCTTGACTTTCCGGATAATCGTATATAGTAAAAGATTAAATAATCCGGATATGTTACGACCATTGTATGCGCAGCATGCTTTCAATTCGATAACAGATCTCTATAGAGTAAAATCCATCTTTCTTTCATCGCAGCAACTGATTCAATAATAATTACTAAACTTCATGATGTATCCGAGTTATTTTTGAGCAATTATTGAGATCACCCCCCTGACATTTTTTCTATATCGCTAAGTTATATTCTTTCAAATTTTTAAGATTTACTAGAAGTGGTTTCAAAATTCCAGATCAGGTTCAAGGGCAAGGCGCAGGCCGATCGAGAAAGCGCAGCATACGGTGAGTATGTGAGCATTTATCGGAGGCCTGCAACGCAGCTATTGGGCCTCAGATGGGATTTTATAACCGCTTCTAGTCACAAACAAGGAGCGGGTAAGAATGACATTCCCTATCATTTTAGCTCATGGGGTTTGCCGTTTTGATAAGATTTGGGCCGACTCATTGAATATCCACAACAATGATGATCCAAATCTGGACAACCTGCACTACTTCAAAGGCATCCGGACCCTGTTGAAGGAAAATGGATTTGTTGTTTACCATTCGAATGTCAGCTGGGCAGCAGATGTTAATACACGTGCTGAAGATCTTAAAGAAAATGTGTTGGGTGTTTTGAAAAAAGAAAATTGTGAAAAGGTCAATATCATTGCGCACAGCATGGGGGGGCTGGACACACGTCATATGATATTCAATGACCGCCATTCCGGCAAAATTCATAAACAAATAGCATCATTAACAACCATTTCAACACCGCACGCAGGCTCGCCTTTTGCAGATTGGGGTACAGACCATCTGCCTCATGTCATTCCGGTAGCTCACAAACTGGGCTTGGACTTAAACGCATTGATGGATCTCAGGACAGATCGATGCAAAGAATTCAACGCCAACGAGGAAGTTGTAAAGTTCGAGCAAAATTGTGAGAAAAATATTTTATTTCGAACATATGCTGGCAGGCAAGATTTCTGGTCGGTGTTTGACGCCTTAAAACTACCATTTTACATCATCGAAAAGGAAGAAGGTGATAACGATGGTCTGGTTTCTGTTGAGTCTGCCAGATGGTGCGACCGATATTATAAAGGCGTTCTCGAAAACACCGACCACCTCAACGAACTGGGATGGTGGGACTCAGCGCAAATGTTTTGCGGTGAAAGCGAAAGTGATTTGCTGAAACGAATGCACAGGTTTTATTTAGATGTGTCCAGAGATTTACCTTAAAGGGACCACACTGTTTTGGGAAGAATTCTGCGGAATTTGGATACTGGGCAGCGTGCAATTTAAACTCAGCAAAAATTTTAAAAAAATATACTGTGATAACAATGTCCGCCGGGATAGCAAAAAGAGAGAAGAACAATATCCAGACCATTCCTCAATAGGATACCATCCATTTGAATTTGGATTAGATTCCGGGCAGAATTGCTCCGAAATCGAGGAAGCGGAGCTATATGCTGGGATCATCACAGATCCTCGTAACGCTGAATAACGTTTTCCGCAAGTCTAATCTCTACCGCTGTAAAATATACCTCTCATTGCCCGTTTGCGAATGGGTTTTATTTAATGACCCTCAGAAGGAAGGAGGAACATCATGAACGATGCCATGGTTCAAGATCGACCGAGCGACAAAACACAAGCCCTAAAGATTTTTATAAGCCACAAAGGTAAAGATAAAGAAGCCGCAGAAAAAATCACAGATGCACTTGAATTGTACGGTGCCATAAATCTGAAAATCTTTGTTTCCGAGAGAATTAGTGCCGGCGTTCCCTGGGCTCCTGAAATCTATGATAAACTCAAAAAGGCAGACTGGCTGCTACTTCTTTACACGGATCCGTCTGAAGAGTGGGATTGGTGTCTGTTTGAGGCCGGATTTTTTGCGGCTACAATTAAAGATCAACAAAAACGATTAATCTGTCTTCATACCTTGGATGACCAGCCGCCGATGCCACTTCAGGAATGGCAAACAGTTCCGGTGACCGATGGGAAGAAGATGGAAAAATTTCTTAAGCTCCTTTTCGGCGAAATAAATCCTACATTGGCAAATTCAAAACAGCGACTCCAAGAGCTATCTGATCTGATTGCAAAAGCCTTCCAACTCAAAGTGAGACGCAAAATCAAGACCAAATGGTACACAAGCTACATGACCCTGTCTATGAATGCTGATCAGGTCGAACAATTAAT
>Ga0209742_10001206_pt1 | contig 12179 bp, 7 predicted proteins | sample DeeMarSeWOR38_10_FD_187462 | JGI IMG/M metagenome (GOLD analysis project Ga0209742, IMG submission 187462) | Marine sediment microbial communities from White Oak River estuary, North Carolina - WOR-3-8_10 (SPAdes) (version 2) | ecosystem: Environmental > Aquatic > Marine > Intertidal zone >... | reverse complement strand
GGAGACTGAAAAAGCAAAGGATTTACGAAGTGATGGGTGGATCCCTGGCGTGATTTATGGCCAAGGCAAAAATCTACACATCAAAGCTGAAAATCTATCGTTACGGCGGGTTTTGCGTGATGCTGGTATGACGAATCTCATCGAAATCAACATTGGCAATGAAAAACATACGGTGCTGGCAAAGGATATTCAAAAACATCCGACGCGTGGAAATTTGATTCATGTTGATTTTTACGAAGTGGATATGACAGAAACCATCATCGTCGACGCTGCGCTGAAAATGATTGGGGAGGCGCTGCCTGTTTCCGATGGTTTGGGAACGACCGCTCTCGTTCTTTATTCAGTTGAGATCGAATGCTTGCCGGACAAGCTCATTTCTGAAATCGACGTGGATTTGAGCCTTATTCAAACGCCTGAAGACATGATCACTGTTAGCCAGCTTGAAGTTCCCGAAGGTGTAACGATATTGAACGATCCTGAAACGGTCATCGCTCGCTTCGAATATATTCAGGCCGAGGAAGAAGAGGAAGAAGAGGAAGAAGAACTCATGTTTGCACCAGCGGCCGACGAAGTGGAAGTCATTGGTAAAGGCAAACAAGAGGAAGAAGAGGAAATCGAGGAATAGACATTGTCTTCTCCAGCGACAACCGGCACGACCTGATGGTTGTCGTAGCCTATATATTTGGCAGTTTCTTAAACTAGGAGGGCTGGAATCAAATTCCAGCCCTTTATGTTTCTGGTCCGTCATTCGACTAGCCAATAGCCAAGAGCTACAATTTTCCCATGGAAAATCGGACTCAGATTGTCCTACTCATCCTGATCCTGATAGTTGCGGCGGCACTAAGGCTTTCCTATCTTGATTGGGATGGTTACAATCATTACCATCCGGATGAACGGTACATTGCCTGGGTAGGTACGAGCATAGAATGGCCAGACTCCTATCAAGCAGCACTTTCCCCCCATAAATCGTCATTTAATCCGTTTTATTGGCCGCCGGATGCTACATCTTCCGGTGTTGTGCTCGAACAAGATGAACCCAGGCGATTTGCTTATGGCCATCTGCCTTTATATATGGGTGTTGCCTTCACGAGGGGGCTGGAGGCCATCGAACCATCGTTTAGTCGCATTTTGCCTGAAGAATGGAAGCTAACTTCTGATCTATTGAATAATGGAGGACAGAACGAATTTAGACATATCACTGCGGCCGGTCGGGCGCTAACGGCCCTGGTGGATCTGGCATCGGTACTATTGCTTTTCTTTTTAGGTCGCCTGGCGTTTGGTCCGGCCGTCGGCCTCCTGGCCTCTGCGTTTCTGGCGGTAAATGTGATGCACCTACAGCTGGCGCGTTTTTTTGCCTTCGATCCTTATCTCACTTTTTTCGTCCTGTTAGCCCTAACCTTAATGGTCCTCTCCATTCAAGACCAATTCTCAAACGGTTTGCGAGTTGTTTTAACGCTCCTGGCTGGCATGGCAATTGGGTTGGCCATTGGTTCCAAATTTGGTGGGATCCTGCTATTTCTTCCTATGGCCATGACTGTGATTTGGCAGCTCAAGTGGCCGGTCGGCCGTCGTTTACTGATGTTATTAATTGCCGGATTAGTGGCCTTTATTGTTTTTTCCCTAACGAACCCTTTTGCCATTCTTGACAATAGTTGCCAGGTTGACGGCTCCTTTCAGGCGGGTCCTTTCCAGATCCCAGGCCTGCTCTTAAAATCCTGTTATCTGCAGAATGTTGCTCTTCAAGGGACGATGGTTCGAGGATTACGGGACGTCCCCTTCGTTCGCCAATATGCCGGTACCACTCCATATCTCTACTTCATCGAGATGCAACTACGATGGGGGATGGGACTATTGCTCGGCCTGGTTGGCTTTGCTGGCTTAATCTGGACTTCATGGCGCGTTATCAGTGCCATATACCAGTGGTGGCAGGGAAGAAGTACGAAATCTTCGGTTAAAAACGTCATGAAAATTGAACCCGTCGCGGCAAGGTTTCCGGTGATGGCGCCTGAGGTCATCCTCTTGAGCTGGTCTTTACCGCTTTTCTTAACAACCGGTGCCTTCGAAGTGAAATTCATGCGCTATTTGCAGCCATTGATCCCGCTTCTGATGCTCTACGGTGCTGCTATGCTCTTGAGCATTCGGATAATCGCCCTGCGCCGAGTAGCCATTGCCTTGGTTTTAATTCTAACCACCTTGTATGCTATTTCATTCATCAACATATACCGCAATCCCCATCCTTGGATAGAAGCATCACGCTGGATCTTTGAGAATGTACCTGAAGAGAGCAGTGTTGTCAGCGAAATGTGGGACGACCGCTTGCCGGACAATGTCGTAGTAGCGGGCAAAATGCAAAACCGAGAAATTTATGATCTGGCGGACGTTAACTGGTTATCTGGGACAGAGGAGTATGATAATTCGGAAAAGCTGGAGGAAAATCTTTCTCTTATTGCAGAAGCCGATTACCTGGTCCTCTCTTCAAATCGAAATTATGGAGTGATTCCGAGGTTAACCGAGCGGTACCCATTTTCGAGCCAGTATTACCGGCTATTGTTTGAAGGTCATTTAGGTTTCGAAGTAGCTTATGTCGGATCCCGATTTCCTAACCTATTCGGGTTATACCTGAAGCCCGATTCATTTTCTTGGACTAGCCTCGAACCACCGCCAGAAGTGAGCGCTTATTTAGATAATCTTCCCGGTCCTAACTGGGGACGATTTGATGAAAGTTTTACTGTCTATGATCAGCCGATGGTCATCATTTTTCAAAATAAAGCCCATTTGACGGCCGGTGAAATGAGAGCCCTCTTTGATGGTGCTTGATTTCTGCGAAGGGCATTATGGGTAAACCATCAGACATAGATAAATCTGATGAGAGCCAGATGGCCAACTATTCAAGGTTTTACCTGTATTTAACCGTATTCGTTGCTGGAATGACGACGCTGGCAGTGGAGTTTACGACAAGCCGGTTATTACAGACGGTTTTTGGTACCTCTAATATCGTGTGGGCCAACGTAATAGGCCTGGTTTTGCTCTTCTTAACATTGGGCTATTTTCTGGGTGGCCGTCTGGCCGATCGCCACCCAAATCCCCGATTGTTCTATTGGTTAGTGTCAATAACCGGTTTCTGCAGTGCTCTTTTTTTACTCCTGACCAGCGTTATCTTGCGCTCGGCCGCTACGGCTATGGCGGCTTTAAATGTGGGGGCCATCATTGGATCGCTGATAGGGGTATTTTTTGCGCTTGCCGTTCCGGTGACTTTGTTAGGCACAGTTTCACCTTTTGCCATCAGGTTGGGTGTTCGAGAGGTGGGTGAGGCGGGGCGAATTAGCGGCCGGATATACGCTGTGTCAACCTGGGGTAGTTTGTTGGGCACCTATTTACCGGTCTTACTGATTATCCCCTTGGCCGGAACGCGCATAGCGGCTTTGTCCTTTGGAGTGGCTTTGTTGTTGGTGGGTCTGGGTGGATTATGGCAGACAGGAAGGGAGCAAGGCATGCTCGGTTTGCTCTTACTCGTCTTGTTGGCCCCCTCCGCCATTGCCTGGATCGGCGGTCCAATCAAGGATTATCCAGGCCAGATATTTGAAACCGAATCCGCCTACAATTACGTGCAGGTGGTCCGCCAGGACGATTGTAACTATCTGTTGTTAAATGAAGGGCAAGCGTATCATTCTTATTATTGTGATGGTGGCCGGGTGCCGCGCATCTCTGTCTGGAGCATCATGCTGGCAGCGCCCTACTTCAACGATGTTGAAGGCGAACCTGAGGTTAATAGCATGGCCGTCATTGGTTTAGCTGCCGGTACGATTCCCAAGCAGTATAGTCAGGTTTATGGACCTCTGGCGATCGATGGCATCGAACTAGATCCGGCAATCATCCAGGCCGGCCGGCAATATTTTGACATGCGTGAACCAAACATGAACGTCATCGTCGGTGATGGTCGCTATGAATTGAACCAGTTGGATCGCCAATATAATGTCATCACTTTGGATGCCTATAAGGTGCCGTATATCCCATGGCACTTAACTACCCAAGAATTCTTTGAAGAAGTAAGGGCGCATTTGACTGATTCTGGTGTCTTAGCCATCAATGTTGGCCGGGGGCCGGATGATAGGCGTCTCATCGATGCGGTCACAGCAACTTTACTGACTGTGTTCCCAAGCGTACATACCGTAAATGTGCCGGGAGCTTACAATAGTATATTAGTGGCAACCATGAAACCGACTGATGGTCAGAATCTTTATACTGCATTGGAAAAGATGGACGCTCAGACACCGGTATTGTTACAAGCTGCTGTGGAAACGGCAGCAGAAAACCTTGTTCCAACAGTTGCTTCTGATGTCATCTTCACTGATCAGCGTGCTCCTGTGGAGACAATTATCGATGCCATCGTCATCCGTTATCTTCTGGAGGAAGGTCCTGCAGGGCTACCAGGTTTGGGTGGCTAATGTGGTGTAATGGTGGCTGCTTATAGGAGTACCTAAGTGATTAATCCAAAACTCGTCTCGGCCGTTCGTTGGCTTGTCGTCATCACCATCCCTTTTTTTCTTACATTGGGGACCTTGCGCATATTGATAACCTGGAACTCGCCCAGTTACCCGGAATTTGAGTATCCTCGCATTGGACCAGATCCATTTGGTTTAACCGAGGAAGAGCGGCTCGATCTTGCCATGGCAAACCTTGATTTTTTGAAAAGGCCGGAGGCTGCTGACGAAGTGATATTCCTCCTGGAAGATCTACGACTTCCAGGGACCGACGATCCCCTGTTCACCCAGAGGGAAATCGGTCACATGCTGGATGTGAAAAAATTGGTCGATACTTTTAAGACCCTGACATGGGTCCTGGCCATTGTCGTCATAGGTGGCCTGATTTTTTTATTTGTCCGGACAGAAACCCGGGTGGAAGGTTATCGAGCTTTATTTCATGGAGGAATATTGACGACCGCTATCCTCTTAATGATGCTAGTTTTGATCCTCTTGTCCTGGAACCTGGTCTTCACCCAGTTTCATGAGATCCTTTTTCCCCCAGATACGTGGACTTTTAATTACTCAGATTCGCTGATCCGACTATTTCCAGAGAAATTTTGGTTCGACTTTGGCTTATTGTGGACTGGCGCCATATTCCTGGAAGGAATTGTTCTGGCTTTAATCGGTTATTTTCTGGTACGTGTCAGTAACTGAGAATTAATCAAAATCGGCAAGGATAATGAGATAGTCTATTCAATGTTTTCGGAGACTGGCTGTGCTTCGAGTGCCATCTCGACGAAAGTTGTTTGATAGGGGTATGCCCAAAACTCGGCCATCAATTTTTCATCACCACTTCCCGCCTCTAACTCATAATACCCAGCGACGACATCGTCAAAAACAAAATTTTCCTGCCATTTGGTGTCTGGATTCACGGAATCATCTGCATAAGTTGTGGTTGCTGCATAAGCTGATGGGGCATCGATCCGGCGGAGCTTGATTGGTACTCCAAACATGGCTTGACTTCCGTTTGTTATTTTACCCGCGACGACACCTCGATCAGGAAAAGGGTACAGCCATAGTAAAGGATTGCGGGTTGCATCATAGCTATTTTCCCCAACACGCACCTCGAAATGTAAATGTGGTCCATCGGCAACCCCGGTGGCCCCTGATAAGGCGATGATGTCCTGAGCATAAACCCGTTGACCTGTGTTTACCAGAATCTGAGATAAGTGACCGTAGACGCTGTAAACCGACTGGTTATCCAGACCGATATCATGTTCGATCACGACGATATTGCCGTAGAAATCGGGTTCCGGACCATACTGTTCAATTTGGTCGTCCCCAGCCACAATGATGGTGCCGCTGGCGGCCGCCATCACCTCCGTCCCGTGAGGCACGTTAAACTCTACGCCATGGTGTGTACGTAATGTTCCTCCCCGGTTGCTGCCATAGGGATACGCTTTGTCGGTCCAGACCGTGCTGCCTTCTGGAACGGGCCGGCGCAGCCAATAATGATCCCACGGAGAAGTCTCGGGCAATGCTGGGGACGTAAAGGTTGGAGCTAATGTGGCTGTCGGTTCTTGTTTTGAAATTGTTGGAGATATAACGACTGGATCCTCTTCCGGATTTAATTCTATGATAGCCAACGCGTTACTGGTTGCTGTGGCTGCTAATTGGCTGGTATCCATCGGTTTGAAAGAGGGTTGGTTTTGCGGTGTTACGATCGTGATAACGACGGGTGGTTGGACCACGGTTTCAGTGGGTGGAGGTTCTGTTGGGGTCAGATTCGAGGCCGGTAGTGCTTCCACTTGTGGCTGGCAGGCTGAGATGACCAGGATCATGAAGCTTGCTACTGGGAGCATAATGCGCGAAGCAAAAGGCCATGTATAGGCGACCCTGAAGGTTTCCCAGATTAGCGCGATCAACGCCTAAAAACCTCCTCTCTGGGCTGCCTGAGCGATCGTCTTGTCTGCCAATTCTATGACCGTGGCTTCAAGCTCATGAACCGATTGATACCAATTTTGCGCAAGATCCTTTTCTTGGAGAGATTTGGCATTGATTTTCACGTTTAATGCAGCGGTTTGAACAGCTGCTCTAGCCATAATAGCGGCCGCGGCCGCATCGGTTACGGCATTAACATTGCCGATCGTCGTGATTTGATGGGCCAAATCTGCAGCCGCCAGGCTCAACCGGGCGACTTTCAAGGGCACCTCCCCGGCGTGGATTGTGGCTTTTTCGATCACCTCTTCCTTTTCCTGACTGCTTAGCTCCTTGTTCTTCCAGGCTGCCATGACTTCTTCAAAGGCCTCTGAGTCCTCTTTGATGGCGGCCGTCAATTGTTGGCGAAGCGAAATTGCATCTTCAAGGATTTGCCGTGCTTGAAGGTCTACCTCGGCGTATTTTTTCCGGCCGATGGTTAAATGTGAGACCATCTCGGTTAATGAGGCGGCTAAGGCGCCAGCTAAGGCGGCCGATGAGCCGCCACCCGGAGTTGGTGTTCCGGCCGCCGTCGCTTCGATGAAAGGATACGGCGTAATATCCCCCTCTTCTTTTTGTCTTATCTGTAATTCTAATATTTGTTCGTCTTGTAAGTCATCCAGTTGCAAGTACCATTTGGCCGATTCCAGAAGGGCTGTTTCGGGAATGAGACCGACCAGTTCCGCTTTTGTGATAGTCAAACCATAATGGGCCGCCTCTCGTCGAACCAGCTCCTGTACCTGGTGGATCGGGGTCTTGGTGAAATCGGTCAAATTCATGCTGACCTGGGCTTGTCCGTCGACGAGAAATCCCAAGGCTTGAACGTAACGCAGGCCACCACTGCTAAAACGTACGGCCCGAGAAATTTTATTGGCCAGACCGACGTTGTCGGTATTCAAGTACAAGTTGTAGGCAATAAGAAACGGCCTGACCCCGATAATGGTCGCGCCCCATGTTTTTGGTTCAGCCGGCCCGTAATCCGGCTTTCGGCCAGGCTCGGTCCCGACCTCCTTTCGCCATAATTCGTATTCGCCTTTGCGGATACTGGAAAGATTCTGGCGTTCTGGACGAGATGCGGCCGCCCCATATAAATAGACGGCAATTCCCAATTCTTCGCCAACCCTTTGCCCAAGATGATTAGCCAAAGCGACACATTCTTCCACAGTGGTGGCTTTCACGGGTATAAAGGGGCAAACATCAGTAGCCCCGATACGAGGATGTTCGCCTTCATGTTGATCCAGGTTGATTAGGCTGGCGGCCATTTTTATGGCCTGAAACGCTCCCTCTTCGACGGCGGTCGGGTTGCCGACAAAAGTGATGACACACCGGTTATGATCTGGGTCGGCGCTGACATCGAGGACGTGAACTCCAGGTACAGACCGAATGGCATCAGCTATCGCGTTATAGACATCTGGCCTACGACCTTCGCTGAAATTTGGGACACATTCAATAATCGGCCTCATCTTTAAGTGACTTCTCCTTGACAATATCGAGCGTCAAAATAATCGCATGTTCAGTGGGCGAAACAAAACAATGGATTGTATCAGAGGGATAAGTTTGCTCAAATCCGGCAAGGATATGCTTCCGTTAATCCGGTGGTAGGTGAGACCAGCGATGTTTATCTGAGCAATATTCGGGCCCGGCCCATTGGATTGAAGCAGGGCGCATTTGTTATGGCGGTAGCGGTGACTTTGTGATTAGATGTGGATATTTCCGGTATGGTTTGCCGGCCGAGAAAGTAAGCATTTTGTGGCGAGCATATGGAAGAAGCCAGATCTAAAGGAGGAATAAGAAATGCCCTAGATGGTATGGCAAGGAGGTCTGGCTCGCCAAGATTTAAGGCGGTAAGAAAAGTGCGAGTCCCTTGGTGGCCTGTGACAAATTGTTGTCTGACCGTAATGAACGGATCTCAGAGCTTGCCGGCACACTAGTGGAGACTCTTAAACGCTTCAGTCTATGACTGCCGCCTTATGTTCCATCTAGGGCACTTGTTTGTTGCATTATAATGTGATTGACTACCCTATGTCAATCAGTCAATTCTTAAATAATTGACCAGCAATAGTCGATTGTTATAATCAGCCGCGATTATTGATGCGCTCATTTGTTTTTCGGCGAAAACCCATGATTACCTTCAATGTTAAACCTTATTGCCTGGTTCCCATCGTTGTGGTGGCCCTGATAGTTAGCGGCTGCCGCACGCAAGAACCCGCTTCTCAGGAGGAGCTGGCAGAATCAGCGACTCAGGAAACAACGGCCTCGATCCGTGTTCTCCCTACCATTTATCCAACGAATACGGCCGTGCCATCGGCAACACCAACATATACACGAGTTCCCCAATCAACCCCGGTTCCAAACACACCCGTGGCATTTGACCAAGTTGCGGTAGATATTCGCTATTTCATTCCCGGCTTGGCTTTGGATCGCCGTATTCAAGGCAATGTGGCCAATCAAATCGAGGTCATTGACGAGACGACGGGGGAGTCGGTAATACGGCGAGATCAACCAGGTGTCTTGCTGGAGCTGCAACAAGCTTTATCTGAGTTGGAGCTATCTGAAGTACCGGCTGGCTGTGACTTCTGTGTACAGATGGAATACGAGCTCCCTTTGGCTGACCTTTCTGAGTCGGGTTGGTTAAACGATGCCCGGTTGTTGGCCAGCCTTGAGAATTACACATCCGTGTTGTTAGGGCCGCATTTCCCAGAAGGAACCATAGTTGGTTTGCGGCGAAGCGCCTCGCCTTATCACGCAGCCCATACGGTCGGCTTAACTGAGGATGGTCAACTATTTTTCTGGACCGCAGTCGATCCGGAAGTGACCGCGCCACAACCGGCCGATGAAAACCTACTTGATTTAACCGAAGAACTGGCCAATGTAAATCCCGCATCACTGGCTGAGATATATGCTGCTTCTTGCCCCGAGGGTTTTGGCCAGGAGACACTTTATATTCGAGATGAAGAGGAAGATAAGGAGATCTCGATAACCTGCCCTGAGCTATCCTTGCCGACAAGCCTGGCGCCAATCTATCAGACACTGGAAGAACTAGTAGTCGATACTATGGGAGATGATTTGTTAGAACGGCCGGCGACGGCATTACCCTTGGATAGTCTGGTCTATTACCGTCGAGATGATGGTTTCCAACTCAACTTGTTTGGCGATGAGACGGCCGTTGCCATCAGCCCTGATGGCCTTTCCTACACAGGGACGGTGACCAGCACACTAATGTTGAGCATGACCACAAGCTTGATCGATAGTGGCGGCCTCGCGTTAGGTGTTGAAACTTTAGTAGAGGAAACCGATGACAGCATCCTTTTTGTCCGTGGGGAAGAGGGGGTTTATGATGCGAATTGGATGGAAAGGGTACCAGAAGAATTAGAAGAATTCCTTGATTGGCTGGAGGGAGTGATCGCCCGGCTAGCAGAAGAGGCCACAAGCTCCAGGCCCGAGCAAACTCCTTCGCCGGAAGCAAGGGCGACCCGCAGCCCTTGATACGAGAAGTTTAAGAAGAAGTAAAAATCCTGCCTCCCATTTGCTCCAAGCCCCAAAATTAACTACAATAGAACATATGAGCTATCGAGTAATTGAGGCTAGCGAGATCGTTGAATACATCTATTGCCGCCGGGCCTGGTGGTTGCAACGGATAGTTGGCCGTGAGTCGCGAAATGTGAGGCAATTGGCGGATGGCGAATCATACCATCGGCGCCATCGATCAAACTTGAATAAAACAAATCGCGCCCGACAATTGGCGCTGGTGTTGATTTTTATAGCTGTGTGTATTGCCGTTTTCTGGTTGGTTTCTTCATCATGAATGAGAATGGGGTAAATATCCTGTGGTTGGTTGTGGCCTTCTTCTTAGTTGTATTTGCCCTTTTAACCTGGATCTGGTCGCAAAATAGACGGTACGAATCAGGCCTGCCACCAGGTGAGATAATTTACAGCGATCATGGGACTTGGCTGCCGCAGAAAGAAGCTTTGTACTCTGCCCAATATCAACTGGCTGGTCGGCCGGATTATCTCGTACTCGATGAAACAGGTGATATCGTTCCAGTAGAGATCAAGTCTGGTATTGCGCCGGCCGAACCCCATGAAGGACATATCTTACAACTAGCCGCATACTGCCTGTTAGTGGATCAAGTCTATGAGAACCGTCCTTCCCATGGGATTTTACAGTATAGGGATAAAGCCTTTGCCGTCACTTATTCCGACGAGCTCGAGGATGATTTAATCCATCTGTTAACAGAAATGCGGGACAGCATGTTTGAAGATGAACTCGATCGCGATCATGATGAATGGGTACGCTGTGAACGTTGTGGGGTCCGGGAGTATTGCAGGCAACGCCTGGCATAAAGACTAATTTTACCTGATTTGAAGGAAAAATATCCCAAAGCCTGCCGAATCCGTATCTGACGGTTTAATCAACTCTTCTTGCCCATCGAACCAAAGTTCACGGTTGGCCTGTCTCATCTGCGGGTTATAATAATGCTTTAACCTCTTCTAGATTTGCGGAGTATAGCCTTGTCGACCATCAGACGAGTAACCGGGATGCAAGACGTGTTGCCCGACGACCGGGAATATTGGGATGCGATCGTCGGCCTGGCCACAGAACTTGCCCAACGGTATGGATTTCAGAGGGTAGATATCCCGATCATCGAATACACAGATCTTTTTTCGAGAGGAGTGGGTATTGCATCTGACTTCTTTGTAAAAAAGGAAATGTATACCATCGACGAGGAGGATGGCACCAGCATCACCCTGAGGCCAGAATTCACGGCCGGCCTCGTCCGGGCTTACATTGAAAATGGGATGGCCAATTGGACCCAACCGGTGAAAATATATTCTATTGGTCCTGCCTTTCGCCGGGAACGACCGCAAGCCGGCCGGTTCAGACAGCATAGCCAGTTCAATCCGGAGATTCTTGGTGATAGTGATCCCGCCACCGATTTGGAGATCATGATGTTAGCCATGAATCTTTACCAGGGTTTAGGTTACAAGGATCTCGTTTTTCAGCTTAATAGTACCGGTTGTCCGGCCTGCAAACCGGCTTATATTGAGGCACTTACCAGGTATTTATCATCGCAAATGGATTCTTTAGGCGAGATTGACCGGGAGAGGATGCGGCGGAATCCTTTGCGGGTGTTGGATAGCAAAGAAAAAGGGATGGATGGATTGTTGGAGGAGGCACCACACATTGTCGACTTCTTGTGCGATGATTGCGCCACCCACTTTGCCGACTTACGATATCTCTTGGACGCCCTTAAACAGCCATATAGGGTTAACTATCGCTTAGTGCGAGGCATCGATTACTATACAAAAACTGTGTTCGAATTATGGGATAAGGCTATTGGCGCACAGGCTTCCCTTTGTGGAGGAGGTAGGTATGATGGTCTGGCTGAAGCAATTGGTGGCCCACCTACCCCTGGTGTTGGAGTTGGTATTGGGATAGAGCGCATCGTAATTGGGCTCAAGGAACAAGGCATCGAAGCGCCGCCAACACCCAAACCGGCAATTATGGTGGCCCATTTTGGTGGCGATACAAAAACGGCCGCTGTGCAATTGGTATATACTCTAAGAAAGGCAGGGCTCGGTACACGTCTCGCCTTCGCACGAGGCCATCGCAGTCTAAAAAGCCAGATGCGGGAAGCAAATAAATATGACACTACTTATACCCTCATCGTGGGTGAATCTGAGCTAAACCAGGGTGCAGTCACCGTTCGAAGAATGGACAGTGGCGATCAGCAACTC
>Ga0209742_10001204_pt1 | contig 12201 bp, 8 predicted proteins | sample DeeMarSeWOR38_10_FD_187462 | JGI IMG/M metagenome (GOLD analysis project Ga0209742, IMG submission 187462) | Marine sediment microbial communities from White Oak River estuary, North Carolina - WOR-3-8_10 (SPAdes) (version 2) | ecosystem: Environmental > Aquatic > Marine > Intertidal zone >... | reverse complement strand
GCTCACTTCCAAGCCTATATCGGTCAGTTCACGGGCGACGATGCCAGCCGTACGCACCTCCTGGAAGCCCAATTCAGGATGACGGTGAAAATCCCTTCGCAGATCTCGCATGTATTCAAACAGATCCTGAGCTTCACTCAAGAAATTAATCATGGAACCTCCAAATATTTAGAAAAATATTATCGTAGCTTCGGGGAAGTGAAACAGACATACTATCTATTGCAAGAGTTGGTTTCAGGGCAGCACTAAAGGATATTTCCCCTCAGTGAAACAGTATCCCGGTTCTACCATACCTGGGGAAGGGTCTCAAACATGAATTCACAGATGCTTCCCCCCGGTCTGCACCAGGGGCAGGACTTCGTTCAGCATGACAAAAATCGCTGTTTGGATAAACTTCTAAAATACAAATTATCCCAACACCAACCGGCGATAATGTTCCTCATAGCGAGGATTTTCTGGGGTGCTATCTGGCGTATGCCTTGATCTCAAGCGCTGCTCCAATCCGGTCGGATCGCTAATCTGGCTTCTGTGCTCTTGCAGTGCTTGGAGCTTCCTATCCCAAAATGGAGTCACATCGAGGTCAATATTTGCTTCTTTCGGACCTGATACCCACACCTCGCGGACGATGTGCGGTTCTAGTTTCTCATCGCGCCAAAGTTCAATGAAATTTAAATGATCACGCGCAGCCGGGAAAACTGCATCCAGAGTTGCCTGACCGGCAGCGCGGTGGTCGGGATGATTGAGGTAATTATCTCGCACATAAAGATTTGTCGGATCACAGGTCACCACAATATCAGGCTGTTCCTGGCGCAGAACCCGGGTAATGTCCCGCCGAAGCTCCAAGTCAGGTATCAGATAGCCATCCGGATAATCCAGGAACCTTACTTCATGTACGCCCAATACAGCAGCTGCGGCAATTTGTTCTCTTTGGCGTAGAGAACACAATTCATCTGAGGGTAGTTCTCGATCCTCGGTACCCTTTTCCCCGCAGGTCAACAAACAGTAGGAAACGCGATGCCCGGCGGTCGTCCAGCGCGCGACTGCGCCCCCACAAAAGAACTCCGGGTCATCTGGATGAGCCAGAATCACTAAAATGTGCTGCGGCTCATCCCAATTATCTGGTTTATCGACCTCATTCATTTTATCCCCGCTCGCAGTTGCATCCACCGTTTTCATGCTTGTCGCACGGTGCTTGAGATTTTCTACGCAATTCTTCCAACTCATCCCAAGGCTGGATCTCCATGCGTTCAAATTCTTCCGACCCGACCTCGTCAATTTCAACCAGCACAGAATCTTTCAAGGGATACGTGTCAATTACTTTTCCTTCACCTTTGGGAGTGATGACACGTTTATTGCGCCTGGGCAACTGCTTGCGGGCCTCAACATATTGCTGGTATTCATAGATCAAACAGCAACGCAGGCGTCCACACATTCCAGTTATCTCAGATGGGGTAAGCGAAATACCCTGTTCTTTAGCCATCTTAATTGAGATGGGGCTGAATTCAGATAAGAAAGTTGAACAGCAGCGGGTTTCAAGTCCACAAGCACCCATTCCCCCGATTATTTTGGCAACATCGCGCGGGCCGATCTGGCGCATTTCAACCTGGGAGCGGGGATAAGTGCGTTGTATCGCTTTGCGCAAAGGACGCATATCCACTTTTTCTTCTGTTTCTGTACTATAGAGGTATGCCAAGCGCTTACCATCGAAGGTGAACTCTGCAGTAACGATTTTCACTCCCTTGATCTTCATCTCTGCCACTTTAGCGCGGCAATTAATCAAGGCTTCAAGTTCTTTTTTTTGCCAAAGCTGGCGCAATAAAAGATCCCTTGGCGTCGCTTTACGCTTTATCGGTTTCCAGCTACCACGAGGAGGACCTGAAGACTCGTCCATAATTTGGACAATTCGTCCCAATTGACGCCCACGACTTGTCTCAACAACCGCAAAATCACCCGCGCTGAGATCATGGAAATTGCTGGCGTCAAAATGGTAGATTTTTCCGACAGTTTGGAAGCGAACTCCAACGACAAATGGTTTTGGCCGGTCCATAGTTCAACCAACCATCGTGATGGGAACAAAATCGTTGTTCTGCATCGCAGCAACACTGGTTTTGGCGGCAACATCCATGGCAATTGATCTCAAGGCTTGTGAGACGGGTGAATCCGGGTGACTGATGGTTACCGGTACACCCTGATCACCACCCTGGCGGACGGCTGGATCCATTGGAATGGCGCCGATAAATGGCACGCCACTCTCCTGTGCCAGTCGCTCTCCACCTCCGTTGCCGAACACATCCAGACGGGATCCATCCGGTAGATCTAGATAGCTCATGTTCTCCACGACACCAAAAACGGGGACATTCATCTGCCGGAACATCTCGAGACCGCGCCGTGCATCATCGAGTGATACCTGCTGGGGAAGGGTGACGATCAAACCACCGCTCAACGGCATGGACTGCGCCAGGCTCAAACCAGCATCGCCGGTGCCAGGGGGCAAATCCACCACGAGATAATCCAATTCACCCCACTCAACATCGCTCAGAAACTGGCGGATGGCGGAGTGCAGCATGGGTCCACGCCAAATCAAGGGCTGGTCGGGTTTGACTAAAAAACCAATCGACATCAACTTCACGCCGAAAGCTTCTGCTGGAAGCAGCTTATCTTCCCCGGCGTAAGGCAGGTGATTCACACCCATCATGGTCGGAATGTTCGGGCCATAAATATCAGCATCTAAGAGACCGATACGGGCTCCAGATTCAGCCAGTACTACGGCCAGATTCACCGCCACGGTGCTCTTGCCCACGCCACCTTTACCGGAGGCAACTGCGATGGCGTTGCGTATGGGCAGCTTCAACAAGCCGCGCTGGCGACCATCGGTCGGAACTTCTGCATCAAACTTAATTTCCACTGAGTTCACACCAGAGATTGATGCGACGGCTTCACGAGCTTCATTTTCGATTTGGTTTCGCAACGGGCAGGCAGGAGTCGTAAGCACAACAGTAAAATTAACTTCACTGCCATCGATGTTCACGTCCCGAATCATATTCAGGGTCACCAGGTCCTTATGTAATTCCGGTTCCTGAACTTTACTCAAGGCAGCCAAAACTAATTCTTCATTAACTGGGTTTATATTTACCATTACATCTTCCTTTACTTCACCTAATTCTATACTTCTACAAGTAATTTTGTAATTTCAACAGTTGTTATTGATCTCACATTACAGCCAAGAATTACTTCTTTTCCCGGGCAGCTTTCTTGGCAGCTTTTTGGGCTTCAGCTTCAGCGCGAGCTGCTTCCTCGCGGGCATAGTTGGTCGGTCGAATGGAGGCATAATAGGATACTGGTCTGGAAAGACGCTCTTTATTGAAAATATTGTATTTCTGACGGTCGTAAACCGATATCTCATAGTCATGATCCATCTTGATGGCGTCAAAAGGACAGTATTCAGCGCACAATCCACAATTCATGCAAATGTCTACATCAATGTAAAATTCCGCAGGCTCAGGGACGGGTCTCCCGGTATCAGGATCATTGGTTCGCTCGATCCAGATACACTGTGGGGGACATACTTTGGCACAGATTCCACACGATGTACATCGGTCTTGTTTCTCTCCACTTTCATCGACCTCATAAATCAGGAATGGGATAAAGCGGAATTCTTCCGGCACAGGCAACTTCTCTTCTGGGTATTGGATGGTAAAAATACCTGTCGCATCGCCACTCTGCCGACTGGCGATCCCCTCTTCATTGTAATAACGCCTTTTACCCCTGGCTAACCAGCGGATATCTTCTATATATGTATTGACAAAGTGCTTCAGGGTGATGCTCAAACCTTTTAGTAATCCCTTACCGTACATTCCATCCATATCCAAGCTCCGTAACTGCTATTTATGCTCCTAGATCATTCCACCTAATTTGGGTGATCAGCGATCCGTTTCACCCAAGACAATATCGATTGAACCCAAGATGGCGACAACATCCGCAATTTTGTAATTCTTACACATCACACCTAATGCATTCAGGTTTATAAACGAAGGCGCCCTAACATGGTACCGCCACGGATTGGGTTTGCCGTTGGACACAACATAGAAACCCAACTCACCTTTTGCTCCCTCTATTCGTCCATAGGCTTCGCCGGCTGGCACACGCACCTGATATTGCGGTTTTCCTGTCTGAATATCTCCTCCCGGCATGTCTTTTATCACCTGTTCAAGGATCCTTATGCTTTGGCGAATCTCGTCCAGGCGGATCAAGTAACGATCGTAGATATCGCCATGGTAACGTACGGCGACATCAAAATCAAACCGATCATAAATCCCATAGGGGTCTGCTCTCCTGACATCATAAGGAACACCAGAAGCTCGCAACACCGGACCAACTGCTGAGTTGGCTATCGCTTGTTCTGCGGTAAGTACACCAATCCCTTCCGCACGAGAGCGAATTATCTCGTTGGTGGTCAGGAATGTGTCCAGGTCATCAATTTTACGGGGCAACCTGTCCTTGACCAACTCAGCAACTTTTTCAAAGACACCCTCCGGTAAGTCGCGTGCCACGCCAGCAAATCGGTAGTAATTACACATCATGCGTGATCCGCTGACAGCTTCGAATATATCAAGGATCAGCTCCCGCTCCTCAAAAGCATACAACAATGGCGTGAAAAACGCGCCGAGATCGTTCAACAAGAAACCAATGGCAGCCAAATGGTTAACGATACGGGTAAGCTCGGCCATCATCACGCGGATGTATTCTGCCCTTTCAGGTGGTTTTGTATCCATCAACTTCTCTACCGCCAGGACATAACCAAAGTTATTATTCATCGAATTGAAGTAATCCAAGCGATCGGTGAAAGGGATGTTCATGAGGAAAGTGTTTCGCTCGCCGATCTTTTCGTGATTGCGATGCAGGTAGCCCATCACCGGCTCGAGATCAACGATCGTCTCTCCTTCCAACCGCACCACCATGCGGAACACCCCATGAGTAGATGGATGCTGAGGTCCGAGGTTAACAACGATTTGATCGGTGGATAATGCCATCTCGCTTACAGGATGATCCAGCCGGCCTACACTAGAATAAACAGCGGTGTCCTCTTCCGATTTCCAACCATTCGGATCGAATCCAGGCGGGTATTCCACGTTCTTATTGAATGGATTCTCATCCTCCGCCCTGATCACCTGCCCACCGGGCCAACGACTTTTGAATGGTTTGCTATCACCCTCATAGAATGCCTCCTGCCAATCTTTGCGAAGAGGATGACCGTGAAATCCTTCCCACATCAGGACGCGTTTTAAGTTCGGATGCCCTTCAAAGCGGATACCAAGCAAATCCCATGCCTCCCGCTCCTGTAAATTCGCACCAGGATAGAGTTGAGTCAGTGACGGGAGAACCGGATCAGCACGCGGCACCTGAACTTTGAAGACCAACGCTGGTCCACCCGTAGTCCGGAAGGCGTGGTAGACAACTTCCATTTTATCTTCTGGCAGGTAATCCACACCGGTTACGGAAGACAGGAAATCGTAGCCCAATTCATCTCGTAAAGACCTGGCAAATTCGACCAGATTCTCAGCTGAGACCAGGTAGCCTTCATAACCTCTACGCTCATCTAAGGCAACGATGTCAGGAAAACGTTCTTCAAGTTCATCTTTTTCATCGACCAGGATTTCTTCGCTCATTCCGCTGCTCCGTTATTCAAGCTTCTTCTGCTATTGGGGTTGCTTCAGGCTCTTGTTCCTGAACAAGCTTTTCTGCGCTGTATTGTTTAATCATCTCGTATTCGCGGGGATCCATCAGGTCAGGTCCGAGTATAGGCACTGGAATAGGATCTAGAGGATCTTTGCTGTACCAACGCACATTTTTGATCGATTGTTTATCGATCTTCTTCTGCAATGTGATCAGTCCATGTAATAAGGCCTGGGGAGTAGGCGGGCAGCCGGGCACATAAACATCCACCGGAACGAACTTATCCACCCCATCCACGACATTGTAGCCCTCTTTAAAAGGACCTCCACCGGAAGCGCATGCACCCATGGCTAATACATATTTCGGTTCTGGCATCTGGTTATATAAGCGCACAATCTGGGGGATCATCTTCTTCGTGACTGTACCGGATACGATCATCAGGTCAGTTTGACGTGGGCTGGGGCGCATAACTTCCATTCCAAAGCGCGAGAAATCAAACCTACTGGTTGCCGCACAGATCATTTCGATACCACAGCAGGCAAGCCCAAACATCATCGGCCAAATAGAATTCCTCCGGCTCCAGTTATAAACCTTATCCAAGGTGGTGATGGCCACATCTCCTTGCATCTCTGGAGGGATATCGTAACCCGGAGAATTGAAGTTTTCTGTCATAACCTGTTGACCTCCTCAAACCATTCCTGAAAAATTGCTGCCAAGATCCCATCGTTGGCTAATTGCGGGTCGTCATCGAATTGCGGCAAGGCCAGAGTCCAATCATAGATGGTCATTAAAGACACCTGCTCTAAATTGACCCCCGGATGTGCTTCGGTTAATGCCTGGGCGATGGCGAACGAATCATCCCAGGTCAGTGGATCATCAATGATCTTCTTTCCTGGCTTCACGATGGTAAATTATAACGGATAAATTCAGTCTGTCAAACACCGAATTACGTAAAATATATTTTGCGTAATTCAAGGTTTGGATTATAATCTTCGCTATGAAATCCACCCGGCAAAGATTGCTGGAACTACTCAAGAATCGAAACAACCAAACTGCTGCAGAGCTCAGCCGCGCACTGGGTGTTACCCAGGCAGATGCGCGCTATCATTTATCAAAGATGGTCAATGAAGGATTGATCGTCGTCGTCGGACAACAGCGGGCAGGACGTCGCGGCCGGCCTGCGCGACGCTACGCGCTGGCTGAGGCGGCGCTGAAGGATAATTTTGATCTGCTTTCAAGCGCCTTACTCACCATCACACTCGCCGATCTTTCACAGGAGGAGCAGAAATCATTTCTGTGCCGGGTTGCAGCTGCGCTGGTTGGTGAGACGGATCTCCAGGGACCCCTATCGCAGCGCCTAGTGCGGGCGATCGAAAAGCTCAACGAGCTCGGTTATGTCTCACGCTGGGAGGCACATGCCACTGCGCCGCGGCTGATCCTGGAAAACTGCCCGTTCGCCAAATTGCTCAATCAACACCCCCAACTTTGCCAGCTAGATGCCTGCATGCTGGAAATATTGCTTGATGAGCGTGTCCTCCAGATCGAATCACGAGCAGATAATCCCTCCAACGATTGTATCTACATCGTTGGAGGGTAAATTAATACCAAATCTCAGGAAATTTATTTGATTGAAGTTGGACAGGGTATGAGAGCAGATACTTCATACTAAATCAAAGATTCCAACCATCAGGGAAGTTTTTGCGGAGACAAGCTGCTTGGTGAGAAGGGTGCGCACCAATCAGTGTACAGCTGGATTGTGATGTCTGATATTAATGAATTGACGCGCCGCGCCCCCCGAATAATACCCAGTTCATTTAGCCCGACCTTGGTCTGGAGGGGAGACTTCAATCTATCTCAGGTTCACAGAGCGGCTCAACGCGGTAGAGTTCACGCTGTTCGCAGGTCAGGTCAGGAATGTAACGATTGTTCTGGGTCCAGGAAAGTAAATCATCTAACGTGGAGTCAATCCGCCACAGCTCCACGGTTCCGTCATGGAACCCGACCACTGCATGATTCCCATCCGGGATGAAGTTTGAACTTATGGTAAACCCATCCTTATAGCGCCGGATTTCTTCACCAGTATCTACTTGCCAAAGAGAGGTAATACCGCTCAAACTACCACCGAATAACAGCGTTTCATCTGGTGAGAGTTGTAAAGCTGATGTCATTCCGCCAGCGTGGTTATCATAGCGATGCAGGATATTCCCGGTTTGTGTATCCCAGAAAATTATCTGTGAATCTGCACCTCCTGAAACGAGCCGCTGACCGTCGTTACTGAAGGTCATGCCCGCTGCAAATTGCTGATGCCCGGTCAGCTCCCGGATTTTTGCGCCACTTTCCACATCCCAGACGATGATCGGTCCTTTTGAATGTGCAGCATAGATCTGCTTTCCATCCGGACTGAATTGGACATCCCAATAGGATTCAATAGACCAAGGGCTATCCACCCAGTAATCTTCAAAGCGCCGAATTTCTTCCCCTGTTTCCATGTCCCAGAGGATCGCCATGGCACCATTGCCAGCAGACACAGCGGATCGTCCATCAGGGCTGAATGCAAGGGCCGATACAGCATAAGGTTGTCCCACGAAGCGGTGAATTTCTTCCCCGGTTTCTATATCCCACAGGATGATATGCCCCGATTCTTCCTTCTCTGCATCTAAATAACCCGCCCCAACCAACCCTTTTTTTCCATCCGGTGAGAAGGTCACCGCAGTGATTGGTAGATCGTCTACTAAGCGGTGAATTTCTTCCCCTGTTTCGACATCCCACAAGGAGACGGCGCCATCTCTGGAACCGCTCAACATGGTTCGACCATCGGGGCTGAGGGCGAGATCCCCTAGAATCGTGCCGGGACCGCTAAATCGGTGGATAAACTGCCCGCCCTGCAGTTTCCACACCCGCACCCCTAGATCAACCCCTGTCGTGACAGCATAAGATCCATCCGATGTAATCGCTACGCTGAGGATGCCGCGGCTGTGCCCGGTACTGGATCGTAAGATGGCGCCCGATTGCGGATCGATGGTGCGCAGAATACTTAAATCGCCGATCAAAACCGTGCCATCCAGAGGGTGAAATGCTAACGATAGCACACCTCCATAGGTATAAGTATTCAGAAGCTCACCCGTCGTGAAATCCCAAATCGCCAGCCCGGCTTCGACTAGAGCCCCCATCACCCGGGTGCCATCCGGGCTGAGTGCGATGTAACGCAGCCGGACAGAGTTGGTGCCCTGGTATTGCTCAAATTCACGGATGACCTGTCCCGTCTGGGGGTCGATCAAGGTTAATACGCCATCTACACTGGCGATCAAAATGGCTGATCCATCTGCGGTGTAGACAAGGTCTTCAATATAGGACCCATGTTCGAATTGGCGAAGGACTTCACTGGAGGCATGGTCCCATATTACCAGGCGGCTCTGTTCTTCCGCTCCAATCGTGGCAAATTGTGCACCATTCGGGTGAAAGGCAATTTTTTGGCGGTTGGCGTATGTATCAATCTGGCGAATGAGCTCACCACTTGCTGTCTCCCAGAACATGATCAGGTCATTGAAAGTGGCTGCTACAACTCCTCCATCTGGACTGAAGGCGACATTTTTAACCCAGGGTGGATCGTCTTTTGTAGGTACCTTATGCTCCCAAAGTAATTCGCCTGTCTCCAGCTCCCAGAGGTGGACGAATCCGTCATCTGCGCCACCGAAAAATGTTTTGTCATCCGGACTGAGGGCTGACCAGGTCACCATATCTGTATTGCCGGTAAGCATGCGAACGGTTCCCGGTGCATAGGCGGCTTCACTCAACTGCGCTTGCGCAAGGGCCGAGTCTGGATTGATTGATACAGCCTGCCAGCCAAGCGCCAGTGCTGTATCCATATCGTCATTAGCGAGGGCCGCTTGCGATCCGGCTACCAGGGCAACATTCTGGGCATCGGCTGCGCTATCCAAGGCAGCTTGGCGCTGGTTGGCAGCGATGAATGCAAGCCCGGCACTAACCAACGCGGCCAGGGAGAAGACCACCACCAGCACCTGGAGCACTCGCCTGGCGCGCTGTTCCAGTTTCACCTCACGTGCCTGGCGGGCAGTCTCGGCGGCTCTCCGTTCATCCCGCAATGCGAGGCTGGCTTGAAGATAGTGAAAATCGCTCTGCGTCAAGGCTAGCTGGGTAGACTCGCTCCAGGAGGCGAACTGCTCCAACCGCGTGCCTCGCAAGGCAAAGCTGGCATCCTGGTCTGCCTGGCGCCAATCCTCGGCTGCACGAGACAGCTGCCGCCGCATGCGCAGGTCATCGCGGTTCTCATCCAGCCAGCGACGCAAGCGCCCCCATTCGCGCAACAGGGCTTCGTGAGCGATCTCGACAGTTGGACTGCGGCTCTCGGGATCGTGGTCGAGCGTTAACAGGCGGTAAGCAGCATAATCATCGATGATCTGGTCCATCAGTTCTTCGTCCTGAACGATGGCGGTCAGTTCTGAACGAGGTGCTCGCTGCCGGGTTTCAGGAGAGTCAGCAGAATCGTCATCCACAGCGACCAGCCCGAGGAACAGCTGGCGGATCGCCTCCTGCCCGGCGCTTTCCTGCTCGTGATAGAGTTCCTCCGCCCGGCGGGCCAGTGCACCAGCGGTGCCCCCAATTTCCTCATAGGCTGCATGAGTCAACGTAAGACCATCCCGCACTTCGAACAACTCTGTCAGAGCATATTGCAGCAGGGGCAGCGCACCGGGTTGGTAGAGCACATCATCTATAATCGTGGCCACCAATCCCGGTTCGTACGCAACCCCCGCTCGATCCACCGGGTACAAGATAGCCCTTTCCAATTCTTCGGCGGTGAGGGGCAGGACAGTTTCAATATGATTGCGGATCAATTTGCCAAATTCTGGGTAATGCAACGGGCGATCGTAGAAATCGGCCCGCAGGGTGATGATGATGCGCACCCTGCTGCGTGGATCGGTTGCCGCAGCAATCAGGATGTCCAGGAAGTGTGCCCGGGAGGATTCAGCTGGGACCAATGTGAACAGTTCCTCAAACTGGTCAATCACCAAAAGCAGCTCGCTGTTATCCCTGGGCAGGATCAAGTCCACCGCGCGCAGCAGTCCATTGCGATCTCGTTCCAACTGCTCGCGAATATTACCTGCCTGGTCAGCGGCTACACGGAGCAGCGCCACCTCCAATTCATCCAGCGGTCGCGAGCCTGGGGTCATTCCCACGATAAACCAGCGCTCTGAACCCTCGATGGCGCCATCCCAAAGCTGCGGGATCAACCCAGCATTCACCAGGCTGGATTTGCCGCTCCCGCTGGGACCAATAATAGCCAGAAACCGGTCACCATTTCTCTTGGCATCCTGGGAAGTGTTATGAGAATTGTTTGCGGCCAACCTGCCCAGGACCTTTTCTAAAAATGCCTCCCGGCCGAAAAAGTCACTCCGATCGGATGTTTCGAAGGAGCGCAGTCCTTTGAAAGGATTCGCCGGCTGCAGTGAAGCGACGCTGACAATTTCTGATTTCATTTCGCCGGGTTGCTTTTCCGATCCATCCTCCATTAATAGTTTCAATTCTCGAGCTCGCACAACCGCCTGTTTGCGGCTTCTCACCCCCAGTTTTTTATAGATCTGGCGGATATGCCACTTGACAGTGGATTGTTCAATATACAAATCTTGTGCGATCTGCCGGTTGGTGTTCCCCTGGACGATCATGCCCAGAATTTCTTGCTCCCGCAGGGTCAACGATTCCAGGAGGTCGGCGGCTCGGCCAGCCTCGCTCAACTTGGCAGCCTCCCGGAATTCCGCAGCCATGGCGATGACATCTGCGTAGCGATGTTTTGGATCCTTGGCAGTTGCCCGCTGCAGGACGGCATTGATATCATCTCGAACGTGGGGATCGAGCGGTTCGATCGTTGGGATAGGATCGTTGATATGTTTGTACAAGCGATCGATGGCATTCAATCCAGGGAAGGGAGGTGAACCGGTCAAGACTTCATACAAGGTGATACCCAGGCAGTAAATATCCGTTTGCGGAGTGACAGGCTCGCCACGCGCTTGTTCTGGAGAGGGTGATCCAATTATCCGTTGACCTGTGATGGAGGCGTCACCCATTTGACCCATATCTAATGCAATCCCAAAATCGGCTAGGTAGGCATTCCCTTCCTCGTCGAGCAGTACATTTGAAGTTTTTAAATCCCGGTGAATGATGCCATTCGCATGCGCAGTCGCCAGAGCAGACACTACATGATCGAGCAGCAGTCCAGCAGCCTCCAGGTCAAATGGTCCCTCTGCGAGCGCTTCCTTAAGGCTGCCGCCGCGCAACCAGCGCATGACCAGGTACGCGCCGTCCGGACTGCGCCAATAATCATAAAGTGGCACGATGTGCAAATGTTCCAGCCGGGCGACAAGTCGCGCTTCTGCCTCGAACCGGCGGATAAATTCCGGTTGGTTTGCATAGCTGGGTAGGATGATCTTGACCGCCACCTCCCGGCCAATTGTCGATTGGTATGCACGATAAACGGCGCCGAATCCCCCAGCACCTATCCGCTCAATTAATTCA
>Ga0209742_10001203_pt1 | contig 12202 bp, 8 predicted proteins | sample DeeMarSeWOR38_10_FD_187462 | JGI IMG/M metagenome (GOLD analysis project Ga0209742, IMG submission 187462) | Marine sediment microbial communities from White Oak River estuary, North Carolina - WOR-3-8_10 (SPAdes) (version 2) | ecosystem: Environmental > Aquatic > Marine > Intertidal zone >... | reverse complement strand
AAAACATCCGGCTGCTGATCCAGCTCAAGCAACCAGTCATGGTGATTGTTCAATATGGTCTGACAGACAGCGTTTGACACCACCTGTGGCGACTCTGCCAGCATTGAAGGGCTTGCCATTACCCAGGCGAGATCACGAACGTGCGCATGATAAAAAGATAAGTTCACGCCAGCATAGTAAACTGAACTGCGGCTTTATCCAAGCTGGGCAAAAAGGATTGGTATTGTCAGTAAAAATATCAGGGCCTGATGCCGCAAGTCGAGCTAGACACCAGGCCTTAAATTACGATTAAACACTGGAAGAACTAATTCAGCTCTTCATCATCAAAAATTTGCACCTGGGTATTTTGTTGCTCACCAAGGCAACAGGATTCTTCCAGCACCAGATCAATAGTCTCGTAGGGGAGTTCATATTGTTCGTATTCATTGTCATCTAAAATAATAATAGAAATGATCTTCGACGTTTCGCCTTCAAGAAACTCCAACACGCCGGAAGTACTCTCAATTGCGTAGTCACTATCAAGTGTGGCAGTACCGCCGGTAATTGTGTACCGCGCACTGATCGTGCCTTGTGCACCATCCACGCGTTGCACTTCGATTTCCACCAGGTTGGGACGACTTCTGCCGAGTTCCGCGGTTTCATAAATTGCCTGAGCAAACTGGAGTTGCCCTCTTGGGTCCATCGTTTGTTGTTCCTGTGTGGTATAGGTGAAATAAGTTGCCCAGTTCCGTCCCGGAAAATCCAGGTCACCCGCCCAGGCTGTTTCATTGCCCTGCGCAGAAACCACTACGGCATGGGTGGCCAGGTAAATATCCATTCCCACGCTCCACTCCAGGTCATCAATCACGTAGGTAACATTATGCACTGGTTCAGGGTGACTGGTAGTGACATCAAATCGGCCGGGAATAGGATTACCCGAACGGTTGGTGTGTAATCCACTGTAGTCCAATGCAGCGTCAAGGTGTGTTTCAGTGATCGCCCAGTCCGCCGTGGTTTCATATACCACAATAATACTGGCGTCATTATTGGTTACCGTTATGGTACCAACCTCGATGAACTGACCACCCAGCAGCGGGATCACCAATGGATCTACGGTAATACTATCCAGTGCTGACACCTCTGAAACCTCTTCGATGGTGGTAACGTCAGTATCACCGGATTCGATTAATGATGACTGCCCATCTGCCACGCTTAAAGCAGTGGACTGATTTGATTCCTGCTTACAGGCGGGCAACATCATAATAAAAAACAACAGTAATAAAATATTGCAAACACCATGTTTCGCGATAACTACGGCAGGCAACCACTCTCGACATATAAACTGCAACTTCCTCATAACTTCCTCACTGTTTCTTTATGCTACTGAAATGTGAAGAAGGTCTCACAAGTTGTATGCCAAGGTTCTCACAATACTGCTAACTGAATGATAAGAAAAAGGAAAGCAAGCTGTGCAACATTCAAATCTAATCAACTCGGATTGTGCTTGATTTGGCAGGAATGAACAATTTTGTCACTTAACTTACAAAACAGTCACTGACAGTAAGCTGGATACACATTAACGCTAATGGCACCGTGATCGAGTTAACATTTTTAGAAATTGGCCTGGTTACTATGAATAGGCAGGCATGATACGTCCTGCATTACTGGTTCAGGCATGTATTTTTGCATACACTTAAAGCACCAGCAGAACATAGTCGCACGATGGTTCAGGCGCTCTGCGCACAATAGCTCAGGCACTCTGCAAACGGGTTTGTTTTACAATCGCGATCGCGATCAGCGGCAAGGAGAGCACCAGTAACGTCACTGTGATGAGCAAAATACCTAGCTCATCGTAGTTGGCCGGGACGTTTATTGCGCCGGTTTGCGGATCTTTGACTTCCCGCGTAATGGTGTAAATTTGATTGACATATTTGGTACCCAGTTGGCTGGCTGACAATGCCAGGTTGGTAAAGGATGCCATAACAGCAAAAAACGTGGCTTTTAACTGCGCCGGTGCCGAGTTAGCTATCCATGCCAACATGGGGATCATGGCAATTTGTCCCAACGGTGATTCCAGCGCGGTATCCACCAGGGCAATAAACCTGGCATCGACTATGCCGCCGGTATGCGCGGCAGTCCATTCATGCAAGCCATAATACATACCCACAATCGGTAAAGTTAAAAACGTGCCGACTATTGTTAAAAACACCACTATATAGGCTATAGATTTTTCCGCCATAAATCGCCGGAAGATAAACATACCAAATAACGTTAATGAGGCACCAATAAGAGACAATACAGAAAGAAACTGTTGATCAAAGCCCAGTTCGTCAATCATCCACCAGGTGGATCCAGGACCAGGCGTTGGTGTGGCACGATAAACAAAAATAATAAATGCTGTGCCCACCAAAGTTCGGCGCGCATCCACATCCAGTACTTTCACCAGACGCGACATCAAAAACAGAATAATTGCCATGGAGCCAAAAAAGATAATTTCCTGGTTATAAGGAATGTTGCCCAACCCCATCGTCAAGGTAAATATCACAAACACCAGGCTACCACCCAGGATCCACCAGTTAGGTGCCGGCGCTTCTTCCTGCACGTTGATCATGTGCCATGCCTCAGTGCGACCATGCCCAAGCAGACGAAACTGTTTAAACTCTTTCCATTTGAGGTAGTAACCCAGGGTGACACCCAGTACCGAAACAACGGGAATAAACATGGCAAGCTGATAAATGTCGGTATAGATTTTAACTTTTTGCGTTTCCTCCAGCGCTTGCACACCACTAAACATATAGACATTCAACAGCGCTACAATAACACCACCACCGATAATCGCCACTCGCCCCAGGGTTTGCATGGTAGTATGCATGAGCCGTTTGGTATCCTTGTCAAACGGTTGGCCGTCAGGCTTAAATTTCGGCACCGCTTCCACGGTCATAGCATCCGCCACCACATCCTGCACGACATAACCCGTTGGCGCCAGCAATACGCTAATCACAAACCATGCTTCGGCTGACATCACCTGACGCATGGCATCAGGGTCGGATAACAACCCGACCATAATCAACAAACTTGCCGCAATTAGGCTAGCGCCAACAAACACCATTATCGACTTGAAGCGCCAGATCAGATCAACCAGATGACCCAGGGGCATTTTCAACGCCCAGGGGATACCAGCCCAGAACCCCAGTGCCGCAAGAAACTCCGCTGATAGTCCAAGATATTCCTTAACGAAGAACGTACCGACGATACCGGTTAAACCCGACACACCCGCCGCCACATACACCATTAACGGCGGCAGATAGGAAAGACGCATTTCGCGTCCCAGCTCAAAAATATTACGGTCGATCCAGTGATAGAGTTTTTTCAACATGGTCATGACAGATACATCATCCGCGTTAGTGTACTTATGATATCGGTTATAAATGGAATTATTAGTATGTTTAGACCTCTAGACTAACAAGGAATACAACAAACCTGTCGCAGCGCAGGCACCAATTGTGGTAATGATTCCAACTTTATATCTGAATAAAGCGATAAACGCCGCAACACCAACCAGCGCGGCAAACCATTCAAAGCGTCCCTCAAAACCGGCTGGCCACAGCACATGATACGCGAAAAAGACGGCAAGGTTCACCACTACACCCACCACCGCCGCGGTAATACCCGTTAAGGGAGCGGTAAATTTTATGTCGTGCCGCGTAGCTTCCACGGATGGCCCGCCAATTAGAATAAACATGAACGATGGCAGAAAAGTAAAGAGTGTAGCAATAACCGCACCGACAGCACCGGCGAGCGGCACCAGCTCCGGTCCAAAAATCTCCTTGCTCCAGCCGCCTACAAAGCCGACAAATGCTACTACCATAATCAGTGGCCCAGGCGTTGTCTCGCCCAGCGCAAGACCATCGATCATTTGGGTTGCACTCAACCAGCCATACGTTTCCACGCCACCCTGATAGACATAGGGCAAGACTGCATACGCGCCGCCAAAGGTGACCAATGCGGCCTTGGTAAAAAACCACCCCATCTGGATCAACACACCTTGCCATCCATATAGACCAACAAGTATTGCCATTACCCCACCCCATAGCACGGTGCCGGTTAATGTGATAAGCATGAGACGACTCCATTTAAACCGGGCATGGTCCGGTACCGGCGTGTCGTCGTCAATCAAGGCTGGGCCATAGGACTTGCCTCCATCACCATGATGGCCAGAGCCTGCTTTAAATTGCTGCGGTGCTATGCGCGAGCCAGCATAACCAAGCATGCCCGCGGCCAGCACGATCAAGGGGAACGGAATGTCAAATATAAAAATGGCAACGAACGCGAGTAACGCAATGAACCGTAACGCATGAGTTTTCAGCGCGCGCGAACCGATACGATAAGCCGCAAACACAACGATCGCGGTTACCGCGGGTTTGATGCCGTAAAGAATTCCCTGCACCACTGACACGTCACCATAGGCAAGATATATCCAGGTTAACACCATAAGAATAAACAGGGACGGCAGAATGAAAAGCAGGCCCGCCACAATCCCGCCCGCTGTACCATGCATTAACCAACCGATGTAAGTCGCCAGCTGTTGGGCTTCCGGTCCTGGCAGCACCATGGTGTAATTCAACGCATGCAAAAACCGATGTTCGGAGATCCAGCGTCTTTTTTCCACCAGTTCCTGGTGCATCATGCTGATCTGCCCTGCAGGACCACCAAAGCTGATAAACCCCAGTTTTAGCCAGTAAAGAAATGCTTCCCCGAATGAAACTCGTTGCGGTGGTTGTTGCACGGCTTCGGCAAGCGCTGACATATAGTGGTTTACTCCTGTCGTTCAGGATTTCACGAAGGCGATTGATATGCCGTCCCAGAGCAAGCAACAGTAGCACGGATTTTCGCTATATCGAAGAATAAACATTTGGCAATTAGTTAGACAAATTTGCTGCGAAACATGAAAAATACCGCGCCCAGCAGGCACAATGCCGCCCAAAGATAATCAAGCTTGAGTGGTTCTTTCAGGTACAGAATCGAAAACGGCACAAAAACACTGAGGGTAATCACTTCCTGCAGGATTTTAAGTTGCCCCACACTCAATGCCGTATACCCGATGCGATTGGCCGGAACCTGGAATAAATATTCGAACAAGGCGATACCCCAGCTGATCAGGGCCGCGATAATCCACGGCTTGTCGTTGAGTTCCCTGAGATGCGAATACCAGGCGAACGTCATGAACACATTGCTGCACAACAGCAAAGCGATCGAAATGATAATGGGATTCACAGGTCATGACCCTATTGCTAAAAGCTTTAGATAAAGGTTTTACAGCTCATGACAACACCCGGGCGGGCATTTGTCGCACCAACATTAGCGCAACTTTGTGTTGACGTCCATGGATATTAAGAGAGGGAAACTTTGTATATGCTGCGAATAATGGGATAGGATAAGCTTGCTAAACTAATTTTTTCCGGCATGCACCGAATAGATCAGTTCCTGACAAATCTGAGATAGCCTTCAGTGACATCCGTGAATCCGCCCATTCCACCCATACCTCCAGGACCTGTACCGGATTGATCGCATTTTCGACTAGTCACGCCGTCTGCAAAATTTACGCAATAAAATCCATCAACCGATAGAGTTGAACTTCGAAAATAGCCGCTCGGTGTATTACGAAAAACCACAATATTGATTGCAGGATTCGCACAGGATGACTCAACAATCGAAGATAATTCCTTGATGTTTGGTACCCGCCAGTCTTTGTAGCCAGCATAACCAGTGTTATTAATATTTCCTTCAAAAGCCAAAGCTTCATTCGATACAAACTGTCTTGCAGCGCCATCACAACTGCCGCTCAGACTGTTATACGTTTGTCCTTCGGAACATTTTTTCCATACCAATCCGGTATTCTTGTCTAACACGGTGCCGTTACCCTGGTCATCAAAGCGTTCGTTAGGGGTAACTACTTGCATGTTGTCGTTGCAATCTTGCCCATGCGCAACAGCATGCACGAGAAAAAACAACGAAAAAAATACCGCAATTTTTTTGAATCCAGGTTTCATATTATCATCGCGTTTAATAATCACTGCGCACTAAGCGGACATGTGCATCCAGATTCTTGTCAAAAGTAGTCAGATATGGATTATACACACCACGATAGGCCCAGACTTTTAGCGGTTCACCGGCGACTGTTGTTGCCGTCCAATAGCCGCTAATATCATTGATAATATCCGGGAAATATTCAATATCGTGCATCAAAGTTGAACCTACCCAACTATAATTGATCAAGGAATTCAATTCCTCCCGGGTGGGCAAACGCCAGTCGTTGTATCCGCACAAATTCATGGCGTTAATGATGTTAATATACGAGTATGTATCGCACGATAGGCCCACGCAATTTCCGCCATTTTGGGTGCCGGCATCACCACCGTTACGGCCGTCGTCCGGTTCATACCATGAATAAGTCGATACCCAATCACTCACTGAACCTAAACTGGACTTTATCTCCCAGGTGAGACCGGTCTGATTATCATAGACACAGCTCCAGGGACTAATAACAAATGGTGTTAACTGATCGACCAAGATATTCCCATTCTCATCCAGTTTGAGAAAATCAAACCCTGCATAGCCCCCACCTATTTTTGTCAAAGTGGCCAACTGAGCCTGATAATCACGCCCATACATGCCATCCTGGGGCAGATGGATATTTGAATCACAGGATCCTACCCCCACATCATCGGCACAATACATCCAGCCGGTATCGTTGAGCTGAAAAATATTCTGGGTGTTGGGTGCATCAAAGTGTGTCGCGGTAGGTCCCAAGTCTGTCGAACCGGAAGGTCCTGATGAACCACTGCTGCATGCGAGCAACAGAATTGCCCAAAGCGAAATGAATAAGAAATGAATATTCCGTTTTGTCATGAATTCTAGCAGACCTACTATGGCAACTCAGTAATATCTATTATTCATGACGCGCACTATCTGCGCAACCTGAGAATCGCACTGTGGGGCAAAACTTTCACACTTATCAGTTGACTGGTTCTGTTACTGGTTCTTCAACAACCTGATGTCGCCGCGCCACTAAAGTATATACCACAGGAATAACAAACAACGTAAGCAGCGTACCGACAGTAAGACCACCCACGATAACCCAACCGATGGGTTGGCGGCTTTCTGCGCCGGCGCCAACGGCAATTGCCAGCGGTAGTGCACCCAGCACCATGGCCGCAGTAGTCATTAATATGGGACGCAAACGCAACCCGGCAGCCTCAATGACGGCTTCGCGAATGGACTTACCCTGCAGCTGCAAGTCATTAGCAAAAGCAACAATTAATATGCCGTGCTTGGTGATCAGCCCCACCAACATTACCAACCCGACCTGGCTATACACATTAATAGTAATGTCGGTGAGGTACAAGGTTAACACCGCACCGGTAATCGCCAGGGGTACGGTGAGCATGATGATGAACGGATCGACAAAGCTTTCAAATTGCGCCGCCAGCACCAGATAAATAAATGCCAATGAAAGCAAAAACACGAAATACAACGCCGCGCCGGATTCGCGGAATTCCCGCGATTGGCCATCCAGTGATGTCTGCATTTCCGGCGGTAACACTTCTTTGGCCGTGGCTTCCATAAAATCCAGCACTTCACCCAGTGTATAACCAGGTGCCACATTCGCCGAAATAATGGTTGCACGAAAACGGTCGAAGTGATTGAGCTCCTTAGGGGCAACGGTTTCGTCCAGCTCCACCAGGTTTGCTAATTGTACCAGTTGACCATCGGTACCACGCACATATATAGAAGTGAGGTCACTGGGTGTGGCGCGGTCTTTGTCTTCCACTTTGACAATAACATCGTATTGTTCACCCTCGCGTTTGAAGCGTGTGACCTGCCTTCCACCCAACAGGGTTTCTACCGTGTGACCAATATTGGCCACGCTGGCCCCCACATCCGCGACCTTGTCACGGTTCAGGGTGACCGCCAGTTGTGGTTTATTCAATTTAAGGTCACTATCCAGATTGGCCAGCCCGGGATAACTGCGTGCTTTTTCCATAAACTTGCCGACCGCCTCGTTTAATTGCGCATATGACGTTCCCATCAATACAAACTGTACTGGTGGATTGCGAAAACTTTGTCCCAGCGAGGGTGGATTTATAGGGAATGACAGCACGCCCGGCAAGCCGAACATTTTTGGCGCCAGCTCTCCGGCGATTTGTTGTTGTTTGCGTTCGCGTTCTTCCCAGGGCTTTAGACTCACGAACGACAAGGCGAAATTCACTGGGTTAGGCCGTTCAAGACCGGGTGCCACCACCATAAAGTAGGTTTTGACTTCCGGGATCTGGGCATACAAACCTTCGATCGCACGCGCATATTTATCGGTGTACGCCATGGTGGCTCCCTCTGGCGCAATAGTAATGCCGATTAAAATACCGCGGTCCTCCACAGGAGCCAGTTCCGATTTGAGATTGGTGAACACCCAGGCGCCGAACCCAGCAACACCCAGGCCCAGCAAAATAACCAGCCAGCGCACATTGAGCGCATGATTCAACAAGGATTGATAGCCGGCGTTAAGTTTTATAAAAGCTTGTTCGGTAACATTATAAAACCAGTTGTGCTTTTTCTCGTGGCGCAGCAGCTTGGAACACATCATTGGTGTCAGTGTAAGTGCCACAAAGCCTGATATCAAAACCGCACCCACAACAGTCAAAGCAAACTCGGAAATCAATCGGCCAGTGTTGCCGGTGGAAAATGCCAGCGGCGCAAAAACCGCGGCCAATGTTAGCGTCATAGCAATAATAGCAAAGGCGATTTCTTTACTACCTTCCATGGCAGCATCGTATGGCCGCATACCTTCCTCAATGCGTCGGTGAATGTTTTCCAGCATAACAATCGCGTCGTCCACCACCAGGCCGATCGCCAGCACCAGCCCCAGCAGGGTAAGAATGTTGATGGAAAAATCCAATGCGAACAGGAAAAAAAACGCACCGATTAGTGAAACCGGTATGGTAACAAAGGGAATCAGCGTCGCCCGCAGTGAGCGTAAAAACAGGAAAATCACCAGCACCACCAGGATCAATGCTTCAACAATGGCGGTGTAAACCGAATCAATAGAGCGTTCGATGAATAACGACGAATCGAATGCCACCTGTAACTTCATACCTTCCGGCAATATTTCGTTAATTTTCGGCACCTCTGCCTTGACCGCGCGTCCCACTGCCAGGGTATTGGCGGTGGATTGTTTTACCACGCCCAGACCCACGGCCGGATTACCGTTGACGCGTACCGCATTACGTTCATCAGCGGCACCAATGGACGCATAACCCACGTCAATCAGACGTACCGGGTAACCATCCACTTTACGAATAATCATTTGATTAAACTGGTCCGGTGTACGCAAATCGGTTTGCATTAACACGGTAAATTCGCGCATGTCGCTCTCAATACGTCCGGAGGGAACTTCCAGGTTTTGCGCTCTTAAGGCGTCTTCCACATCCAGCGGCGTCAGGCGCCGTGCTGCGAGGCGGTCGCGGTCCAGCCAGATACGCATGGCGTAACGGCGTTCACCGCCAACAATAACGCTGGCGACACCGGGCAAGGTTTGCAGACGATCGACAATATAGCGATCGGCATAGTCTGTAATCTCCAATGCATTGTGCCGCTCACTGGAGAACGCAATCCAGATAACCGCTTGTGCATCGGCATCCACCTTGGCCACCACGGGATCATCCGCTTCATCCGGTAAGCGGCCACGCACCCGAGCGACACGATCACGTACATCATTGGCTGCAGCATCCTGGTCTCGCTCCAGCAAAAATTCCACGGTCACCTGGCTGACTTCTTCCCGGCTGACGGATTTAATAGTGCGGATGCCTTCAATGCCGGCCAGGGCGTCTTCAATGGGTTTGGTAATCTGGCTTTCAATGATTTCCGCGCTGGCACCGGTAAATACGGTGCGCACGGATACCACGGGCGTATCGATCTTGGGATATTCACGCACAGACAGACGATCGTAGGAGATGATACCGATCAACACCAGCATCAGACTCATCACCGTGGCCAGGACTGGCCGGCGAATGGAAATGTCAGGCAAAATCATGACTGCTTACCTGGAGCGGTACCTGAATCGGCAGGGGCAGGTTGATTGATGGGCATGACCGGCGCTTCATTACGCAGTTTCATTTGCCCGGCGGTAATCACGGTGTCACCGGCATTTAAACCTTCGAGCACTTCCACCTGCCCTTTCAAACGCTTGCCGATTTTGATTTTGCTCATTAACGCCTTGCCATCAACCACCCGATATACAAACATGTCCCTGCCTACCGGCCACAAAGCTTCTTCGGGAATTAACAGCGCATTTTCCCGGCTGGCCAGTCGCAACTGTACTTTGGCAAATATACCGGGACGCAACATACCGCGATCGTTACTGATCTTGGCGCGCAACAGGATACTGCGGCTGGCTTCTTCCACTCGCGGGGCAATGGCGAAGACCTTGCCAGTGAAAACTTCATTGGGAAAGGCATCGGTGACTACAGTAACATCCAGGCCGATGCGCAATTCCGGGAGATAAATTTCCGGGGCGCGAAAATCCAGCTTTAACAGATGGATGTCTTCCAGGTTGACCAGCTCCTGTCCCGGTTGCACTACGTCACCAGGACTGACTTTACGCAAACCTGAGACACCGCTGAACGGCGCGCGGATCTCGGTTTTGGATAGTCGGTCTTTGTACAATGCCAATTGCGCTTTTACTTCGTCCAGTTTCGCCGCATCTTCATCATATTGCTGCTGGCTGATTAAATTCTTTTTCAACAAGTCCTGCGAACGATTAAATTTCAGCTGCGCCAGTTTTACGGTGGCTGCGCTTTCCGCCACCTGGGCGCGGTATTCCGATGCGTCCAGCGAAAATAATCTCGCACCTTTTTTTACCGTTTGCCCTTCATCGAAATGAATGGTTTCAATACGGCCACTGATTTGCGGGCGGATAGTGACCGATTCGTTGGCCTGTAATGTACCCACGGCGGAAATATCCACGTTGACAGTACCTTGTGCCACTAAAGCCACTTCTACTGGCATGGCAGGCGGTCCACCACCCATGCCACCACTTTTACCGCCGGCTGGTGCTGCATTAACGCCTGTCGCAAGGCAAAAACAGACAACCCACATGAGCGCCAGGGACCTGGAGTATTTACGCTGATTACGCGAATTAGCAATAGCCACGTGAAATGTGTGTGGCAAGGATGTATTAAAACTGTGCATTTTTTTTGTAATGACCTGGTTTATTAGACGTTATATTTGCGACCTGAGCAGAGCAGTATAGACAACTTATTAGCGCAAATTGCATTCATGAAAGCAAATATATTCTTAGATATCAGCGTTTGGAAACCGATCATCCAGTAGCCGGGCCGGTTAACCCAAAAAGTTCATTAACTAAATCGCCAGCGTGGCGACTGGATGACCTTCAGTGAAACATGGGGTGTTAATCGTGATAACGATCGTTTTATCGGATTTTAACGGTGACGGTTTTCAAACCCTGTTGGGTCAGATTGGCAAAATAGACAGTATTTTCATCCAGAAATATGCCATCAGCTCCCAGAGGGAACCAGTAATGCGCCACTTCGATGTGTTCCTGCATCTCGATAGTTGATGCAGTAACTGCAAGCGCCATCAATCCTTTAGGTTTGGTGGGATATAAAACCGTTATCGTTCCAGGATGTTCATCTGTACCAGCCCATATAGCCGGCTGGCTCTCACGTACGATCGGGTGATTAAAATAAGTGCCGCAGCTTTCACAATCCATGCTGGCATCCCATTGATCGACGATTTCCCCCTGTTCATCCAGCAAATAGGCAAATGCTTTGGGCGAAACCACCGAAAATACTCTGCCGATTTTATGCAGCAGGCTGTCGCCCACATAATTTCCGACAACAAGAAACCGATTGATGTTCGGCAGGTATTGCACATCGTAATGATAATAAACCAGGTTCGCCTTTAACAAACTGGTCTCTTTCACCAGCTTGTTGGCTTGCGGATCATAGACAGTGAACATCAAGTTACCGTAATCACTTTCGTCAACATAACGCTGCCAGACCAGCATGGCGTGTTGCTCGGAGCCCGCCACCAACGGCCACCAGTCTCGGGGGGAACCTTTATCCACCGCGATGCCGCGATGACGAATCCGCTGACCCTGGACATTTACCACGTCTACATGGATATCATTGGCGCTGCCCGCGTCATC
>Ga0209742_10001200_pt1 | contig 12229 bp, 10 predicted proteins | sample DeeMarSeWOR38_10_FD_187462 | JGI IMG/M metagenome (GOLD analysis project Ga0209742, IMG submission 187462) | Marine sediment microbial communities from White Oak River estuary, North Carolina - WOR-3-8_10 (SPAdes) (version 2) | ecosystem: Environmental > Aquatic > Marine > Intertidal zone >... | reverse complement strand
CCAAACTGAATTTGCCCTGCTGACGGATAGGAGAAAAACGGTCAAGGCAATCTGCCGGATGGTGCAAAAACTTACCCAAGACAATAAAGAGCTTATTACTGTCGCCGCTACTAGAATTAACCAAGAAAAAATCAAGATTTCACTGAAGCAGAGCGGCATGAATACGAAAAACCTGGCAAGTTTGGTAAATATTCGCGAAAACGGCAATGCGAAAAATCACTCCTTGAGCGATTTTGTCGTAATCATCTCATCCTGTTTGCTTCCTGAGCTGGGAATAAAAATAGAAATCGACAAAACTGTGGTGGAATTTACCTTTCGTGGGCACATGGGAGTCAGTGAAAGTGATCATGTGGAATTTAAAAATCGGGAACAATTCTTAAAATATCCAGGTGTAAAGTGTATATATTGAGCCTCTCCAACCGGAGGGGTTTTTGCGTGAAAAATCTATACTATACACGTTGAATATTGGTAAAGTTTGCCTATAGTCAACATTGTGGCAAGAAACATGTAGTTTAGACCCATCACCCCCAACCTAGACATTGAAGTATCGCTTTCTGTTTCAGAATGACTTGAAGAGCCATCATCCGCGATAAATACCCTAGTTTATAGTACTAAGGTACAATTGAAATGCATTATTTACTTTTATAATATTCAATAAGTTAACTAACGGGTATTTAAATATGCCCTAATAAAAAGGGAGTTTCATCTTTTTGCAGTGTTGGATTCCATGCGATTTTTCAAAAAGGTAGTAATTCTGTCTTATGCATTGAGCTTTTTTCTTCTGCCGACACTTTCCCCTGCCGGCAAAATTGACGAAATAAGCAGCAAGGCGAAGCAAGGTCAGGTTGAGGCACAATTCACGTTGGCTGACGCCTATTATTTTGGGAAAGGCACCGAGAAGAATTTGGAACAGGCTTTTATCTGGTACGAAAAGGCTGCCCAGCAAGGACATCCCGAGGCACAAAGGGCTCTGGGAGCCATGTATGAGCTGGGTAAAGGTATAGCCAAGGCACCGGAAAAGGCTGCCTATTGGTACCAAAAATCAGCAAAACAGGGGTTGGCTCGGGCCCAGACAAACCTTGGTATTCTTTATGAAACTGGTGTGGGAGTTCCACAAAACTATGACACTGCTCGCACCTGGTATGAAAAAGCAGCTGTACAGGGCTACGCCAGGGGCCAGACAAATCTCGGACGTATGTATGAGCTCGGCATAGGCATTGCAGTTGACTATACAAAGGCTTTTTATTGGTATCAGAAAGCAGCTACACAGGGCTACTCTAGGGCACAGACCAACCTCGGAGTCTTGTATGAAGCCGGCCATGGCGTGGAGCAGGATTATGCAAAAGCCATTGCCTGGTATACCGAGGCTTCCGAACACCGTTATGCCAGGGCCCAGTTTTATCTTGGCCGAATGTTTGAGCAAGGACTGGGAGTAGGAAAGGATCTTGCCCGTGCCGCAGAATGGTACACCCAGGCAGCAGCACTGGGTCATGTTAAGGCACGGGAACAGCTTGCCAAAATCGAATCTGAGCATGGCAAGGCCGAAGGAAAAATAATACCAGAAAAACGGGAGGCTGCTGATCAGATCCACGATGAAGAGGTAACAGTTGCACCTGATAAGCAGAAGACCGAAGAAGTTGAGCAGTTAAAAGCCCTTGCTAAAGATAATTATCTGGCCGCAGCGGTAATGGGAGACCCCGACAGCCAGAACACTCTTGGCCTGTTGTATCTCAACGGCAGAGAAGGATATGCCAAGGATGCAGAAAAAGCTGTCTATTGGTTTCACCAGGCTGCTGAAAATGGGAATGTTGATGCCCAGAACAATCTTGGTATATTTTATTATCTAAATGGGCAAGGCGATGAAAAGAATTTGCAAGAGGCTAAGTTTTGGCTGCAGAAGGCTGCTGATGCAGGTTATGCTCTAGCCCAAAGTCATCTAGGCCAGTTATATTATTTTGAGAAAAATTATATTGAAGCAGCATTCTGGTTATTACAAGCTGCTAAACAAGGCCTCCCAAGTGCCCAAAATAATCTAGCATTTATGTATTCAGACGGACTTGGGGTGGAACAAAATAAGGAGCTTGCTAAATATTGGCTTCAAAAGGCTGCCAACCAAGGTTATCTGATTGCCATAAAGAATCTGGCAACGTTTGAGGAGGAGCAACTAAAAACTACTTCAAGCTATTAATTTCAGACACTTTAAGGTAGAAAAGCCAATAAATTGCACCCTGTTTTTATCGGGGGAGGTCATTTCAGATACAGGGCATTAGCGACTTGCGATAACTGCAATCAATCGAAACTCGGGAGTGATTTCTAAAAGGTCAGGATGTCCAGAAGATATAGATAGCCATTGATCTTTTTATTTTCTTGTCAAGAGAGACAAAAAAGGCGGAGCCAACCAGCCCCGCCTTTTTTATTTAGCTATTTCAAAAAACCAGATCAATGCTTAAAGGACCGCTGTCCGGTGAACATCATGGTGACCTGCGGCTCAGCCTCGTTGCAGGCCTGGATCGTCTGGTAATCATTCATGGAGCCGCCGGCCTGCAGGATTGCCGAAACTCCCTGTTCGATACCGACATCCGCTCCGTCACGGAAGGGGAAGAATGCGTCTGAGATCATCACTGAGCCCGGCAGTCCTGCCCTGTCCGCCGTGGTCTTGGCATCAATCTCATCCTGCTCCGCCTTGTCACGCTTACCCTGTTTAACCTCAAGGGTCAGGTCGGCATAGGGGATGCCATGCTTGTCAAAGCAGACGATATCAGCATATTTGATATAGGCCTTGTGTACGGCAATTTCAGCCACGCCGACCCGATCCTGCTCACCGGTGCCGATGCCTACAGTGCAGCCGTCCTTGATATAAAGAACGGAGTTAGATGTCACCCCGTGTTCTACGGCCCAGCCGAAGAGCATGTCATCAATCTCGCGATCGGTCGGCTGACGTTCAACACGGTATTCTTTACCTTGAAAAGTGGAAACAGCAGGCTTCAGATCAGCCCGCGAACGGATGGAGTTGACAGCTGACTGCTGGATGATGATGCCGCCGTCGATTAAACTCTTGAAATCAACGAAACGGAATTTCTCGAACTCTGCCAACCGGTCAATTCGGGCCATGCGGATGATTCGCAGGTTCTTGCGGGAGGCGAGAATATCGATGGAGCCGTCCTCGAATTCAGGGGCGCAGACTACCTCGAGATAGTTGTCCTTGATCAGGTTTGCCGTATCAGTGTCACATGGCCGGTTAAGGATCAGCGCGCCACCGAAGGCGGCGATGCGGTCCGCCCGGTTGGCCTTGTTATAGGCATCTACCAGCGATGAACCGTAAGCGGCGCCGCAGGGGTTGTTGTGCTTCAGAATGACGGCGGCCGGCCGGTCCATGAGATACTTGATGATGTTGAGGCCGTTGTCAACATCGGTCAGGTTGATCTTGCCGGGATGCTTGCCCACCTGCAGCATGTCTTCAACAGCAATGGCGGATACCAGGCCATTGCCCGGCTCTATGAACTTGCAGTCGCCCAGTACCAGGTTACCGTTCACCAGTTCGTAAAGGGCTGCCTCTTGGTCAGGATTTTCTCCGTAGCGGATGCCGCGTTCGTCTACGGAACCGTCTTCCATGGGAATAGCCCAGGTCCGTTTACGGTAAACCAGGGTCTGGTCGCCAAACGATATTTTCATTTCCATGGGGAAATGATCGCCGAGAATGGTGGTGTACATCTTCTTCAGATCAGCCATTGCAAAACTCCTTGTATGTATAGTGAAAAAGTGAAAGGATTTACAGAATAGAACGTAGTCGCTTATCTAATATTTTGCGGCCCAATCTGCAAGCTGAAATGCTTTTTTTCTGTCATTTTATTCAATCTGCAACCTGGGAAAAAGGTCCAGTGTTTTATCATTGCAGGGAGGCATATTTCAAGTATTATAGTTGTATGTTCTTTCCCTTGAATTTGGAGAATATTTTGGTATGGAGATAAAAATCTTACAGGATATTGCCATCATTTTCGGGTTGGCCATTATCGTTCTCCAGATATGTCACAGGATTAAGCTGCCAGCCATCATCGGTTTCCTGCTGACCGGCGCCCTGGTAGGCCCCCATGGCCTGCACCTGGTAAAGGGCGTGCATGAGGTGGAACTGCTGGCCGAGATCGGGGTCGTCCTTCTGTTGTTCACCATCGGCCTTGAGTTTTCCCTCAAGGAATTGTTCCGCCTGAAACGCCAGGTCCTTATAGGCGGTTCGCTCCAGGTTTCCCTTACAATCATTGCCACAGCCATTATTTTTATTTTTGGCTTTGGGCTTCCGGCAAATCGCGCCATCTTTATAGGTTTCCTCATGGCCCTGAGCAGTACGGCCATTGTCCTCAGGCTCTACCAGGAGAGGGCTGAGATCGATTCGGCCCATGGCGAGACCATACTTGCCATACTCATATTCCAGGATGTCATCATTGTCCTGCTCATGCTCCTGACTCCTTTCCTGGCCGGAGCAGGCGGCCAGGGCTTGGCCATGGGGAAGTCCCTTCTCATCCTTCTTGGTAAAGCTGCCGTAATTCTTGGAGTAGTTCTGCTGGCTGCCCGATACCTTGTACCGCATGCCCTTTACCTGGTCGCACGTACCAGAAGCCGTGAAATGTTCCTGCTTACGATCATTGCCATCTGCCTTCTGACAACCTGGTTCACCTCCCTTGCCGGCCTTTCCCTAGGGCTCGGTGCTTTTCTTGCCGGCCTGGTCATATCGGAATCGGAATACGGCACGGCAGCCTTGGGCAACATGACGCCCTTCCGGGATATATTCATGAGTTTCTTTTTTGTCTCGATCGGCATGCTGCTTGATGTCAGGATCGTATTGACTCACCCTGCAACCGTCGGGTTATTGACGACAGGTATTATTTTATTGAAATTCGTCCTGGTTTTGCTTATCACTATTCTGCTCGGCGTCTCACTGCGCAGCGGGCTTCTTACTGCCTTTGCCCTGTCGCAGGTTGGTGAGTTTTCCTTTGTGCTTTCCAAGTTCGGCCTGGCGCATGATTTTCTCATTGGGGAGCGGTATCAATATTTCCTTGCCGTGGCAGTCATTTCCATGGCTTTCACCCCGTTTCTTGTTTCCTTCAGCCCGAAGCTGACAGAGATGATACTGCGCCTGCCGTTTCCTGACAGGATGAAAAGAGGCCTGTCTTCCATGGACGAAGATAAAGAAGGGGCCGGCACAAAACTGCAGAATCATCTCATTATCATCGGCTACGGCCTGAATGGCCGAAACTTGACCAAGGCAGCAATGAGTGCAAAGATACCCTATGTTATAATTGAGACAAATCCTGAGACAGTCAGAAAGGAAAAAAAAGAGGGCAAGAATATCCTGTATGGCGACGCCACGCATATTCCTGTCCTGGAACATGGAGGTATCAGCTCTGCCAGGGTGGCAGTAGTTGCCATCTCGGACTATGTCGCAACTCGCCAGATCACCCGCCAGATAAAGGAGTTGAACCCGTATCTTCACCTTATTGTCAGGACGCGTTTTGTCAGCGAGATCGAGCCGCTGCGTGAACTGGGAGCGGATGAGGTTATCCCTGAAGAGTATGAAACCGCAGTGGAGATCTTTATCCGGGTCCTCAATCACTACCTGGTGCCTCAGCAGGATATAGACAGGTTTTTGAACGAGGTCAGGGCAGATGGTTACCAGATGCTGCGGACCCAGCCGCGCTCGCTGGTTTCCATCTGCGATATGAGCGGCTGCCTGTCAGATTCCGAGATGAAGGTAATCCAACTCGAAAAAAACTCCCCTTTTGCAGGGAAGACCATTGGAGAGATTGGCATGCGCAAGAACTATGGCGTGAACATCCTGGCCATACGCAGAGAGGATAAGATGCAACCGAACCCATCGGCGGATAAAGAATTACAGGCCGGAGACGTTCTCATCCTTTTCGGCACCTCGGAGGATTTGGCTAAATGCCTGGAAATATGCCGTGCAGAAAAGTGATCACTCGCTGTCTGATTTTCTGAAAAATTTCTCTCAATATTCCCGTCCATCCCAAATCATTGGTCTTGACAAAATAGGGGTTTTTACCTATAAAATTATACTGGCTATGGGCGCCGGGAATATTTGATTTTTTTTTATCATACAGAAAACCAAAAGAACCAAGAAGAGGCGATTCTTTCCGCGCCAGAGGACTTTTTATTTTGGCAGCATGATTGTTTCCCAAGACATCTGATTTCCACAATTATTGAGTGTTTATCATGAACTCTCTCGTACTGAATGGAGGTAGAACATGGCAGAGAAAAAAGAGTTGACTCCCCAGGAAATGTCAATCCACCAGGATGCGCAGGCCATGATCATCAAGGCCCGTAAGGACGGTGTGGAAACAGCCTGGGACAGGCTGCAGGAGCAAACCCCACACTGTACCTTCTGTGAACAGGGTTTGTCTTGCCGGAACTGTGTCATGGGCCCCTGCCGTATCAGCCCCAAAGGTGATAAAAGGCAGAGGGGCGTTTGCGGCGCGGACGCCGATGTCATTGTGGCGCGGAACTTCGGCAGGTTTGTGGCAGGCGGTGCCGCGGGCCATTCGGATCATGGGCGTGATCTCATTGAGGTGCTTGAGGCTATCGTTGAAGGTCGTACAAGTGATTATAAAATAACGGATGAAGAAAAGCTTGTCAGGATAGCTGCAGAGATCGGTATCCAGACAGACGCCAGAAAAGTGATGGATGTTGCCAAAGACCTGGTGGATGAACTCTATGCTGATTTTGGCAGCAGAAAGTCAGAGGTGGCTTTTCTCTCAAGAGTGCCACAGAAACGGCGGGAAATCTGGAAGAACCTCGGTATAACCCCTAGGGGAGTGGACCGGGAAATAGCAGAAATGATGCACCGGACCCATATGGGCTGCGACAATGATGCGCCTAACACACTTCTGCATGCAGCCAGGACTGCTCTCGCAGACGGCTGGTCCGGTTCCATGATCGGCACTGAGCTTTCAGACTGTATCTTCGGAACACCCTCACCGAAGATGTCTAAAGCCAATCTCGGAGTACTGAAAAAGGACCAGGTCAATATACTGGTTCATGGGCATAATCCCATAGTAACGGAAATGATCTTCAAGGCTGCCAATGAACCTGAAATGCTGGCCAAGGCTGACGCAGCCGGCGCCAAGGGCATTAACCTGGCCGGTCTCTGCTGTACAGGCAACGAACTGCTCATGCGCCAGGGAGTGCCCATGGCAGGAAACCATCTCATGACTGAACTGGCCATTGTTACGGGAGCAGTTGAGGCCATTGTCGTCGACTACCAGTGTATCATGCCCAGCCTGGTGCCGGCTGCCGCCTGTTATCATACCAAATTTATCACTACGGCAAATAAGGCGAAATTCACCGGGGCCATCCATTTTGATTTTCGCCCTGAAACTGCCATGCAGCAGGCAAGGGAGATTGTAGAACTGGCAATAGACGGTTATGCCAGCCGCAACCATGACAGGGTTGATATTCCGGTGGAACCGGTTGAGATTATGACCGGGTTTTCAAACGAGGCAATTCTGGGTGCTTTGGGCGGCAGTCTCGAGCCCTTTCTTGATGCGGTCAAGTCCGGGAAAATAAGGGGCTGCGTTGGTATTGTCGGCTGCAATAACCCGAAGGTACAGCAGGACTCCAGCAATGTCGGCCTGGCAAAGGCTCTGATTGCCAGGGATATCCTGGTCCTGGCCACTGGCTGCGTGACGACAGCGGCAGGCAAGGCCGGGTTACTGGTGCCGGCGGCCATTGAAATGGCTGGGCCGGGCCTCAAGGAAGTATGCGGCAGCCTCGGTATTCCGCCGGTTGTCCATATGGGCAGTTGTGTTGACAACTCACGGATCATGCACCTTTGCGCCCTGATTGCCGACGCCCTGGGCGTGGATATCAGCGATCTGCCGGTAGGTGCTTCCTCGCCCGAGTGGTACTCCGAGAAGGCTGCTGCCATAGCCACCTATGCTGTGGCCAGCGGCATTCATGTGCATCTTGGTCATCCTCCCAATATTCTTGGATCGCAAATCGTCACCGACCTGGCATTGAATGGACTCAAAGGATTGGTTGGCGCAGTATTTCATGTGGAGCCTGATCCATTACAGGCGGCAGAATATTTTGACCAACTGGTAGGAGACAAACGGGAAGCACTCGGATTGAGTCGATAAAAGAATCTAAATTGACCCCTGCAAAAGGGTTGTGGCCTTAAAGGCTGCAGCCCTTTTTTATTCAGTTACATGGGAAAAGCCTGGCAGGCCCGTTTGACTGTTTGGGAGCAGGAGTGTTTGTTTGATTAAATACAGGCAAAATAGTAAAATTTGTTTATGCGCTATTTCATCTGGGGTCTTTTTTGGATAGGGGTCTATCTTGGCCTGGCTTTGTTTCCCTGCCTGATTCTCCTGTATGGCACAATGCCTGGCGGTTACGGTTTCTGGTGGGATTTTTCCATGGCGCTGGGCTTTGCAGCCGCATCCATGATGGCCCTCATGTTTTTTTTAACTGCCAGGTTCAAGCGGGCAGCCCTGCCGTTTGGCGTAGATATTATCTATTATTTCCACAAGCATATTTCCCTGCTGTTTTTTCTTTTTGCTGCCGCACATGCTGTAATTCTCCTGTCGACTGAGCCGGTTGTCTGGGAAATGCTCAGACCCTCACAGATCAACAGGTATATGGCAGCGGGCATCGTTTCCTTTGTTTTACTCGGGCTTATAGTTTTTTCATCGTTGTGGCGCAAGCAGCTGCAGATCCATTATGACAACTGGCGCCTGATCCATGCATTTCTGGCCGTTGCCGCCTTTATCCTTGCCTTGGTGCATATTGAAGGCGTTGGCTACTATATAGCTACACCAGCCAAACGAATTGTCTGGGGGACGATTATGGGATGCTGGCTGTTGCTGCTTCTTTATGTCCGTATTATCAAGCCTGTTGCGCTTCTCAGCAGGCCATATAAAGTAAGGAAAATTATTCCGGAAAAAGGCAATGCCTATACATTGGTCATTGTGCCTGAGCAGCATCAGGGTATTGATTTTCTGCCTGGTCAGTTTGTCTGGTTGTCCATGTACCATTCACCCTTAAGTATGAAAGAACACCCCTTTTCCATTTCATCGGCTCCGGAACAGAAGGGTGAACTCCATTTTACCATCAAGGAATTAGGTGATTTTACCCGGCGCATTAAGGATACACCCAAGGGGCAGCCGGTATATATAGACGGGCCGTATGGTGTTTTCACCATTGACAGGCATTCTTCAGAACATGGCTATGTTTTTATCGCCGGCGGTATCGGTATTGCTCCAATCAGGAGCATGCTCTGCAGTCTTGCCGCCAGGGAGGACGGCCGGCCCCATATTCTGTTTTTTGCCGGCAGCACCTTGGAAAAGTTGACGTTTTACGAAGAGTTGAATGCGCTAAAGGAGAGGCTGGATCTGAAAACTGTTTACCTGCTGGAGCATCCGCCTTGGGATTGGCAGGGAGAGTCAGGATTCCTGGACACCGGGATATTAAAGCGTCATCTGCCAAGCCATTTGCAGGAATTAAAATATTTTATCTGCGGGCCTGTTCCCATGGTCCAGCTAGCTGAAAAAGAATTGCATAAAATCGGAGTGCCCCTGCATCATCTGCACTCAGAACTCTTTGATTTTGTTTGATAGGAAAATTGACCCATGCGTCTTTTGCTTGCAAAAATTCTAGCTGTACTGACTGGTGTGATGATTATTGCACTTGCTGTTATCTTTGCTATGGCCCAGAACAGTTGATCAAATTTTGTAAAAAGTGCTATTTCCCTCCTTTCTCAGTCTGAGTCCAGGGTTTTAGGCGGGGGATCCAACGGGGTACATGTTTTTTGTATTCCAGGTAATCCACACCGAATCTTTTTCCCAGGGATTTTTCTTCAAATAGCGGGAAATAGATACTATTGAGTATATAAAAACCAACCAGCCATAAGAAGACGGGCCAGGATTGCAGCAGCAGGGTCTCGGCCAGGAGCAGGAGCAGGGCACCGGTGATCATCGGATTTCGGACATAACGGTAGGGGCCGCGGATTACCAGTTTTTGCGGCGGATCCTAGGGCGCCGGGGTACCCTTGTCGAAGGTTGTGAACAGCGTAACTGTCCAGAAAGTAAGGCCAAGTCCAATGACTGCAGCAATTAAGGCAGGCCAGAAAAGCAGGCTATCCAGCCCCATAAGTGCCAAGCGAAAGCTTGTATTATGGGTAGTAAAAATAATTAGCACTGGCACAAAAACAAGCACTGTGCCGGGCAGAATCAGAATAGGTTTCAGCAGTCTCCGAAACATAGCAAAAGCGAGCAAAATGGCTGTCCTTTGGGTATTTACCAGTGCGGCTGGTTGCCGATCCTGTAATTCATGACCTCCTGGGTGGGGCTGATGACTACAAAGGCATCAGGATCAATGCTTTGTACCAGTCTTTTGAGGGAGCCGACTTCGCGGATTGTTACCACCGTGTAAAGAATTTTTTCCTCGCTGCCTGAAAAACCACCTTCGCCTTTGATGATTGTCACCCCGCGTCTGATATCTTTCAATATTTCCCGCGATATATGTTGCCATTCGGGTGAAATGATGATTACGGCTTTGCGCTGGCTGAAGCCGGTAATGACTAGGCTGGCCACCTTGGTGCTGACATAGACGACGATCAATGTATAGAGGACAGTTTCCAGGGAGTAAGCCAGGGCAACCAGAAGCAGAACAATACAGTTGACCGTTAGGATCGTGTTGCCGATGCCGATGGAAAAACGTTTCAGCAGCATGACCGACAGGATGTCAATGCCGCCCTGCGAACCAGAAGATCTGAGTGTAATGCCCACTCCGGCGCCGCTGATCAACCCGGCCAAGAGTGCATTTAGGATCTTGTCTTCCAGGTGGATCGGCAGGGAAACAAAGGTTACGGACAAAGACAGGGCAGCCATGCCAACCAGGCTGTAGAAAAAGAACCTGCGGCCAACGGCCATCCAGGCAAGAGCAAAAAGAGGCAAATTTATGAGAAAATAAATGATGCCGAAATTAAGCCACGGAGTTTTTCGGTAGATCACCAGGGCAAGCCCTGTAATGCCGCTGGTGGCAAAGTTCTGGGGTATCAGGATGCCGTTGATGGCAATAGCACATAAAATGCAACCAACAGCAATAAGAAGAAAATCAACCGCTGTCTGCTTCGGGGTAAGAAAGATTGGCTGCGGTTTACTGTTAAGCTCCATGGTATTTTTATACATTCGGGTGGTGGGGTAATTTTTTAGTCCGGCAAAAGCGTACCCCATTTTTGCTGTCTCGTCCAACCCTATGGTTTTATAAATGCTAAACAAAAAGGGCAGCGGATTGGCGCTGCCCTCTAACAATCTAACAATTGTGTTAGTTATTTTTCAATCCACTTTTTCAGTTTGTTCACCTCATCTTCGTTCATAACAATGGACCATGGTCCGCGTTCACCTTCAAGCAAGGCTATACTCTTGCTGAAAAGAGTACGGTTCTCGCCGAACAAGTTGGCAAAGCTCTCGACCTCCCTGTTAGAGAAAGCAATAGCGGTTTTCAGATCACGCAGAGATTCATCCGTGCGATCCAGTTCAGCATAGGCCAATCCGCGTGCAAAATACGCAGCGCCCCTTTCATGGTTAAATGAAATCGAGGTTGACAGGTCATCTATTGCCTCATTAAATTTGCCTTTCCTGAGATGAGCAATACCGCGGTAATAGAATGCTCTTTCGTTGTCTGCATCAATTTCCAGCACCCTGTTAAAATCATCTACTGATTTATCTAATTCACCGATGGTCAGGTAGGCTGCCCCACGGCTGGTATAAATGGTAACCGGGTTACAGCCTTCCTCTTCAGCTTTAATAAACAGTTCAATGGATTCCTCCCGGTGACCGGTTGCAAACATTGATTTCGCTTCTAACAGTAATTCATTGCTTGGCATAATAGTCACCTCCTTTGACATATATAATGCTTTATTAGAAAGTTATATGTTTCCTAATTAAAAATATAAGAATGATTCTCAGAATAAACCACTAAATAAAGGAGGAGTGAGAAACCTTTCTGCTTTCAACTATTTGGAAATAATGGAAAAGATGTAATGTTTTATTGAAATGGGCGGGAAAGGCCCGCTATGTTACCTCATGAAAAGCATCCCCGGATGCAGTACAAATGGGACATTTTTCAGGAGGGCTGCCGGTGCTTAAATAGCCGCAGAATTGACAGACAAAATACCTTGCATCTTTATCCACTTTCACATCCCTGCTGTCCTTGGAGTAGA
>Ga0209742_10001198_pt1 | contig 12233 bp, 9 predicted proteins | sample DeeMarSeWOR38_10_FD_187462 | JGI IMG/M metagenome (GOLD analysis project Ga0209742, IMG submission 187462) | Marine sediment microbial communities from White Oak River estuary, North Carolina - WOR-3-8_10 (SPAdes) (version 2) | ecosystem: Environmental > Aquatic > Marine > Intertidal zone >... | reverse complement strand
TTGCCGCTGGTGGTGACATACACATGGTCAGTCAAATATTCACTGGGTTTTTTGGCCAGTTGCGGTCTGGCCTCCGGATCAAAAGGGCGCACCCACGCCCAATCGATGCGCTTGTAAAGAAACGGCAGCGCTTCGCCGAGGTGTCCCAGGATAATTTTCAGATCGGGGTATTGGTCAAATACACCGCTGTAAATGAGACGCATCATGCACAGCGCGGTTTCAAAACCGAATCCAAACGGTGCGCCTGCCAGTGCAAAGCCATAGTTTCGCGTGCTGGGGATGGCGGGTACGGTCGGGTGCAGATAAACCGGAACCCTGAGTTGCGCGGCGGTTTCCAGTATCGGCCAATATTGTTTTTCGTCAAGGTACGCATCTCCGAAATTTGAATGGGTATTCCAGCCGGTGAAGCCCAATTCCTTCACAGCTCGCTCAAGTTCACCGGCGGCTGCCTGCGGGTCTTTGGGTGCCAGCGCGGCATAACCCATAAACCGATCAGGGTTTTTGTTGATCATCTCTGCCAGGGTGTTATTGGCCTTGCGGCTGAGCTCGGTACCGACCCGGGCGTCCAGCTGTTCGATTCCCGGAGCCGACAGGCTGAGCACCTGGATATCGATGCCGTAAGCATCCATTCGCGCGACACGCTGGTCGCCTGCATCCAGCAAGGCGTTCAACAGACCGTCCGCAAAGGGCTGTCCGACATCCGCAAAATACCACAGTCGCCGTTTACCCGTGTCCGGCAGATCCCTGAAATTCGGATAGCCATCATTTTTATACAGGGCGTTAACGTAATCCTGTGTATAGAAGTGAGCTTCAAAATCAATTTTTTTCAACGGTCTCTCCTTTGATCGAATACATTAAGCCAACTCAAAAATAGCAGATTGCATTCAAGAACAAGGCAAAAGCCGGCGCAAAAGCGCAGCATACATATAGTATGTGAGCATTTTAAGGAGGCTTTTAACGCAGTTATTGAGTGTTAGATGCATTTTTTAGATGGCTTTTTAAAAACCCATTCTACCCGGCAACCAGATGGCCAGCTGCGGAAATATCATAATCAGCGCTAAACCCAGCATCAACAGTAATAAAAACGGCAGCGATCCACCGACAATATCCTTCATGGAAACATCAGGTATGGTGCCTTTCAGGATAAACAGATTGAGACCGACCGGCGGGGTAATCATTCCCATTTCAACATTAATCGTGATAACAATTCCGAACCAGACCGGATCAAAGCCGAGTTGGGTGACAATCGGAAATAGAATCGGCAGTGAAATAACCATGATCGCCATGGGGTCCAGCAGACAGCCCATGATCAACAAAATGATATTGACCACAATCATGATCGACCATTTGGAGAAATTCAGGGCGGTTATCGCTTCGGTAATATACTGCGGAATTGTCAACGTGGAGAGCAGAAACGCCAGCACGTTGCCGCCGATGACCAGAAACATAATCATGGTGGTTAATGCCACTGTTTTCAACAGGGCCCCATGAAGCGCCTTAAACGACAGCCGGCGATAAAAACAGGCAATGACCATCGCCAGGGTTGCGCCGATAGCGGCCGATTCCGTTGGCGTTGCAATTCCGGCATATATGGTTCCGAGAATACTGATGGCCAGGATGAGAAAGGCCCAAACCCTTTTAAGTGAGGCAAACCGTTCGCGCCAGCTAACCCCTTTCACAACAGGGGCCAATTCGGGTTTTATTTTTACGGCAACGGCAACGCTGACACACAAGATCAATGCCAGCATGATACCGGGAATGATACCGGCGATAAATAATTTGCCGATGGAGACCTCGGTGATAATGCCGTAAATAATCATGGTGATGCTGGGCGGTATCAGAATCCCCAGCGTGCCGCCGACAGCAATCGAACCGACCGCCAGTTTCCGATTGTAGCCCCGCTTCAGCATTTCGGGTATGGAAACCAACCCGACCGTTGCGGCGGTTGCCGGACTTGACCCGCTGATGGCTGCAAACCCGGTGCAGGTGGCGATGCTGCTGATGGCCAGCCCGCCGGGAAGCCAGCTCAGCCAATTATGTGCAGCCGTGTAGATGTCATCTCCCAGACCCGAAAATTGCACGACCTCCGCCATCAAGATAAACAGCGGCAGGGTGATCAGAAAAAGGCTCGTTCCCGAATCAGCCGCAATTTCAGCAATTTGATAGAGAACAGCCATGTCAAGAAAGCCGACAATGCCAACCGTGCCCAGAAATCCCAAGCAGAAAGCGATCGGGGTCCCTAAACCCAACAGGATAATCAGAACAACGATTAAAACAATTGCGATAATTCCGACACTCATAAGCAGCCTGCCGTTACTCCGACGATTCGGGGAGGGGTTCCAATAATTTAACAAGGGTCTGGAAAAAGAAAGTCAAAAACAGCAAAAGGGTTCCGATGACCATGATGATATAGATAACCGCATACGGTGCGCTCAGCATGGTCGGTGACGTCCAGTCTTCTTTAAAAGCGGTCCATGTCATCACCGTCGTCTGCCACAGAAGCACCAGACAAAAGATCATGGCAAAGATAGCGGTCAGCAAATCGATGATTTTTGTTAATCGGGCACCTAAAAAACCGACAATAAATGTGACTTTGATATGCATGTCCAGCTGCAGGGCATAGGCCGTGCCCAGGAAGATGATATATAGAAAAAGATAGGTAGAGACCTCCGTTATCCAGATGCTGGGGCTGTTAAAGAAATATCGAAGAAAAACATCGATAAAGATTGCCAGCGTAATAAACAGAAGGATACAGCCCGACAGGGTGGCGGCCAGCCGGTTGATCTTTTTAAGGCCAGCCAGAATATGGTGGACTCGGGTCGTTGCCATGTTATGCTTTCACTCCAAAAATTTCGGCATTCTGATAATACACTTTTTCTTTTTCGGCTTGCGATAAAGGCAAACCTTCCAAAAAATCCATGCATTCCGTGGCATCTTCATAGGGATAATCGGTTGCAAGCAGAATCCGGTCGGCCCCCAGGGCTTCTTTGGTGCACATGAACGCCGCCGGCAGATAGTTCCCGCTGGTGGTGACAAACATGTTGTTCAAAATATACTCGCTGGGCTTTTTGCCCAATTCCGGTCTGGCCCCCGGGTCGTTTTTGAAATGAGGCCTGACATAGGGAAAGTCGATGCGCTGCAGAATAAACGGTAATCCCTCACCCAGGTGCCCAAGGATGATTTTTAATTTCGGAAAGGCGTCAAAAACACCGCTGAGAATCAGGCGCATCATGACCATCGATGTTTCAATGCCGAATCCGAACGGGGCCCCGGCCAGGGCAAAGCCGTAGGTTTGCAACTGGGGAATCATGGGCGCTGTGGGATGAAGGTAAATGGGGACGTCGAGTTGCTCGGCTTTGGCCAGAATCGGCCAGAAACGTTTGTCATCCAGGTAGGCATCACCATAGTTTGAATGCGTCTTCCAGCCGATAAGACCCAGATCTTTTACGGCGCGCTCCAATTCATTTACCGCCGCGTCCGGATCCTTTGCAGGCAGGGCCGCGAAACCCGTGAAACGGTCCGGATGCTGAAGGATGACCTCAGCCAGGGCATCATTGGACTGTTTCGCCAGCCTGGCTCCGATCTTCGGATCGAATTGCTCGATCCCAGGAGCTGTCAAACTTAGAACCTGCATGTCGATACCGGCGTCCTCCATCTCTTTGATCCGGTCGGCGCCGGTATCCAGAAGCCGGCCCAGCAGAACGTCACTGAACGGTTCACCGGCGGTTTCCGTAAAATAGAGCCGCCGGGTTTTTTTTTCTTTATTTTCTTCCATGCGAGGGTAGGTTTTGTTCGCATAGAGGGCATCGACCCATTCCTGGGTGGCAAAGTGGACTTCGAAATCAATTTTTTTCATGGGTTGAACCTCATAATTTTTTATGCGTTTGGACTATGGAAGCCCCTTTTTGCATCCGTTTGGGTCCTTGCCAACGAAGTTCCATCAGCCGATCTTCAGCATCCTCTTCGCGTTCCCCCCCAGAATTTTTTTCTTTTCTTCTGGTGGGATCGCCATGGCTTTGACGCATTTTAAATTTTCTCGGATAAAGTCTTCTCCGGCCTCTGCTCCGAAAGGATAGTCCGAGCCATACAGCATGCGCTCCGATCCAAAAAAGGCGTAGCCGCAGGGAAAGGCTGCCATCTCACCGTCCATGGCCGTATCGCCGTAGATGTTGCCCCAGTATTCTGAAATATGTTTGGGTAGTTTGTCACTCAAGAATCCGTTAAAATTGACTTCGATGCGGCGCCTCCAATAGGGAATAAAATTGCCCAGGTGGTGGGTGATGAGCTTCATCGAGGGAAAGCGGTCCAGGACGCCTCCGAAAATCATACGCCAGACCGCCTGGGTGTTGTCGAAGTCCCATCCCCAAACATGCATCATGCGCCAGCCGTTTTCCATGGAGACCAGTGGATACGATTCCCAGTGGGTTCCGTGTAACAATATCGGGAGATCGTGTTCAACGATCTTTTCATAAATCGGAAAAAATTCAGGCGCGTCCAGACCTTTGCCGTTGTAATTGGTGGCGAGGGTGATGCCGCGGCAGTCCAGTTCGTTGATGCAACGGTCAAGCTCCTTCATCGCTTCTTTTACATCCAGCAGAGACAGGATGCCGATATTCACAAATCGATCTGGATAGGCCTTGCACATGGCATAATTATCCTCATTTGAAAGACGGCACAATTCAGCGCTATCTTCCGCAGTCTGTCCCAGAAGAACCGGTGTGGTCTGGCTTAAGGCCTGGATGTCAACACCATACTTGTCCATCAGTTCCAGGCGCACTTCAGGATCGGCATTTTGCGGCGGGTAAGGAAATTGCTTGCCTTTGCCGTAGTATTTGGCTTTTTCCAGTATTTTCTCGCTGCGCCGGGAAATGTGATGGCAGAATATGTCGATAATCATCTCGCGTTTCTCCTTTCAATGGGTTGTTGGGTCGTCAAATACGATGGCATCATCCGGTTGCTGGATCCCAGCCGATATGAAAGCTCTGCGGCTGCGCGGCGCAGCGCATCGGCGATAAGGTTTTCCTTGCGGGCGTTGAAGCGAATACTGGGCGCCACAACGTGGATGGATGCTGCTACTTTTCCATGCATGTCGAATACCGCCGCTGCCATGGCAGTTGAGGCTTCATGAAACTCTTCGCGGCAATAAGCGATCCCGCTGCTGCGGATGGTTTTTAACTCGCCCAGGATCTCTTTCGGATCCGTCAGGGTCGCCGGGGTGATGGCTTTCAGCTCGACAGATGCCAGATATTGATGGATCTCCTGGGTGGGGAGGTGCGCCAGAATAGCGCGGCCGGCCGCGGTGGCATAAATTGGCGCCCGGTCCCCGATTTTCAAGCTGTGCATAATAGGCTGCGGGCAGTTTTTATTGTAAACGGTTAAAATTTCGTCACCCTTTTTGATCGTCAGTCCGGCCGATTCTTCGGTGACGGCCATCAGGTCGTTGATGATCGGTTGGCCGGTCTCAACCAGGTCAAGCCCTGCCAGATAATTGCTGGCCAGAATTAAAACCTGGGGCCCCAAGGCGTAATGCTTGTTGTCCCGGTCGAAGGAAAGATAGTTGCGTTTCTGGAGGTTGGCCAAAAGGGAGGTGAGGCTGCTCTTGGGGATCTGGAGAATGGCGGAAAGCTCACCGTGGGTGAGCCCCTCTTTTCTGCCCGCGATCTTTTCAAGAATGAGAATCGTTCGATCGGCTGATTTGACCATCATTTCTCTGTCGTGTTCACATATGAGAACCTAATTTATATATATGGTTCTGGATAACAGATGTGAATTTCGCTGTCAACAGGTTAATCAGGAAATACCGAATTCCTGCATCTTACGATAGAGGGTGCTGCGAGCGATTTTCAGCCGCGTCGCTGCCTGGGAAATATTGCCGTTGCATTCAGACAGAGCGGCTTCGATCATTTGTCTGTATCCGTCTTTAATAGAGACGCTGCGGCGCCTGTTTTGCACCGGCTTTTTACGGGGCCGCATGGGTAAGTGCTCTGGTAAAATCTCATTGCCCTGAGAGAGCATCAGCGCCCGGGCGATCGAATTTTCCAGCTCACGAATGTTACCCGGCCAATCGTAGGTTCGCATGAGTTCAAATGCCGGCTGGGATATGGGCGGCCGATTGAAGCCGAACTTTTCGCACTGACGCACCATGATATGGCTGACCAGCAAATCCAGATCTTCGATTCGCTCCCGCAAGGGGGGAATAAATATTTCCACGACATTCAGACGGTAGTAGAGGTCTTCGCGGAAGTTGTCTCGTTCGACCTCCTCCAGCAAGTCCACCGAACTTGCCGCAATCACGCGCACGTCAATCGGGATGGTCTGGTTGTCCCCCAGGCGCATGATTTCATTTTGCTGCAACACGCGTAACAGTTTAACCTGGGCGCCCAATGGCAGGCTATTGATTTCATCTAAAAACAGGGTGCCGGTATCGGCAAACTCGAATTTGCCCATCATGCCCTCGCGGCGCGCGCCCGTGAAAGCACCACCCCGGTAGCCGAACAGCTCGGATTCAATTAAATCTCTGGGGATGGCGGCACAGGAGACAGCCACAAACGGCTCATTTTTTCGGCTGCTGTGACTGTGAATGGCATGGGCAAACAATTCTTTTCCGGTACCGCTTTCGCCGATAATCAGGATTCTAGAATTGGTATTGGCGGCGATTTCAGCCATTTGGATTTGGCGTTTGATCCCGGCGCTTTCGCCTTTGATATCGTCAAATTCATGCTTGGCGTAATTGCCCCCAATCTGGCGGGCGATTTTAATCATTTGCTGCTTTTTGGTCATCTTGATGACCGTGCCCAGTTCCATGTCAGCGGAATTGCGGATGGGATCGATACTGCAAATATAGTTTCGCCGCCCCTTGGGTGTGTCGAAGCTGATTTCGCTGCCGTCAAAGTAGTTTTTGGCGGCCAGGGCTTTAGTAAACGATTTGTCAGGTTGAATAACCAGATGCAACGGCTTTCCAATGAGGGACGGGGAGTCCAGCGCAAGCATTTCGCAAGCCATTTTATTGATGTGGGTGATGTTTGTGTCAGTGTCAATGGCGATGACGCCTTCGGGGACCGTATTATACATGGCGGTTAAAATGGAATTGAGCCGCTGCTTTTCCTCAATCAGGCGCAGTTCCCGCAATCGGGTCTCAATCGTTTCGGCGGCCGCGGTTACCAAAGCCAGCGTGTGTTGGTGCCGGCCGATGGATCGCCCTGACAGCGTAATGGCGCCAACCAGCTTATTTGAATCATCAAAGATCGGTGCCGATGAACATGTCCATGGATGATGGTGAACCTTGTAATGCTCCGCGCCGGTTAATTGGATCGGTTTCATTTCCTTGAGACACAGGCCGATGGCATTGGTGCCGGCATGCTCAATAGAGCGCAAACATCCGGGCACGTAATAATTTTTTTCTGCCATTTTTCTGATTTCATCATCCCCCGATACCTCCAGCACATAGCCGGCCGGATCCGAAAGGGTGACAATAAAACCGGTGCTCCGTACGGATATTTCAATCATGCGCATCGCCGGCCTGGAAATTTCGATGAGCTGCAGGTTGCGTCGGATTAAATTGCTAAGCTCCTTACCCGTCAGAATTGGCGGGGAATTGAGGCTAAACGGATCCAATCCCAGTTCCCGGCATTGCTGCCAAGATTTCAACACCTCCGCTCTGATCGGTTGTCCGGGTATTTTCCCTTTTAAAACAACGCGCTCCCACGGCGCTTTGACGGGATCGTCAACGGATTTAGGCAATTGCGGCTTATCTAACCTGGTATCCATATATTAACGCTCCTTATGGCGATAAATTTTCGCTTTCGATTGCATATAGCGCTAAAATGAACATTTGTAAAGGAAATTGTATCATTTTAGGACAGATGGAGCCGCCTTTGCCGAAAGGGTCGCGGAAATCCAGCAGGCAAAGCCTTGAACACCGCGCAGGGCGGATCATTGATGCTCCGATTCATAAAAGGAGGACAGCCGTGCGGTCTTGCATGAGGAGATGATTGGGGTTTAAGGGGACAATGAACGGGTGGCCTGTCGATAAAGCCCGCCGGCGCGATAAGAGCTTCTGACAAAAGGGGAGCTGGCGACACCTAAAAATCCGCGTTTTTCGGCCTCGGATTGATAGTCGGCGAACTCCTGGGGTGTGACATACCGGACAACCGGGCAATGGCGCTCGGAGGGGGCCAGATATTGGCCCAGGGTCAGCAGCCCGCAGGCGGCACCGATTAATTCATCCATAACCTGCAGCACTTCATCCCGGGTTTCACCCAGGCCCAGCATGATGCCGGATTTGGTAAGAATTTCCGGGGCAAGTGTTTTGCTGGTCGCCAATAAGTTTATAGAGCGGCGGTAATCGGCCTGGGGTCTTACGGCCGGATACAATCTTGGCACGGTTTCAATGTTGTGATTGAGGACCTCCGGTCTGGCTTTAAGTACCGTCTTGAGTGCAGCGCGGCTGCCGGCCAGATCCGAAATCAAGACCTCCACGCCGACCCCCGGGCATTGCCGGCGAATGGTATCGATGGTCCGGGCTACGTGCTCGGCACCGCCATCGGGCAGATCGTCGCGGGTGACCATCGTCAAAACGCAAAAATCAACACCCATTCGGGCCACCGCCCGGGCAATGCGAAGAGGCTCATCTGGATCCGGAGTTTGCACGGGGTGTTTGCCCACGGCGCAGAAACGACAGCTGCGGGTGCAATTGGGACCCAGCAGCAAAAAGGTCGCGGTGCCCTTGCTGAAGCACTCCATCTGGTTGGGGCATTTGGCTTCGGCGCAGACCGTATGCAGGGCCCCGTCTTTGATGGTCGCCAGTATTTCAGAATTATGGCCTGCAGCCGGGATCTTTTTTCTAAGCCAGGGTGGTTTCGGAGTTGTCATTGTCATTCATGCGATCCTTTTTTCCGATGAACGCGACCATACAACTATTAACAGGGCCGGGCGCTTTTGTCAATTGTCCTAAAATGAAACAATTGTCTTAATATAGGACATGCCCAGCAGCTCAATTCTGCAGCCGCCTCCGGGATTCAGCTTCGATCCAAAAAATAGGATATCCATTTATTTCGACAAGATAAATAAACATACCCGTTTGATATAAAATCCGGGCAACACATGGCATTTTCATTGCAGACAACAGAGTTGTTCTTAACAATCCAGCCGCATGCCAGCGGACTCGGTTTTTCATTTTTACAGATTAGGAGGGCGCTGATGAAGGTCCAAAAGGAAACACTTTTTGAATTGTACCGGATGATGTTGACGATCCGATTGTTCGAAGATCGCATCGTTGATCTGTACGCCAGGGGTGAGGTGCCGGGCCTGGCGCATCTTTACATTGGAGAAGAGGCAGTTGCCGCGGGGATTTGTGCCGCCTTGCGTGAAGATGATTATATCACCAGCACCCATCGCGGCCACGGCCATGTTATTGCCAAAGGCGCCGAACTCAAATCCATGATGGCGGAGCTGTTCGGCAAAAAAACAGGCTATTGCAAGGGCAAGGGTGGATCGATGCACATCGCCGACATGCAGATCGGCATTTTGGGCGCCAACGGTATTGCCGGCGGTGGCCTGCCGATCGCGGTGGGGGCCGGCTGGTCGGCGCGCTGGCGCGGCACCGATCAGGTGACCGCCTGTTTTTTCGGTGACGATTCGTCGAACAACGGCACGTTTCATGAAAGTCTGAATCTGGCATCGCTGCACAAATTGCCGGTTATTTTCGTTTGCGAAAACAACCTCTACGGCATTTCCACCTGTCAGATCATGCATCAGCCGATTAGCGATATCGCCATCCGCTCGACCAGTTACAATATGCCCGGGGTCGTGGTGGATGGCAACGATGTGCTGGACGTTTTTCATGCGGCCGGCAAAGCGGTCAAACGCGCGCGCGCCGGTGAGGGGCCGACCCTGATAGAGTGTAAAACCTATCGCTGGCGCGGTCATCACGAAGGCGATCCCAACCAGGGTGCCCGCTATCGCACCAAGGATGAAATCGAAGAGTGGAAAGAAAAATGTCCGGTGGAGCGCTTTGCCAGAAAGCTTGTTGGCGATAAAGCTGCAACCCGGAAAAAGCTGGCGGAAATGGAAGAAAAGATTAAGGCCGACATCGATGCAGCGGTAGAGTTTGCCCGGGAAAGCGACTTCCCGGCGGTTGAGGAAATGTATGAGGATGTTTTTGTGAAATAAGATAAGGGTGAAAAAAATGAGAGAAATTACTTATGCTCAGGCAATCAACGAGGCGTTGCGTGAAAGCATGCAAAAAGATGACCGGGTTGTTCTGCTGGGTGAGGACATCGGCTGCTATGGCGGCGTTTTTCAGGTAACCGCCGGCCTGCAGGCCGAATTCGGGCCCGAGCGGGTTGTCGACACCCCCATCTCAGAGGCCGGATTTGTCGGTGCCTCTGTCGGGGCGGCGCTGACCGGCATGCGTCCGGTGACGGAAATCATGTTCATCGATTTTACGACCTGCTGCATGGATATGATCGTCAACCAAATGGCCAAAATGCATTATATGTTCGGCGGACGCGGAAAGGTGCCGATGGTGCTGCGGACCAATATCGGGGCCGGGCGCGGAACCGCTGCCCAACATTCCCAGAGTTTTCATGCCATCTTTATGCACATACCGGGGCTGATGGTGGTGGTTCCATCGACTCCTTACGATGCCAAAGGCTTGATGATGGAAGCCATTCAAAATGATAACCCGGTGGTCTTTGTGGAGCACAAAAAACTTTACATCGAAAAAGGCCCGGTTCCCGAGGAGAGTTACCGCATTCCCTTCGGTCAGGCTGATATCAAACGCGAGGGCAAGGATGTCACCGTTGTGGCCACTCACGCATTGGTGCAGCGTTCACTGAACGCCGCCGATGAGTTGGCCAAAGAAGGGATCGATGTTGAGGTCATTGATCCGCGCACCCTGGTGCCCCTGGACAAAGACACCATTTTGAATTCTATCAAGAAGACCGGGCGTCTGGTTGTGGCCGATGAAGGGCACCGTACCTGCGGGGCGGCTGCGGAAATTGCCGCAACCGTTGCCGAAGAAGCAATTTACTACCTGAAAGCCCCTGTGAAGCGCGTCACTTCCCCAGATACACCGGTTCCGTTTTCACCGCCGTTGGAACAGGCATTTATTCCGGATGAAAAGTACCTGGTGCCGGCGATTCGGTCTTTAATGGAATACGCTTGATAAAGGAGTAACCCTCAATGGCGACTGAAGTGGTTATACCCATGCTCGGTGTCACCGTCGAGAAGGGTAAAATTGTCGAATGGCTGAAAACAGAAGGCGATTCTGTCGAACGCAGTGAAAGCATTTTTATTGTCGAGGCCGATAAGGTCACAACGGAGGTCGAGTCGCCTGCCGGTGGGATCCTGGCAAAAATCCTGGTTGAAGCCGGAAGAGAGGTGCCGGTTTTGACCGTTGTGGGCCTGATCACGGCGCCCGGTGAAGAAATACCCGCCGATTACAAAACCACGGTTGCTGCAGAACCCCAGAAACCGGCCGAGGCGGACGCAGAGGCACGGATTCCCGCAGGCGGTTCGCCGCATGCCGCGGCTGTCAGAGCTCCGGGGAAACCGGCCGGTTCACTAGCGATCATGCCTCGTGCTCGCAAGCTGGCCTCGGAAAAGGGCATCGACATTGCTGCGATCGATCCCTCCGGACCCGGCGGTGTTATTTTGCTGCGCGATGTCGAGGCGGCGGCTGCGGCACCGGCGGGCAGGGTCTCCACGCTGGCCCACCGTTTGGCGGCCAAGGAGGGAATAGACCTGGCGGGCATCGCCGGCAGCGGGGTGCGCGGCCGCATTATGCGCACCGACGTCCAGAGTGCCATGGTGGAAGCCAAGCGGCCGGCACTGGGCAAAGTAATTCCAATGGAGAGCATGCGGCAGGTCATTGCTCGGCGCATGTCGCAGAGCGCTTTTACGGCGCCGCATATTTATTTCTTCAGCGATATTCAGATGGATCCCCTGCTGGATTTTCGGCGAGAGATTGTTGCCGAATTTGAAAAACAGTTCGGCCTGCGCCCATCGGTCAATGACCTCCTGATTAAAGCCGTGGCGTTAAATATCCTGGATTTTCCGCTGCTCAATGCCTCGGTCAAAGATCAGGAAATTCATATTGCCTCCGAAGTCAATGTCTGTTTGGCCGTGGCCCTGGAAGATGGTTTAATTGTGCCGGCCATTGCCAATGCGGATGCCGCCGGGCTAGTGGATATCGTGCGCCAGCGCCAGGACCTGGTCGCGCGGGCGCGATC
>Ga0209742_10001197_pt1 | contig 12248 bp, 9 predicted proteins | sample DeeMarSeWOR38_10_FD_187462 | JGI IMG/M metagenome (GOLD analysis project Ga0209742, IMG submission 187462) | Marine sediment microbial communities from White Oak River estuary, North Carolina - WOR-3-8_10 (SPAdes) (version 2) | ecosystem: Environmental > Aquatic > Marine > Intertidal zone >... | reverse complement strand
CTAAATAGGAAAGTAAATAGAAAAAAGCGTGGATCGATGGTTAAAGTCCACGCTTTTGATATATGTCCAAACATTTCTTAGAAGGGATGACGTATGACCTGAAGCCTATTATCACTCTCCAACCTGTCACTAATCCCGGTTCCTTTTTGGCTTTTGTGATGTCATTTAATAGCGCAGTTTAAGGTTTCCAAATCATTTACACAAATACTACAAAGTGTGGATTGCGGCTATCCTGCTAAAAAATTTGGATAGCCGATTTTTTTCAGATTTTCAGAACTTTTGTATAAATTGGCGAACTAAAAATTTCTCATTCAAATACACAACATCCCAGAATTTTTCCAAAGATTCGGAGCTGGCAAGGAACCTAATAAAAAAATTTGTCAAAAAAAGAACCTATTTCTGATTACGCTATATGCATTTTCAATCGCAATCAAATATTATCAATTTCTGAATGATTACAAATTTTCAATAATCCTTTCAGTATAACTGAATATTTTACTAATTCCTAATAATGCAAGTATGGTTGAATTGAGTCATAAACACATCTGAATTATTTTTCCACCATTAATTGGTTCCGATTTTTGGATAACAATTATTTTTTGTGATTGTATCTACGTAACACAAGATTTTCGATTTTCGGAGGTTTTTCAATCTATCAAAAGTATGAAGGCTGAAAGGCAGGATACAATATATGGATATGGTGCCAGCCTGATTATCCACACCAAATAAAGCTGATAGTTTGATATTTTGTTGTTATTCTTGAATTTAAAATAATAATACGAAAAATTAGAAAATCTAAGGCCCTGTAACCCTAAAGAGGATTAGGGCAACAGCTCGCAAAGTTCTGACTCTAATTACTTTACCAAACATTCCTTTGCGGTGCTTCAAAGGTAACGGTATGATGCCATTTATTTATCCTTCTCCACGTCAGGCGACACACACAAGGCTGAGGAGGGACCTTGATAGGGTAAAGCTCCATCTACGATTGTCACTCTTTGGAGGCCACGTTCAGCTGCGCCCGGCACCCTAAAGGTTGCTATATCTATCCGTTCTAGTGCTATTTCTTCAGGCGGATCCAGTTGCGGCACCCACTCGTAGGGAACCCGGTAGGCCCGGTAGATCATGTTGATATTGAACAACTTACCCCAAAATGGATTGATATATTCCCACACAATTTCATGATCCACTGTTACTTCCAAAATGCGACCATCTGACCCTTCAGTGATTAGTGTGTTACCATTGGGTAGACGCTGGGCAGAGCTGATAAAGGGGCTATAAAAACGGTTGCTGTCCACAGGAGGCATGAACCCGGCTTCCTGGGGAGTATATTGCCAGATAATTTTGAGCGTTGTGGGATCAAACTCCAAGACCCGGGAGTAGTCTCGTAAGGCATTCTTAATTCCCATGGGAGATCCTGGGTTGGGTGCCCCATACCCGGCCCATCCACCATTGTCAAAGATTAAGATATTGCCCTCGCCAGGAAGACCTCTGGGTATCATGTGTGCATGATGCTGCCCGATAATCCAGCCCAACTCACGAAGCTCTGGTGTTCTGTTATAATCAGGACCAGTCTTCCATATGAGCCTCCCCGTCTTCTTATCTATTATGGCCGTGATGTTGGTCTCTCTTCCGCACCAGATGATGTTGTCTGGATGAAAGCGTTCATCTCCCTCATCATACCACCTGTTGGGCCCTAACAGTGACATGGAATTGATATGCATCCAATCTCCCATACCTCCTCCCGCAGGCCTCCAGTTGGGATTGCGGCATAAAATGTTCCTGGCCTCCTCACTGAATTCCATCTCTTCAAAATGATCACTGCATATCCATTCCCAGATGAGCTCACCGTCCCACGTTACTTCAATGATAGTATCATCTAAAAGTAGCTTATCACAGATTTTGGGGTTCCTTAGATTTTTATGGCTGAGGATCAGTGTGTTACCGCTGTCCACCTTTGGGTCCATGCCTGGGATATAGTATCCCACCGGGTTGCCCTCTCTCTGGTAATCATGATGCATCCTGGCCATCCATTGGGGCTCCTCACCCGGATCCTCAATAAATTCATATTGATTGAATTTCCATACAATGTTTCCATCCCAGTCTATTTGGATAAGGTCGATATAATCCTGTATTCCATAAGCCACATTTCTATCGCCGGAGCTACCCATTAGATAACCGCCCGGCAAAAGCTTGTTGGGGAATCCGTGAACGCCTTTCCACAGTTGGACTTCAGCGCCATTCATGTCGATCAGCAAACCGCCGACCTCCCTAGCCTGGAAGAGAGTATAACCATTCCAACACTTATCAGGATTGAAAATTGTCGTTCCAGTGGGGTAGACGCTTGGGTAAGCCATAGCACCCTCCTAATCTGGATAAACTCGTCAGCCCGATGGCTTACAGGCTGGAATTCATGAATTAATATGAAAGTCAGAATACACTGGCTAATTTTTAGAGCATTCTGCGAATAAATATGTTCTCAAGGTGATGTCTCTATCCTTTCATTCCTTTCTATCTCAACAATTGTGGTAGAAACAATGTCAGAGCCGGAAAGGATATAAGAGTTATGAGACGTGCGAAGTCTGCAATCAGAAAAGGAAATATCCCCTTAAAAATGGTGCCGAGCGGAACATCCCCTGCCACACCTTTCATGATAAAGACATTCATGCCCACAGGCGGTGTAATGAGTCCTATCTCCGAAACCACAACCATTATGACCCCGAACCAGATAAGGTCGTAGCCCAGTGTTTCCATGACCGGCGCGAATATGGGAACGGTAATGAAGACCAGCGGGAGGGTCCCCATCACGCAACCAAGGGCAAAGCAGACCATGATGATAGCCAATACAATAATAAATGGATGGACCTTTAAGCCTACCACGTAGTCCGCAAGCTCCATAGGCAGTTGGGTAGATGTGAGAAAATATCCGTAGATAGCTGTTCCAATCACCACAAGAAAGACCATGGAGGTTGTTCGTCCTGTTGAGAGAATAGAATCATACAGATTTTTCCAGGTCAGTCTCCTTCTTATCAGTCCGAACAGAAGCGCGCCGGATGCGCCGATAGCTCCGGCTTCTGTCGGTGTAAAGAGTCCGCCGTAGATCCCGCCCATGATCAAAAGGAAAAGACAAAGAACTTCCCACGTATCTTTCAGTGAACGTACCTTGTCCGCAAATGGGGTCTTTGGACCTGGGGGTCCCACATCAGGATTGATGCGTGTCCATATATGGATCGTAATGACATAATAGAGGAGTGAAATAAGGCCAGGGATGATACCGGCAAAGAAGAGTTCTGCAATGGAGACCTCCACTAGTATGCCATAGATGATAAGGATGACACTGGGAGGAATCAGGATTCCGATAGTCCCGCCCGCTGCAATGGATCCCGTGGCGAGGGTCTCGGCATAATTGTATCGCTTCATCTCTGGCAGCGAGACTGTCCCCATGGTGGCTGCCGTAGCAAGTGAAGAGCCACTGACCGCTGAGAAGGCGCCACATGCCAGAACCGTTGCCATGGATAGCCCGCCTCTTAATTGTCCCACCCATCTGTAGGTGACCCTATAAAGCTTTTCACTCAGACCGGCATGGAAACAGGTCTCCCCCATAAAGATAAAAAATGGGATTACACAGAGAGAATAGGAAGCTGTCGTTGAAAAGGGTACGGTTTTAAAGAGTCCAAATCCCGCGCCAGGGCCAAATAGAACAGCCATTCCAAGAAATCCCAGAACTCCCAGAACCGCGCCGATGAGCATTCCAGAAAACAGGAGTATCAGAAGCATAACAAGCCCAAGGATCTGCACAGTTTTCAGATTATACTCCAACCCAATCAGCCCAGACCAGAAGGGGATCGTTCCAAATAGTAATGCAACGATAGTTACGATAACGACCCGGGAGGCGTCTCCTTTCCTGATGGCCTCTGAAGCGGCTTGAAAGATGTGTTTCAGTGAGATGACCCCACACAGGAAGAAGCCCAGCGCGATAATCCATATGACCCAGAAAAGTGGTATCCCTAAATGGAATGTGTCGTTCCCCTTGCTCAGGTATATCAAGGACAGGAGAATGCTCTGCCAGGAAAGGGCGAAAAAAAGGAGCATGCTAAGAAGTGAGGTGGCGACCGAGAGGATGTTTCGAGTCCTCTCAGAAAGACGCGAGGTCAAAAAATCCACAGAGATGTGCTTTCCCTTGACTTGGGTATACGCCATCCCCAAAAAAACCAGTATAACAATCATTAGTTCTTCTAATTCAACCGTGCCCATGAGCGGCTTTTTAAAAAATGCACGGCTCAGGACGTGGGCTGTAACTAAAACAACCATTATCAGTGCAGTGCAGGCACCTACTGCATTGATGACCCTTGTTAACGGTTCTACCCTCTTCTCGATGAAATCGGCACTTTTGCCCATCCACATGTCTAACCCCTACTATAGAAGTTAAATCCAGAAAAGATTGGGGCTTCCTGGAAAATCTACTCGCTTTTTTCGGACATAAGCTTAAGGGCCTTTTCGAGAATTGGTTTCCCATTCACACCTTTTTCTTTCACATCGTTGATCCATTCATCTCGGATGGGCATGATCTTCTCGGTCCATTTATCCCGTTCGGCTGGGTCTAATGTGATGAACTTGTCACCCTTCTGGGCCATCCATTCAATGTCTTTGACCTGATATTTGTCAAAGACAGAACCGACGAGTCTTGCGCCTTCAATTCCGCTTATCTGCTCTATGGCTTTTTGATCTTCAGCGGATATTCCTGCCCATACATCCTTATTGATCACAACCAAAAAGGCTGCGGCCATGAGGTTGGCTTTTGTGTGTGTATGGAGCAGATCTGCGATCTTTTGTGAACGAAGCGGCGCATAGGGCAGAAAGCAGCCCTCAATAACACCCTTTTGCAAAGCAAGATAAACATCAACCATGGGAATGGCCTCTACTGACGCGCCCAGAGACTTCATGATGCGCGCATTGACGGTGCCACCGGCACTGACCACAGTGTCTTTCAGATCCTTTAGATTGTGTACCTCCTTCTCGGAAAAGTGCAGCTGAAACGCAGGATTCATGTAGGTAAAGAGCACCTTGACATCACTGAATTCATTTCTGATCTCAGGATAGGCCTGATACATCTGCCATAGCACCTCACTGTTCACCTTTGCCTTTTCGTTGGCAACCATGGGAAGATCCAAAACACCGCTGACCAGGAAACGATTTCGTTCGTATGTTGGCAGAACAAGCCCCATATCTCCCACGCGGGTTGAGATGGCATCATAGGCCTGTGGGGGCTTAAATAGGGCATTTGAGTAAAACATGGTTACTTTGACACGCCCATTGGTTACCTCAGAGACTTTTTCAGCCCAAGGATTAAATGCTTCCTTACATAGCGGATGTTTTGGGGAGTACATTACATTAAATCTGATGTTTTCTGCCCAGGCCGCTGAAGCTGTAATCAACGTACATAGAAATAGAGCGGCTAACATAGCTGAGTAAAATTTCTTCATCGTCTCATTCCTCCTTATCTCTTGGTTTAAGGTTGGAATTGATGTTTTCTCGCTTTTTATTGTAAAATGTATTACAATTTGATATTTGGTATGTCAAGCATTTTTCAAAAATGAAAGGAGAGTACCAATTTTGCCCGGTTTTACCAGGATAAAACGCCCAAATTCCCTCGTTGAAGAGGTCACGAACAAATTAAAAGAGGCCATTATCGAAGGGCTCTACCGTGCGGGAGAAGCCCTTCCCAGTGAGACCCAACTGGCAAGCCAGATGGAGGTCAGTCGACCGGTAATCAGGGAATCAATCAAATCATTGCAGTCCCGCGGCTTTCTTGAAGTCCGTCGCGGTATCAAGGGTGGAGCCTTTGTTCAGGATATAAACAAATTAGGTTTTAGCGAGATGTTGGGTGATCTGATCAGACTTAAAAGGATAACAGTAGATCATTTAGCCCAAGTAAGGCTATTTCTGGAGCCTGAAATCATTCAGTTAGTTGCAGTGAATGCTACTGGTGAGGATCTCACAAGGATTAGAAACCTCCTTCTGGACTATGATCGGACGGAAGATATCGACAAACAGGTCACGATGAATGGGGATTTCCACCGACTACTAAGCAGGGCCTGCGGAAATCCTATCTATTCCATCATTATGAACAGCATCATGGATTTCACCGAATATTTCGTCAGGACAATTAAGCCTGTAAATCAGATAATTCATAATGACAAGGACCACAAAGATATTTTTGCCGCGATTGAAGCGCGTGATCCAGAATCAGCCGTTGAGATCTCCATTCGTCATGCCAACAATATCCTGAAAAAGATGCGCAAACTGGAAAAGACCTACCTGAAATTGCTTATATGAATAAGGATAACATCTATTTTATTGGCTTGAAAGTTTCCGTTTTGGGATTCCGTCTGGTATCTGGGGATGCTCATTGTGGGAGGGATGGGCAGCACCGTTTTTTTATTGATTTGTAACACCTATCTATAAAAATCTTAGGAAAAAAAGTTCAGATTTCATAATCTTATAAATTCAACTGCTCAATCCAAATCTCTTAGCGTTGGCATTCAGGAATAATTATCCTATGCACAACTTTCAAAATTATTGATTATGTCAACAATACCGATACCAACCTTTACCTACACTGATGACATAACGCAATCAGGGAAACTTCCCGAGATCGTATATTAGCTATACGAAACCCATACTTCGGCTGAATTGTTTAAAGCGGCTATCCCGGTGAAATTATAAAAATCCGAAATTTTTCAGGTTGGCAAAAGAAAGATGCAAAATCAGAAAATGATAGATAAGTGGGGCAATGCTAAACAGGCATCGCCCCTTCAGTCCTATGCATAAAGATTTTCAATCCATCTAATCGCTTCCACATCGGTTACCTTTCCCAAATATCTCTGTGTCGTTGATAAATGCGCATGTCTGAGGATCACTTTGCTCACGATTTCGATTGGCGTTCCGGATCGGCTGGCATGTGTAGCGGCATGACGCCTAAGGTCATGAGGTCGCAGATTCACACCCGCTAGCTCGCCTGCCTTTTTAACCATCACGCGAGCGGCATTGTACGTAATAGGAAAAATGCGCTTTTCGGGCTCGATTCCCTTATCCTGGATGTATTCCCGCAATCGGTCTGCAATTTTCTGAGGGATGTACACGATTTCCGATTCCCTGCCACTCTTAGGGTCCGGCAATGTGATTTTGCGGTCCTTGACATCGACAGGTCTTATTTTTAGCACCTCACCGATTCGCATTCCACCTTTGGCCATAAGCTCCAGCATGATGCGATTGCGTGGATTGGCTGTTCTAAAAATAATTTCATCGATTGAATCTTTTTCGATGATTTTCCATTGTTCAGGACGGCTGGCTCTAAATATTTTTCTCAAAATCGGCGTGTCGCAGGGATTTTGGATCTCAAAATCAATAGTGTTGCGGATGTAATTGAAAAAGGCCTTGAGACAGGAATAGCGATTTCTTTTGGTGGTTTGTTTGGTTCCTTCGGTGAGCCGGGTCAAAAAGGACAGGATTTCATCTGGGGTGATAGATTCTAGTTCGCGGTCACCAAATTCTTCTAAGAAGCGGGTGAATAGAAAATCATAATTTTTCAGCGTATTTTTTTTTCGAATTGACCCTGTGATATTCTTGATATGAATGAATGGCTTTTGATACTTTCATGTTGCACCTCCTTGTTTGGTATGAGTTAATGATTTTCCGGTCTTGACCGGCATAAATGGACCATATCACAAAGGCACAAATCATGGCACTGGGAACAAGAATATTTATCGTAAAGGAAGATGAATCTTTACAGCGCTTAACACTAAAACGATATAACCGACTCATTAAAGGACATCCAGATAAAGGTCTGATGCAATATAAAGGTAAAAGACTCCGTTATGCATTGATCGTGCTGGAGATGGTAAATCGGAAACCAGCTGAGATTTTGATGACTGAATATTCTTATTTGACTTTTGATTCGAAGGGTCGACTGGATGCCGGCGAACGAGAAAAAGCCGCCCGATTGGCGATGGACACTCTGGAGCCAATCTTGCCAGGTGAAAAGCCTGAACGGGTCATAGATGCAAAACACAAATTTGCTAAAAAAAGATTTGATGATCGGTATATATGGAAACCATCGCCTGAGATTGAAAAGGCTATTCAGAGGGCGATTTTTGGTTGATTCAATGAGAGCTGAAATTTCAGACTGGAAAATGAAATATACAATAATTTAGTTAGCTTTCACAGGATTTGATTCAGGCACGAATGTTACACTGTTAGATAAGCCAAAATTGATTACCTTGCCTAATGCAATATGCACTCAGATATATCGAGTACAAAGGTTGCCCCGATGATGTCTGAGTTGCCCAAAATTTGAAGCATTGATATCATCTGCCTTATATCGAGGTTCCAGCCCCATGACGATCGGATATTTGATATTTCAAAAGAATTAACCAACCTTGCTTTTTTCAGACCTTTCAGTTAGAAACGCCAACAGAGAGAGCCAGCTCGGTGCAAGACAGATTCTATCGATAGACAGTTTCAGGGCGCAGGAAACATATGGGTAAAGCTCTTATTAAGCCGAGGGCTGAATCAAATACGAGGTCAGCGATGCTGTTTGCTTGTAGAATCAGATGGATGACTTTGTTTTATCCTTTCTTCATCGTCAGCCTGATTGTCCTTGAGCCCGGTACCGCTGTGGCTCACGCCCAAGTGCAACCTCAAAACCCGCTGGAAAATAAGAACATTCTCATTTTAAATTCTTTCGAATCCAACATACCGGCTTTCGTTAAAACCATTCAAGGCCTGTCTTCCGCGCTGCTATCCGGTGGGATCGGCACCAAAAACCAATTCTATGAGCACCTGGACCTTGCACGCAATCCGGGTCCTGAAAACAAAGAGCTGCTGGTGCAGCTCATGCGCCAGCGGTACAGCGAGCGCCGGATCGACTTTATCATCACCCTGTACACGGAAGGCTTAAAGTTCTTATTGGACGAGGTTCAAACCTTATTCCCCGCTGCCCCCATTCTGGCTCTCTACCTGCCCCAGGGCTTTGAGGTGCCCGCGACAGGGCGCCGCATCATTCCTCACATACTCACGCCGGATTTCACGCGAACGCTTGAGACGGCCTTGAAGCTGGTTCCCGGTACAAAACGCGTTTATGTCACGGCCGGCATTCATCCCATGGACAGGTGGCTGGAACGGTTGGCAAGACGGGACTTCAAGAAATGGGAGGATCGACTGGAATTTCACTACCTGGGGGATCTACCGTTGGATACAATCCTGACAACAGTATCCTCGGCGCCTCCCGACAGCATCGTATTCATCACCTCCTACGGCCAGGATGTGGACGGAAAATACCATACCGCGGTGGAGTTTAACCGGCAGCTTGCCCGCGTTTCCAGGGTGCCGATTTTCGGTATCCTGGACACCCTGATCGGCCACGGCATCGTGGGCGGCTCACTGATCAGCTTCGAGTACATCGGAACCAGGGCGGGTGAATTGGTGCTGGACATCCTCAGAGGCACCCAAGATGAGAAGAATATCCCCGTAGTATTGAAGCTGTCCCAACTGGACACATTCGACTGGCGTCAGCTAAAGCACTGGAACCTGGACGAATCTGCCTTGCCCGCAGGAAGCATCATTGTAAATAAGGAGTTCCGCCTGTGGGACCTGAGGTATTATGCCATCGGTGTCATGGTCTTTATCCTATTGCAGTCGTTACTGATCATTTCGCTGTTAGTGCAAAAGCGTCGCCGGGAATTGGCCGAGAAATCCCTCCGGCAGAAATCCAAGGAACTTGATCAATTCTTTGATGTTTCCCTGGACCTGTTATGCATCGCCAACACCGACGGATATTTTTTGCATTTGAATCCGGTCTGGGAATCGGTACTCGGTTACAGCAGGGAAGAACTCATGGCACACAGGTTTCTTGACTTCGTACATCCTGACGATCGGGTGAGGACCTCGGAGGCGGTTTCCGCACTGTCGTCGCAGGGGAAAGTCATCCATTTCGATAACCGCTACCGTTGTAAAGACGGCAGCCATCGCTGGCTCGAATGGAATGCCGCCGCTGTCGGCAATGTGATCTACGCGGCGGCGCGCGACATTACCAAGCGCCTGCATGCGGAATCCGAAGCCCGGCAGCGCAGGGAAGAGCTCGCCCATGTCACCCGCGTTGCCACCCTGGGGGAGTTGACCGCCGCCTTGGCCCATGAGATCAACCAGCCGCTCACGGCCATTCTGAGCAATGCCGAGGCAGCCCAGCGGTTTCTCTCCCGGGCAGAACCTGATATCGGCGAAGTCCGGCAGATCCTGGAGGACATCGTTCTGGATGACAGACGGGCGGGCGATGTGGTACAGAAAGTCAGGTCTCTGGTCAGAAAAGAAAAGCCCTATGATGAATTACTGGACATTAATGAGGCGATTCAAGACGTCGTTGCGCTGATTCGGGGCGACGCTCTTCTCCAGGGATTGTCGATTACCATGGAATTGAATCCAAAATTGAAGCTAATCCATGGTGACCGCATCCAGTTACAGCAGGTGATCCTAAACCTTATTCTGAACAGCGCCGCTGCCATGCGAGATGCGCCAAGGGCACAACGCAAAATCATCGTGAGAACGACCATGCCGGACAACCTGACCGTGGAGGTGTCCGTGACCGATTCTGGAACCGGCATCGACGAAAACAATGTCGAGCGCCTTTTCGAGGCCTTTTACACCACCAAAGCCGAGGGATTGGGCATGGGACTTTCCATCAGCCAGACGATCGTCAAAGCGCATGGCGGAAACTTAAAAGCCTCAAACAATCCGGAAGGCGGCGCCACCTTTGCCTTCACCCTCGCGGTCCAACAGGGAGGCGCGCCGTGATAGAAGAAAAAGCGGCTGTTTATGTGGTCGATGACGACCCGTCCGTGCGAAAGGCTCTGGAACGTTTGCTCCGGTCAGCCGATTACGATGCCAGGACCTTTGCCTCTGCCCCTGAATTTCTGGATTTCACCTGTCCCGATACACCGGGCTGCCTTATTCTTGACATCAAAATGCCGGGACTGAGCGGCCTCGAGCTCCAGGAGCGTCTGTCTGAAAAAGGTATTTTTCTTCCCATTATATTCATTACCGGCCACGGGACGGTTCCTGCCAGCGTCAGGGCCTTCAAAGCCGGCGCAATGGATTTTTTACAGAAACCCTTCAAGGACAGAGAGCTTCTGGATGCCGTTTCCCGTGGAATCGGAAAGCACCGCCGCCTGCGGCGGGAACAAAATGAAATGAAAGCGCTCCGTACGAAGCTCGATACCCTGACCCCACGGCAGCGCGAGGTATTCAGCCTTGTCGTCAGCGGCTTGCTGAACAAACAGGTGGCCTTCGATCTGGGGATTGCCGAAAAGACCGTCAAGGTGCACCGGGCCCGCGTGATGCAAAAGATGGGCGCCCAATCCCTTGCAGACCTCGTTCGCTTTGCCCAAAAACTGGGGATCCGTTCTTCGGCGGCCTGACGCTTCTTATTGGACCAAGGTCCAATATCTTTTCTCTTTTAATTCCTCTAAACTCGATCCGACTTTTCGCAACCCCTCACTTTAATCGAAAACGCTGTTTGAATTCATTCACTGGCGAATTATCCAAAAAAGCCGTGGTGAGATGCTTCAAAAACCAATCACAGTTTATATTTTAGATGATGACGATTCTATCCGCAGAGCCCTCAAGCGACTGCTGGGATCTGTCGGCTATCATGTCCTGACATTTGCGTCTGCTGAAGAGTTTCTCGAGTTAGCTCCCAAAGCAGGCGAAGGCTGTCTTGTCCTGGATATCCGCCTTCCGAAAATGACGGGGCTGGAGCTTCAAGAGAGTCTCGCATTGAAGGGGTCGACGTACCCGGTTATTTTCATGACCGCTCATGACAACCCCCAGTGGCGGGAAAGAGCGGAGAAAGCGGGCGCGGTTGCCTATCTGAAGAAACCTTTTCATGAGGAGTCGCTGATCGATGCCATTCGGATCGCCTGCAGACGGTGAGCCTGAGTGCGGACGGAGAAATGAGATCGGAAGCGGGCGGTGGTAAACGGGAAAAATAACGTTTTACGGTTTCATTAACCTTAAAACCCTCAATCAGAAAGGGAGGAAAGCGTTATGAAAATGAAATCATTAGCGTATCTGATGCCAGCATTGATCCTTGCGGTCATGCTGGTGGCCTGCGCATCGCAACAGATCGAGACGCCGGCAAAAATCTACGGAACGCCGGGCTCGCCCAGCGCCACCATGACCGTCAGCAACAGACAGCT
>Ga0209742_10001193_pt1 | contig 12260 bp, 10 predicted proteins | sample DeeMarSeWOR38_10_FD_187462 | JGI IMG/M metagenome (GOLD analysis project Ga0209742, IMG submission 187462) | Marine sediment microbial communities from White Oak River estuary, North Carolina - WOR-3-8_10 (SPAdes) (version 2) | ecosystem: Environmental > Aquatic > Marine > Intertidal zone >... | reverse complement strand
TGTTGATTTATTCAAACGGTTGAGATTGCAAAACGAGTTTTACATGATTATGATGTTTTCTGGAGGTAAATTTTATGATTCTTCTGTTGCCGAGAATATTGGTCTTGCTGCTTTTAACTATTATCGTACCTGTTTCGTCTTTTCTAATACTTCCTGCAGGAGTCGAAGCCGCTTCTCTTCAGTTAGGGCCGCTCCACAAAAATTTCAGGACAGGTATTTCTTCTGTTTTTTCATATGTCAACAATGGGACTTCCACAGCTAGCTATGATATAGATTTTTACCGGCCTAATGGTGAATTAGTTGTTTCTGTTGGCCCTTTTTTTCTCCCGCCTGAAGGAGATTGTGCTAACCCATGTAAAAATACTTGCGGACAAAGATACAACATGAGTTCCGCCCCGGTTGTAGATAGTTTTGTTGGATATGTAATAATCTCAAGTGACCAGCCTTTTGAGGCCTGTATAAATACTCCTGAGTATAGCACAATCAGCGGGGCAGTTTATCAATCAGAAACCAATCTGACTGGAATAGATCCACTTCCGCAAAGCACTGATTTCATAAACATATCGGCTGATAATGTATGGGCTTCTTCTCATTTGTCAGGGATAATGATGCTATTGCTTGATTAGGGTAGGGAGCACGATGAGATGTCAGTAATAGTGTTGGAGTAAGTATTACTGGTTAAAAAATATATCAAGGCAGGGTCGGGAGCATCCCTGCGATTGTTTTTGATAAGGACACTGTTTCACTTAGGGGTCATGACAGGGATTGTAACAATACTCTTGAAGCCGTTAGCCCTCAGATAGCGATAGAGTGAAAACCGCACTGACCTGCCTCATATATAAACCTGAGCCCAGCATCGGTAGCCGCAATTTTCTGAATATCTTTATGTGGTTGGAAGAATCCTTCCTCAGGCTTCAACCTTTTTTAAACCTCAAGGCGTAAATGGAACGGGTTGGGAAAGAGGGGCTTATGCATATGATACCTGCCCTTCAGATCCTTTTGAAACAGAACCAGGAATTTGCGGCTGTAATATATGTGAAGCTGACGACGTAAGTATCAGGGTTCCGGCCTTTGAATTCATTAGGGAACAAAGGATGTTCTCTCAGGAGGTTACCAAAACAGGGGAGAGTTCCCTGTGTTATTATTGAGCTGACAAATTCTTAGTCCGGCCCATTTGTTTCTTTTTCCCGCTGCATATAAAATGAAACAAGCACGCCAAGGGCAAAACCGATAAGCGTGGTTACCATGAGCAGGATTGCCCGCGGCATGGTAATGCTGAAAAATAGTAATTTTGTTTCTACCGGTGTTGTATTCTGCAGGATGATAATGACACCAAGCAGAGCCAGAATACCGATTGTGATCATTTTAAAGCGTTCCATGGCAATCCTTATTGGTTTGTAATGTTTGTTTATTAAGAGAGATAAACATTATCGGCACCGTAAAAAAGCACGCTGCAGACAGGTATTGCGTCTGTAATATGTTAAATTTATCAGCCCCTGTTGATGCCTGTGATATATTTCGATTGTATCAAAGTTCATAACTCTGGTGCATGTCAGGTCGAGCAATGTTACTGAAGCCAAGCTTTGCCTGCAGGCTTTCAGCAAGGACCTGGGAAGATTCCTCCTCACCATGCACTATGAAGGTATGTTCCGGTTTGTTCTGCATGGCCCCTGCCCATTCCAGCAGTTCATCACGGTCGGCATGGCCGCTGAAGCCGGTAATGACCTCCACGTGAGCTTTCAGCTGGAATTCATCACCGAATATTCTGACCACAGGTTCTTTGTTTACCACGCGGCGGCCGAGTGTATTGGGGGCCTGCCAGCCCGTCACCAGGATGGTATTTCTGGGGTCACTTATCCTGTTGCGTAAGTGATGCAGGATACGGCCGCCTTCCATCATGCCGCTGGCACTGATAATAACCGCCGGTTTATTCAAGGTGTTGAGTTTTTTGGATTCCTCAACATTTTTAGTGAAAGTGAGAGTGCCAAAACCAAAAGGATCGGAGTGGTTATCGTTAAGCAGGAACTCACGCATTTCAGCATCATAACATTCCGGGTGCATGCGGAAGATTTCTGTTGTGTTGGTGGCCAGGGGGCTGTCTACATAGATGGGCAGGTGGGGAATTTTTTTCTGGTCATGGAGTTTGTGCAGAGCATAAACAATCTGCTGCGTTCGGCCTACAGCAAAAGCTGGAATGAGTAAAACCCCGTTCCGGCTGTATGTCTCATTAATAATGCGCTCCAACTCATTTTCCGATTCAGGATAGGGAGGATGCGACCGGTTGCCATAGGTGCTCTCCATGATAAGAATATCTGTGCCTTCTGTCACAAGAGTTGGGTCGCGAATGATCGGTATGCCTTCACGGCCTATATCGCCGCTGAAAACGAGACGCTGCTGTCGGCCGCTATCCTTATCGTTGATGTCCAGAATAACATGGGTTGAGCCCAGCATGTGCCCGGCATCGACAAGTGTCAGCTTGACGCCTGGTAAAATTTCGTGTTGACGGTTATAGCTGATGCCGATGAAATTCTGCATGGCAGTGGCAACGTCTTCTTTCGTATACAGGGGTTCAAAGAGGTTCTTGCCCTGTTTTTTACGTTTCTTATTAACATATATGACATCTTTTTCCTGGATATATGCACTGTCCATAAGCATAACTGAACAGAGGTCACGTGTAGCTGAAGTGGAGTATATGTCACCTGAAAAACCGTTTTTAACCAGACAGGGAATGTTGCCTGAATGATCAATATGGGCATGGGAGAGCACAAGGACATCTACGCTTTTGGCATCACAGGAACCCTGACGGTTTAACTCGAAGGCTTCCTTGCGCTTGCCCTGAAAGAGGCCGCAGTCAAGCATTATGCGATGGCCGTTGACATCAATGATATGTTGAGAGCCGGTTACGGTTTTTGCTGCACCGTGAAATGTGATTTTCATTTTTTCTCCACTACAGAAAGTTACGGGTAGATTGCTTTATGATTTACTTACTTTGCATTGCGAAGGTTTATAAGTTTTTACTAGAAAAAATATTAACTTTGGCAGGGTCGATTTCGGCCCTGCTTTTTTTTTATTCTAAGGCTGACGATAACTGCTATCCATTTACACTCGTGAATGGTTCTTAAATTGTGAAGGTGTCCAGTGTATATATAGAGCCCCTCCATAAGGATAGCTTTTTTTATTTTTGAGGTAATTTCATCTGACTGGCATTTAACCGAAAGAAAAATGGCTCCAGGGGAAAAGCCTGAAAACCAATCTATTACTGGTGGGCCGTGAAGGAATCGAACCTTCAACCTACTGATTAAGAGTCAGTTGCTCTGCCTGATTGAGCTAACGGCCCAGAGGAATTGCATCAACGACTCGAAATTATTATCATACCTTATGCAGTGCGTCAAGCAGAATGGCAGTGTATGGTGAGTCATGTGAGCAATATGAATTGAGGACGAATATCGTGTTAGATAAAAAAGAAAGTGCATCGGACCCCGTGTGGTATCCATTCACTCAGATGCAGGAATTTGGCAAGCACTCACCCCTGATAATCAGGACGGCAAAAGGATGCTGGCTTGAGGATGAAAATGGCAGACAATACCTTGACGGAGTTTCGTCCCTGTGGGCCAATGTGCATGGACATCGCCATCCGGTAATTGATAAGGCCTTAGAGGAGCAGATGGGCAGGGTTGCCCACACGACGATGCTGGGACTCTCACATCCTGGCGGGATAGAGCTGGCACGGCAGCTTGTCAAACTCACCCCTGGGGGTTTGACCAGGGTTTTTTATTCAGATTCCGGCGCCACGGCAGTAGAGATTTCCCTGAAGATGGCCTATCAGTATTGGCAGCTGCGGGGTGAGAAACAGCGTTATACGTTCCTCAAGCTTTCCGAGGCGTATCATGGCGACACTATCGGTGCGGTATCATTGGGGGGAATGAATCTTTTTCACGAGAAGTTCGACCGGCTGCTCTTCGATACCGTAAAGGTTCCGACACCACACATCTACCGCCATCCTTTTTCAGTTGCTGATGAAAAAGATATTGTAGAACGATATTTTGCTCAGGCTGAGGAGTTGATCGAAAAATACAGCGGGCAGGCCTGCGGTTTTATTGTTGAACCTCTTATCCAAGGTGCTGCCGGCATGATCATTCATCCCCGGGGCTATTTGAAGCATCTGCGTGACCTGACCCGCAAACACAACATGTTTTTGATTGCCGATGAGGTGGCAGTGGGGTTCGGCCGCACCGGTAAAATGTTTGCCTCTGAGTGGGAGGATGTTTCACCCGACCTGCTTTGTCTGGGCAAAGGCATAACAGGAGGGTATATGCCTTTGGCAGCTACCATGGCAACGGAGGAGATTTTTTCTGCCTTTCTCGGTGATTTTAAAGAATTGAAGACTTTTTTTCATGGTCATACCTATACCGGCAACCCTCTGGCATGTGCCGCAGCCCTGGCATCGCTAAAGGTTTTTGAAGAGGAACAGACCCTGGATGCCTCAGTTTTCGGGTTAAAAGCTCAAAGATACAGCGAGGGCATGAAAAAGCTGGAAAAGCTTGAGCATGTTGGTTCTGTTCGCTACAAAGGGCTGATGGGCGGCGTGGAACTGGTAAAGGATAGAAATACGAAAGAACCGTATCCCTTTGATCAACGGCTAGGTCACCAGGTCATTATGGCAGCCAGAAAAGAAGGGGTCATGCTAAGACCGCTGGGTGATGTAATTGTGCTCATGCCGCCCCTGGCGGTCTCCCTGGATGAGCTTGATCTGCTCTTTGCTGCAACGGAAAAAGCAATAAGGAAAGTAACTGGTGAGGAGTGAAAAAAGCTATCAGTATTTAGCTGTCAGCTTTTGCCAAAGGAAAGAAAAAGAGGATAAAAGATAGTTGTTTTCAGTTGATGAATCTGAATTGAGGGAATAGCTTTTCGCTGACCGTTCATACCCGACCCCTTTAAAACTAGCCATGAAGCTTACCTTCTGCCAGGGTCAAACAACGGTTCATCTCACCCGCCAGTTCGAGATTGTGAGTCACCATTACTGCTGAAAGCGAGTATTCCGCGCTCATTTCCTGCAGCAACTGAAAGACTTTATAACCGGTCCTGGTATCCAGGTTGCCGGTCGGTTCATCAGCCAGAAGCAGTAGCGGCCTCATAATGATGGCCCGGGCCAAAGCGACACGCTGCTGTTCGCCACCTGAAAGTTCACCCACCTTATGCTGTATACGGTCTGATAATCTGACTTTTTCGAGAATTTCCTCAGCCTTTTCAGACATCTCTGTTTTATCGTGTCCTGCTATCAGGCCAGGCATCATGACATTTTCCAGCGCAGTAAATTCGGGCAGCAGGTGGTGGAATTGAAAAACGAAACCAACTGTCCTGTTGCGGTAGGCTGACAGGTCCACATCGTTTTTTTTGAGAACTTCGACGCCATCATACAGAAGTTTACCGGCCGTCGGGCGGTCAAGGGTGCCCAGGATATGAAGCAGGGTGGTTTTACCGGTGCCGGATGCCCCCACAATAGCAACCATTTCTCCCTGTGGGAGATGGAGATCAACACCTTTCAGGACTTCAATCCTGTTGCCCACCTCTTCATAATATTTCTCAATGCCGATGGCCTGGAACATAGCTGATTCTGAAGACGATAGAGGCTGTGAGTTATTTTCCTGCATTTTGACTCCTGCTGCCTGTTTGTATGATTAACGCACAGCAGTTTTAGTTTTTACTGTGAGGGCAAACTGAATCATGGCAGATAATGTTCCTTCTTTTATATCCAGTTCCTTACCCTTGGTTTCTTTTTTATTCATACCGCAACGCCACGGCCGGATCAATTTTGGAGGCCTGCCAGGAAGGATATATGGTTGCCAGCAGGGTAATGAGCGCTGCAGACACTGCAACCAGAGTGACATCCATTGGCAGGATCTTTATGGGCAGGGTCGTTATTGGATAGACATCACTTGGCAGCTTGATAAACTGGTACCTGGAAAGGACCTCGCACAGGATCAGGCCCCCAATGACACCTATAACTGTGCCTGTAAGGCCGATGATCAAACCTTCGTAAACAAAAATTTTCATGATGCCTTTAGATGTTGCACCCATGGATTTCAGAATAGCAATATCCTTACCTTTGCTCATCACAACCATGATCAGCGTACTGATTATATTGAAAGCTGCCACCAGGACGATGAGAGCCAGGACGATGAACATAGCTGTTTTTTCCAGCTTGAGAGCGGAAAAAAGATTTTTATTCATGGTTATCCAGTCTTTAACCACATAGCCGAAACCGAGTTTTTTCTCTAACTCGGCGGCAATAGCTGAAGCTTTGTATATATCATCGACCTTGAGTTCCAGACCGTGGACAGATTCTTCCAATTCGAGAAAATCCTGGGCTGTGGCTATGGATATATAGGCCAGAGATGAATCGTACTCATACATGCCGGTATCAAAGATACCGACAATCCTGCAGGTTTTTATTCTGGGAATAACTCCCATTGGTGTCAATGGGCCGGAAGGTGAAAAAAGACGTATGTTATCTCCCATATCAACACGTAAACTCCGGGCCAGTTCTTTACCAAGGATGATGCCGGGCAGTGACCTGGACGTGCTGTTGCCTGATGGAGAAAGGTCCTGCTGCTGTTTCTCAGGGTCCAGGGCAGTCACGCTTCCTTCGATCAACTGGTTGTTCAGGCTGAGCACTTTGTTGGCTGTAGCCGGATCAATGCCGCGGACAACGGCTCCGGAACTTGCATCAGGCACAGAGAGCATGGTCTGGGAATAGGTGTAGGGGGTAGCGGCCAAAACGCCTTCGGTCTGGAGAACTATTTCGCTTACCTTCCGGTAGTCAGTAATGCCTCTTCCCAGTCTCTGGATAACGATATGTGAGTTGATACCGAGGATTTTTTCACGCAGGCTGTCAGTGAAACCGGTCATGACGGCGAGGACCACAATAAGGGCCATTACCCCGACTGACACGCCGGCCACGGAAATAAGGGATATCAGGGAAATGAATCCCTGGCGCCGCCTGGCCTTAAGGTACCGTAAGCTGATGAACCACTCGTAGCTCATAATTAATGAAAAATATAAAATTAAGAATTTAAAATTGAAGGAATTGTCCCTTCATTCTTTAAAACATTTATTTCTCCGCCTTCAGGTGTGGGAAAAAGATGACATCGCGGATTGAGGGAGAATCGGTCAGGAGCATGACCAGCCTGTCAATACCGATGCCCTCGCCGGCTGCAGCCGGCAGCCCATATTCAAGAGCCCGGATGTAATCTTCATCCAGCACCGGGTGAATTTCCTCATCATCCCCACGCTCCGCAATCTGTTTTTCAAACCGCTTTTTCTGGTCCACGGGATCGTTTAATTCACTGAAGGCATTGGCAATTTCACGGCCGGTAATATAAAGCTCGAACCTGTCCGTGACCAGGGGATTTTCCTCATTCCTGCGGGCCAGCGGCGAAACCTCTGTCGGATATGCGGTAATGAAAGTCGGATTAATGAGCTTATCCTCCACAAGCAGTTCGAACAATTCTGTTTTGGCCTTGCCTGGCCCTGCAAGGGGTTCAAGTTCAATGCCCTTGTCTTTTGCCAGTTTTATGACGGCTTCAGAATCATTCAGGACATTGGGATCGATCCCGCCAACCTCGATGAGGGCCTCGTCAATGCTGTACCGCTTCCATGGCGGCGCAAGATCAACAACCTGGCCCTGGTAAGAAACTTCCATAGAACCGTTTATTTCCTCGGTTAACCAGGAAATCATTTCTTCAGTTAAATCCATGAGATCCTGGTACGTAGCATAGGCCTGGTAGAATTCAAGCATGGTAAATTCAGGATTATGCCGGGTGGAAAGACCTTCATTTCTAAAGTTGCGGTTTATTTCAAATACTTTTTCAAAGCCGCCGACCAGAAGCCTTTTCAGGTATAATTCTGGTGCAATGCGCAGGTACAGGTCCATATCCAGGGCTTTGTGGTGCGTCTTGAATGGCTTGGCAGTAGCACCACCAGGTACAGCCTGCATCATGGGTGTTTCAACTTCCAGAAATCCTCTGTTGGAAAGAAATTCCCTCAGCAGCCGGATAATTTCTATTCTTCGGCGGAATGTTTCTCTGACTTCGGGATTGACAATGAGATCCACATAACGCTGCCGGTAGCGCATTTCAACATCAGTTAAGCCATGGAATTTTTCAGGCAGGGGGCGCAGGGACTTGGTGACTAATTTGATAGTATCCGCCAAAATGGTAAGCTCTCCGGTCTTGGTCTTGAAAAGTTTACCTTTGAAACCTACGATATCGCCAATATCCCATTTTTTGAACTGGCTATAAAGTTGTTCACCGACAACCTCCTTTTTTACGTAAATTTGGATCCTGCCGGATTCATCCTGGATATGCAGAAAGGAGGCCTTGCCGAATTTTCTTAAAGCAAGGATTCTGCCGGCTACTTTAAAACTTGCCCTGACATTGGGAGCGTCGTCCAGGTTCGAGACTGCTTCATTGGCACTGCCTGATAAAAGAACTTCAGATATATGATGGGTTGGCTTAAAATCATTGGCATATAGATTCACCTTCATTTCAGCCAGTTCATCAGATTTTGTCCGGCGCTGCATTAGAAGTTGATTTAACTGATCCATTGTGTTTTTTGATTTCCTGTTTGTAATTTACTGTGGAGACACGAAACATATGTTCGGATCTCCAATTGTTGAGAAATGTATCCCTGTTCGTTTGGGCGTATTATTTTAAGTATTTTTTCCTTAATTCGGCCGATACCTCTTTTGTCAACTGCAGCACCTTTTTTGCAAGCTCCGGCGATAAAGATCCTGTACCGCAGCTTGGTGTAATGATCGTCTGCTTAAGCAATAAATCTGTATCCCACTTTTCTCCGGACAGTAGGGCCGCCTGTTTCTCCCAGCGCTGTACCAGAGACCCACATGTCTCCTTTTCTATATGCTCAGGTTCGGCAGTCGGAATGATACCCCAGGCAATAAAGGCTCCCCGTTCAAGAAAGGCATGTATCAGGCTTTTACAGGTTATAAACTTATCGAAGAAAGAATAGGCGTCAAAACTGATAATATCAATATCAGAGTTCAGGAGAATATTCCAGTCCGTATTAGCGCAGACATGGACCCCTGCCAGGCCGCCGCCTGTATGAATGGCACTGATCACTTCAGCCAGGTCCCGGGAGATGTCCTCTAAGGAAACACTGATGAACGAAGAGGAGCCCAGACCTGCCAGGGCCGGTTCGTCAATAAAAAGGAGCACGGGCACATCAAAGGTTTGCTTCAGGTAGGAAACCTGCCATGCAGCCTTCATGGCAATCCCTTTCACGACTATATCCCGAAAGGTCGGGTCATAATAGCCCAGCTTATGGTCAATATCAGATATACCGGTAAGCATGGTAAAGGGTCCTGTTACCTGGCCTTTTACTGCGGTCAGGTGATCTACTGTTTTTCCTGCCTGCTCCGCAAAAAGATAGAGTCCGGCTGCCCGATCAGGGCCTGTTCTGAAACGTGAAGTTGGTAGTATTTCAGGATGTTCTGATACACTAATGTAGTCTTCATAAAATGAAAGCTGCTCATGACTGAAGGAATCAGTATTTATATCGAAATAGGTGCGGTCTTCACCCTCGATTATTCCAGGCAGACCCTCGATAAACTGGTTCAGCATCTTCTCCTTTGGAATGGCAGGCAGCTGGGGCCAGAGAGGGATTTCGGGTGTGGCTTCCAGAATCCATTCCAGGGCTTGCTGATGATTCGCAGCCGGAAGACTGCCTATAAGGGTTGGAAGTCCGTTAGCTGCTATTTTGTTTCTATTTGGTGTCATATTAATATTTGTTTGAATTCAATACCTAATCATTATCGGTTTGGTAATTTTCCGCATCTTATTATTTGAGGCTTAAATCAGGTCCCTACCTAGCAATATTAGCTGTTTCTGTCAATATATTAAACATTGAGAATCACTTTGCAATTGCTGAAAGAAAAGCGGCTTCATTTCTTAAAGGCTGCCGCTTGACCGTTTAAGAAGAGCTACACTTTCCAGGTGATGGGTCTGGGGGAACATGTCAACCGGAACCAGTCGGGACAGTTGGTAATCTGCTGAAATTAATGAGGCCAGGTCTCGGGCCAGGGTAGCAGGATTACAGGAAATATAGATAATCCGTTCAGCACCAAGCTTTGGCAGTTGGGAAACTATTTCAGGAGCTCCCCGGCGGGGCGGGTCAAGGATTATGGTGTCAAACAAATTATCTGCAGCTACAATGGCATTGACAGCGGCCGGCACCTGTTTTTTTTCAAAATGGCAAGTATGGACCCTGTTCAGCATGGCATTTCTCCGTCCACTTCTGATAGCTGCATTTTGAGCGTCAATGCCGAGAACTTTTTCAGCAATTTTTGCAACCGGCAGGGAAAAATTGCCATAGCCGCAATAGAGGTCCAGAATGCTTTTATGGGGGCCGTCAGCAACCATTTCCAGGACAAGCGTTATCAGGTTGCTGTTCTGCTCGAGGTTTACCTGGCAGAATCCGCCCGCTTCCCAGGTAAGGATCAACTCTGATGAAATTGATTCAATGACCGATGTATATGACAGGATCGGGGGGCTTGCCTGAAATGATCGTGCCAGGGGGTCATAGAGACCATATCCCTCAACCTGCATGAGGATGGCAGAAATATCGCTGGTATGTTTTTTCAGCTCAACAGCAAGTAAAGAGTCGGCAGGTCTCGGCTTACGCAGAAAATGCAGCAGTATAACACTCTTTTTTTTATCCGGATCGAAAAGTAGTTCAAAGCTATTGCAGTGTGCCACAAGACCTTGAAAGGATTTGAGAGAATGCAGCTGCATGAGCACGGAATTCAATCCCTGTTTGGCAAGCAGACATTCAGAAAGCGGTTCTATTTGATGGGATTCGGGTCGGAAAAAACCATAGTTCCCTTTTCCGTCAACCTGTAGACGGAGACGTTGCCGGTAATTAAATTGTGCCGGAGCTGCGAGGGGTTCTTCAATAGAAAGAGAAAGGTCATCAAAAAAATGGGCGGCAACCCGCTGCAGGCTGTCAGCAAGGGTTGTTTTTTTAAGGAGGAGTTGGGCTGCAGGAGCCGCATGCTGCAGATCACAGCCTCCACATCGGCCGTAAATCGGACATGGCGGCTCTATGCGGTCCGACGAGGGTATCAGAATCTCTTTGAGAGTGGCATAAATATAATCCTTTTTGTGTGCCACCGTTCGAACCAGAACTTTTTCACCGGGGAGAACATAACGGACCATTACTACCATACCATTCTCCAGCCTCCCGAGACCAAGGCCGCCTGGAATAAGTTTGTCGATGGTCAGGGTATGCAGATTTTTCTTAGGCATGAGCTGGCAGAATGCTATTATTTAACATGAATAGGTTGCCCCAAAGTATAGGACTTGCAGCAAGAGTTTCGGCATGCTAAATCATTGCTATATAAACGTATTGTAAATTGCACCCATCTATATATTGTATTGAGTATTTTATCAGGTCAATGTATACATTTTTGAGAGTTTTTTAACAATACTCCTCGTTGAAATGGAGAAGGCCAGGTGAAGAATAAAGGAAAACCTGTAAAAGTACTGGTTGTTGATGACGACAGATCGCATCGTTTTATGCTGAAGTCCATGTTTACAGAATGGGGCTGGAATGTCGAAGAGGCCGATGACGGCACAACCGCCGTCGCTGCGGTTGAAGAGCGCTCCTATGATGCTATTCTCATGGATGTCCGTATGGCAAAAATGGACGGCATGGAAGCCTTGCGGCGAATCCATGCCTTTAACCCGGCCATTCCTGTCGTCATCATGACTGCTTACTCCTCGGTCGATTCTGCCGTTGAAGCAATAAAAATCGGCGCCCATGATTATCTTACCAAGCCGCTTGATTTTGAACGGTTGCGGTTAACCATGGCGCGGGCTCTGGACCATCGACAGGTGGTGGAGGAAAAGGAAGGGGCCAAGTCAGGAAAAAAATACAAGATTGACACTGCAGGAATCATTGGCAGGTCTCCTGTCATGCGGGAATTGCTCGAAATGATTTCCTTTGTGGCGCCAACCGAGGCAACAGTACTTATTACAGGTGAATCAGGGACAGGCAAGGAGTTAATCGCCTCGGCGCTGCATCGGAACAGCGCCCGGGGAAATGGCCCTTTTGTCAAGGTTAATTGTGCCGCCCTGGTGGAAACCCTGCTGGAATCAGAACTTTTCGGACATGAAAAAGGTGCTTTTACCGGGGCAGACCGCAGGCGGGACGGTAAATTTGTCCAAGCCGATCATGGCACACTT
>Ga0209742_10001191_pt1 | contig 12279 bp, 6 predicted proteins | sample DeeMarSeWOR38_10_FD_187462 | JGI IMG/M metagenome (GOLD analysis project Ga0209742, IMG submission 187462) | Marine sediment microbial communities from White Oak River estuary, North Carolina - WOR-3-8_10 (SPAdes) (version 2) | ecosystem: Environmental > Aquatic > Marine > Intertidal zone >... | reverse complement strand
CGGGGCCTTCGACGAGGGCGGCAACTTCATACAGGTGACGTTCGGTCCGCTGTCGCTGATCGATCCGGACACTGGCCTCTTGCTCGACTACCACATCGGGGCAGGAGCGGCGGTCGATGCCGGCGATCCCGCAAACCCGCTGACCGTCGATATCGACGACGAGACACGTCCGGCGGGAGCCAGTGACATCGGCGCGGACGAAACGCAATGAACAACCCAGGAGCAAAGGCAGGTGACAGGGACGTCACCGGAACTGAGGAGAAAAATGCAATGAACAGACTGACAACCAGCGCACTGAGCATCGTGATCTCTCTGGCGCTCCTGGGCAGCACCGGCGCGGCTTACGCCGCCGTCAACGTGCAGTGCCCCGGGGACAAGGACGGCGACGCGGCCTGGAATGCAAAGAACGAGAAAGCGCCCGGCGAGCGGGGCGGCCCGCCGGCCAATACCAAGTGCATGCACCTGATCGCGGGCGACAGTTTCGTCGTGATGCCGGACGGCAATCCCATGTACACGTTCGGCTTTGGCGACCAGACTGGCACGCCGCCCGCCGACGTGATTGCAGAAGGCATACTCGATGGCGAATGGCCAGGACCGACGATCGTTCTCGAGCAGGGCGACGAGTTTTTCCTGTCCCTAAGCAACGTTGGTACCGTCATCCGGCCGGACCTGTTCGACCCGCACACCGTGCATTTTCACGGATTCCCCAACGCGGCCACGGTGTTCGATGGCGTGCCGGAAGTGTCGATCTCCATCAACATGGGCGCGACGCTGACGTATTACTACAACATCGTCGAGCCTGGCACCTACATCTATCACTGCCACGTCGAGGCGACCGAGCACATGGAGATGGGCATGCTCGCGAATCTCTACGTGCATTCAGGCCAGGACCGCACGGGCTGCGCCAGCGGCACCTGCCCCGTCGGCGGCCGTTTCGGCGGGCCGGGCGGAGGAACCGCCGTCGGCGAGCCGCAAGGCTACGCCTACAATGACGACGACGGCACGACCGGCTGGGACGTGGAGAAAGCCATCCAGGTATCGAGCTTCGACTCCCGATTCCACGATGCCAGCCTGTTCGTTCAGCCACTGCCCTTTGCGGGCCTCGAGGCGACCTACCCGCAGATGAACGGCCGTGGTTACCCCGACACCGTCGTTTCGGGCGATCTGCCGGCGCCGACGGACAACACGGTAGCCGTCGCAGGGCACGACCCTGGCAAGGTCACCGGCACTCCGGGCGAAATCCTGAATAACGGAACTCCGACGCAGACTATGGACTCGGTCATTGCAGTCAATGCCGGTGAAAAGTTGCTGCTGCGCCTCTCCAACGTGAGCGTGGATCGCTTCTACACGATGACGGCACAGGGCCTGACGATGCAGATCGTTGGTACCGGTGCTCGCCACATGCGCGGTACCGACGGCAAGAACGTTTATCGCGAAGTCGCCTCGGTGAACTTCGGCGGCGGTGAGACGCACGACGTGCTTATCGATACGGAAGGCGTCGCGCCGGGCACCTACTTCCTGTATTCGACCGAACTGCACCAGCTGAGCAACCTGACCGAACTCGATGGCGGCATGATCACCGAGATCGTCGTCAACTAGAGCCGAGCCTGACGAGGAGATGAGACAAATGAACTCAATTTACAAGCAAATGCGGCGCCTCTCTGGCGTCCTGCTGACGGGCCTGGCTCTTGCAATGACGTGGGGACAGGCCGCCGCGCAGCACGACATACGAGGGATCGAGGGACAGGTCTTCAACCTGTATGCCTTCCCCTTCAACATAAATCTGCCGGAAGGCACCAGCCTGCACATGTGGGGTTTTGGTGACCAGGACGCCGGTACGGCCGGCTCGCACGGCGATACCGGCTATGACCTGCCGCAGTACCCGGGTCCGACGCTCATCGTGACCGCAGGTAAGCCGGTGACGATCAACCTCACCAACTACGGCGTGCCACAGCCCGTGTCGATCGTGGTCACCGGCCACAATGTTGCAGCAGCCTGCACATCGGCTGGCTGCACAGACGGGCTCGTGACGATGGCCAGTTCGAATCCCGGAGAGACAGTCAGCTACACCTTCGACGCGCCGGAACCCGGCACTTACCTGTACCACAGCCTGGACGGACCCAATCCCGGACTCCACGTGGAGATGGGACTCCTCGGCGTCCTGGTCGTGCGGCCTGCCGATGGTTCACGCACCGCCTACGGGGACAACACGGGTACCGATTACGACCAGGAGTTTCTCTACCTGATGACCGAGGTCGATCCGGATATCCATCTGCAGATGGAGCGCGGCCACGTTGCGCACTTCACGCAATCGGATCGCTTCGCGAAGATCTGGTTCGTCAACGGACGCGTGTTCCCGGACCTGTTCCAGGGCAACTACAACAGTCTGTTCCCGCACCAGCCCTATGAATCGCTGGCGCAATCGCATCCCGGCGACCGGGTGCTGGTCCGCAATATCAATGCTGGCCACGACAGCCATCCGTTCCACTACCACGGCGAGAACCTGCGTTTCATCGGCCGCGACGGGCGCATGCTGTCGTCCAATGGATCGGTTGCAGACCTGGGCCGCTCCGATAACACGATTAATTCGGCGCCCAAACAAGCCGTCGATGCGATCTGGACCTGGACCGGCGCCAAGCTGAACTGGGACATCTACGGTCACGATACGGCACACAATTGTGTGGACACCAACGGCGACGATTTCGGTGACGGGCCGAACAACACCTATGAGCACGAGTACTGCCCCGACCACGGCAAGCAGATTCCGGTCACGCTGCCGGGCGCGCAGGACCTGACCCTGGGTGGCTGGTGGAGCGGCAGCCCGTTCCTGGGTGACGTCGGTGACCTGCCACCGGGTGAAGGCGGACTGAACCCGTTCGGCGGCTACTTCCTGGTCTGGCACTCCCATGCGGAGAAGGAGCTGACCACCTTCGACATCTTCCCGGGCGGCAGCCTCAGTTCTGTGGTCGTCCTGCCTCCTGACGTACCGATCCAGTGAGCGGGGAGGAAAGCGACATGAAAAGGAACAGAACCATGAATAAGCATCTCCTGAACGGTTTGCTCGTTGTCGCAGTGGCTGCCCTCTCGGGTAATGCGTCTGCAGAGGTTTACAACCTGTGTGCCAGCGCCGGCACAAAGACGATGCCGGACGGCAGCACGATCCCTATCTGGGGTTACTCGATCAATGACCCGACGGACGGTTGCGGCGCGGTAGAAATGCCGGGCCCGCGGCTTGTCGTTACCGATGGCACGTTGACAATCAACCTGCAGAACGACCTGCCGGAGTCGACGTCCATCGTCATTCCGGGCCTGCCGATGCCGACATCGGCGGGCACCGGGCCGACGTGGAACGACGGCTTAACGGGCGCCCGCACAAACCCTGACCAGCGCGTACGCTCCTTCGGCGCCGAAGCCGCAAGCGGTGGCGCGGAGTCGTACAGCTGGACGGGCCTGCGCCCCGGTACCTTTGTTTACCACAGCGGTACGCACCCGCAGAAACAGGTCTACATGGGGCTTTACGGCGCCATGACACAGGACGAGGCGCCAGGCATCGCGTACCCGGCGGCCGGCGGTTCGGCGGCCCCGGTTTCTTACGACAACGAAGTGCTGTTGTTCTACAGCGAGATCGACCCGGAACTGAACAAAGCGGTTGCGGGCGGCACCTACCAGACGTCGATCGACTATCACGCCCGGTGGTTCCTCGTGAACGGCGAGCCCTATGTTGACGGCGTAACAGCCGACATCGACGCCGGCGCGTCCGGCGAATTGGCTCTCGTACGCTTCCTGAGCGCGGCGAGCGAAACGCACGTTCCGGTTCTCCAGGGCATGCACATGAAACTGGTTGCCGAGGACGGCCTGCAGTACACCTGGCAGGATGGCGAGACAGCGATGGGTGCTGCTCACCGGAAACAGTACTCGGTCATGTTGCCGCCGCTGAAGACCAAGGATGCAATCATCGAGCCCGCGTCCGATGGACGGTACGCGATCTACGATGGTAACGGCTATATGACCAACCCCTCCGATCCCAACGATTTCGACGTGGGCGACGAGGTGGGTGGCATGCTGCGATTCCTGTCATTTACCGGCGGAGTCGATACGGACGGCGACGGCGTCGCCGATAGTGTGGATAACTGCCCGAATGTCGCGAACGCCGACCAGGCCGATACGGACGGTGACGGCGAGGGCGATGCCTGTGACACCGACGACGATAACGACACCGTGCTCGACGCTGTGGACAACTGCCCGCTCGTTGCGAATACCGATCAGTTGGACACGGACGGCGACGGCGAGGGCGATGCCTGCGACACCGACGACGATAACGACACCGTACTCGACGCTGTGGACAACTGCCCGCTCGACGCGAATACCGATCAGTTGGATTCGGATGGCGACGGCATCGGCGACGTTTGCGATCCCGTCAATGATCCTGACACGGACGGTGACGGCGTAGTTGATTCAATTGACAACTGCCCGGCAACCGCCAATCCAGGCCAGGAAGACTGGGACAACGACGGCATCGGTGATGCCTGCGATGACTCCGACGCAGACGGCGTTCTCGACGCCGTGGACAACTGCCCGGCAACCGCCAACCCCGGCCAGGAAGACGCCGACGGCGATGGCATCGGTGATGCCTGCGATCCGCTGATTGACTCGGATGGCGACGGTATAGCTGACGCAGTGGACAACTGCCCGGCAACACCGAACCCCGGCCAGGAAGATGCCGACGGCGATGGCATCGGTGATGCCTGCGACGTGCTGACCGACACGGACGGCGACGGTGTGGCTGATGTGGAGGACAATTGTCCGACGACGGCGAACCCCGACCAGGCTGATACCGACGGTGACGGTGTTGGTGACGCCTGTGACAACTGCGTCGATACGCCGAATGCGGATCAGCTCGATTCGGACGGTGACGGAGTCGGCGACGCGTGCGACAACTGCGTCCTTACGCCGAATACCGACCAGATTGATTCGGACGCGGATGGTGTTGGTGACGCGTGCGACAACTGCGTCGATACGCCGAATGCCGACCAGGCTGACGGTGATGGAGACGGCATTGGCGATGCCTGCGAGGTGGCGAATATCCTTCCGGTCGCGGAAGGCGATGCCGCCGCGGTCGCACAGGGCCGGGGTAACGCTGTACGGCTGAACCTGACCGGCAACGATACCGACGAGGACGGCACGATTGATCCGAACAGTATCGTGATCGTCTCTCAGCCAAACCAGGCTACGGTAACCGTTCATAACGACGGCACCGGCGACGTCACGCTCACGCTGAGCAACAACGGCGGAGCAAATCGTTCATTTACATACACCGTGAACGATAACGACGGGGGGACGTCGAACGCGGCGCTAGTCCAGATCGAGGTCAACTAGCGTCACCGCTAAACCCACGTGGCGGCCCCTTCTCGGGGGTCGCCACGATCCTGCGAAAGGGTTGGAACCATGAAGAACATACGATCAACTGGCAATCTGGGCACCGCTGTCTTCGCCTTGTGCCTGCTGGCATCCGCCGCGGTCTGGGCAAGCGGCACACCCCGGAATGCCGACGACGTGCCCGCCTGGCAACCGCCGGCAATGCCTGCTCCTGTCTCGTACGGGCCTGTCAATATCTCGCCGGAAAAGGCGAAAGAACTCGCCGAGGACTGGGGCGTGGAGGTGCTCGGACTTCGGCTGACGGCCGCAAACATGATGATGGACTTCCGGTTCCGCGTCATCGATGCCGAGAAGGCATTGCCCCTGTTTGATCACCGCATCAAGCCGTATGTCGTCGTAGACCGCAGCGACATCAAGCTTCCGGTGCCGATGGCGGCCAAGGTCGGCTCCTTCCGGCCGACCAATCGCGGCAAGAACATCACCTCCGACCGCAACTACTACATGATTTTCGGCAATCCCGACCGGCACGTGAAACAGGGTGAGACGGTCACAGTCGTCATCGGCGACTTCAAGGTCGAAAGTCTGGTCGTCAACTGACACGGGTGCAAGTCATGACAATAAATCGCAAGGTATGCCTGGCATCAATCCTGTCGTTCTCGGTAACGGCCGCGTCGGCGGGCAGCATCGATGCCGATCTTCAGGCAAAGATCGAAACGATGTCGAGCTCCGACGAGGTTGCGGTCATCGTTCGCTTCGACGAAACGCTGGACGTCACGGCGTTTCGCAAGGAATTTTCGAAGCAGCTCAAGGAAATGTACCCGGATCCGAAGGAGCGCAAACTGCACCGCAAGACGCTGAAACGCGCGCTCCTCCTGTTGCAGCTGCAACAGCGAACCGGCGCATCATCGCAGGCTGTCGAGAGCTGGCTCAATGCTCAGGGTATCGACGTCGATCGCGATCTCTGGGTGATAAATGCCCTCGCGTTTACGATGCCGAGCGGACTGGTTGACGATCTGGCCGCTTTCCCCAATGTCAACAGGGTAAGCAGCGATGCCGTGTTGCAGGGGCCGGGTCCCGGCACGGCGCCTACGGCGCCGACCTACTACAATCTCGACGCCATAGCTGCGTCGAGCCTGTGGGATCTCGGCTACACCGGGCTGGGCGTGGTTGTCGCGACAATGGATTCCGGCGCCGACATCTCTCACCCCGACCTTTCCGGACGCTATCGCGGCGGCGCGAACAGCTGGTACGACGCGTACGGTCAGAATTCTTCGCCGGCGGACTCCACAGGCCATGGCACACAGGTCCTGGGGCTCATCGTCGGCGGCGATGCCGGCGGCTACCAGGTCGGTGTCGCACCGGACGCCCAATGGATCGCCGCAAAGGTCTTCGATAACTCGAACCAGGCGACGTTGAGTGGCCTGCACGCGGGTTTCCAGTGGGTGCTTGATCCCGACAGTGACCCGATGACCAATGACGCTCCCGATATCGTCAACAATTCCTGGGCGCTTTCGACGACGGTCAACGAATGCGACCAGGAGTTCGCGGCAGACATAGCGTTGCTGCGCGAGGCCGAGATCGCCGTGACCTATTCAGGCGGCAACTTCGGTCCCAAGTCGGATTCCAGTGTTGCACCGGCAAACGACACGGGCTCCTTGTCGGTCGGTTCGGTCGACGAGCGGAACAAGATTGCCCGAAGCAGCAGCCGTGGGCCGGGCGCCTGCGACGGCGGAATCTATCCCAAGCTGGTTGCGCCGGGCGAATCGGTCCTGACGACCGATGTCATGCCTGGCTTTTATAACGTCGTATCCGGCACGTCTTTCTCGGTCGCACATGTTTCAGGTGCAATCGCATTACTCACCGGGGCATTCCCGGGGGCAACGGCGACGGAGATCGAATCCGCACTCACGGAAACGGCCAATGACCTCGGCACTGCCGGCGCAGATAACACCTTCGGCTTCGGCCTGATCGATCTTGCCGCCGCCTACGACTGGTTGCTGAACAGTGGCGGCGGAGGTCCGGGCGGTAACCCGGGTGAGTTGCAGCTGTCGGCTGCGAACTACTCGGTTGCGGAAAACGTAGCCAGCCTCTCTATTACCGTGACTCGGACGAACGGCAGTTTAGGAGACGTGACCGTGGATTACGCGACAAGTGACGGTAGCGCCACGGCGGGCCAGGACTACGAGGCGGCCTCGGGCACGCTGACCCTGCTCGATGGTGAGACATCACAGAGCTTCGCAGTCGCAATTCTCGACGATACTGCTGTCGAGGGCGATGAATCGTTCAACGTGATGCTGAGCAATGCAACCGGTGGCGCGTTGATCGGAAACCGGGACTCTGCGACCGCAACGATAGCTGACAATGATGAGCCGCCCACGGGCAATAGTCCGCCAACGGCGGTAGACGACAGTGGCTCGGTCGCAAGAGGCGACGGTAATTCGGTTCGCCTGAACCTCATAAATAATGACAGTGACGATGGCGCTATCGATCCGGACAGCATTCAAATCGTTTCGCAGCCCACTCAGGCTTCGGTAACGGTTCACAACGACGGTACGGGTGACGTGACGCTGTCGCTACAGGGCAAGAGCAAGAAGAATCGCTCCTTCACGTACACGGTGCAGGACACACTTGGAGCAACGTCGAATGTCGCAACTGTCGATATAAGGGTGGACTAGCGTTTGCTGCGCAATGAGGGATCATGAAAGGCACTGCAAGGATTCTATTGGCATTGCTGCTGACTGCGGGATCCGCGAGCAATGCACAGGTCGTCACGTATTGTTGTGACGCCAACGCAGAGCAGCAATACCGGGCCGCCATTGCCGGGCTCGGAACCGAGGTAACAGAGAGTTTCGAGACGGCGCCCTGGACCTCCTTCAGGTGGCCTTTGAGCCAGGCGAGCATCACCGCCCAGGGGATCATCTGGTCACGCGTGGGCGGTGGGATCACGACCAGTGGCGGCGACTCCCATGACGGCAATTACCAGGTTTATGCCGTAGGCGCGGACGGCATCATTCACCCGGTACCGGACGGGTTCACCGTGCAGGGCGACGGCATTACCTTCAGGGCGTTCGGCGGCTGGTACTTCGGAAACAGCACGAAGATTCGTTTCACGGTAGACGGTGATCCGAACCGGGTGAATTTCACGGGGGCCGACGCCACGATCCCGCAGAGCTGGAGGTTCCTCGGATTCATCGACACGACGCCATTCGCAACCGTGGAGATCCGCGAGGCCGACGAGCAGGGAGACGAGACCAAGATCTTCTGGGCCGACGATTTCACATTCAGCACGTCAGGCGGCGCGCCGAGTCCCGGCCAGCTGCAGTTGGCCAGCAGCGCTTACCCGGTCGGCGAGGCAGGCGGCCAGGTCCAGCTGACGGTCACCCGAACCGGCGGCAGCGACGGCGCCGTCAGCGTCGATTACGCAACGGGGGATGGCAGCGCAAGCGCCGGCAACGACTACACGGCAACAAGCGGCACATTGAGTTTCTCGGGCGGCCAGACCGGCAAGACCATCACCGTGCCGATCCTCGACGACACGACCTACGAAGGCAACGAGACGTTTACGGTCGGCTTGACCAATGCCACCGGCGGTGCGACGCTCGGAACACCCGCCACCGCGACCGTGACCATCCAGGAGGACGACCCGCCGCCATCGGCCGGCAGCCTGCAATTTGCCAGCGCCACGGCCGCGCTCGCTGAGAATGGCGGCTCGTTCACGGTAACGGTGACACGCAGCGGCGGCTCGTTCGGTACCGTCACCATCGACTACACGACGGTAGACGGCACGGCATCGGCCGGCAGCGACTACACCGCGGCAAGCGGCACGCTGACGTTTGCCGATGGCGTCATGAGCCAGGCATTCAGCGTGCCCGTGATTGACGATTCCGTTTACGAGGGTGACGAATCTCTGCTGGTTTCCCTGTCGAATCCAGGCGGTGGCGCATCGCTCGGTGCGCCGTCCAGCGCAACGCTTACGATAAGCGACAACGATCCGATCCCGTCTGCCGGGACGCTGAAGTTCAGTGCGGCAACCTATACCATTGGCGAAGCGGGTCCGGCGCTGGTCGCCACCGTTACGCGTACAGGCGGCAGCTTCGGTACGGTGACAGTCGACTATTCGACTGCGGACGGTTCTGCCTCGGCGGGTAATGACTACATGCCAACCAGCGGCACTCTGACGTTCGTCGACGGCGACGTAAGTAAGCCGGTCAGTGTGCCCGTCATCGATGACGCCATCTACGAGGGCGACGAAACGTTCTCGCTCAACCTGGCTAATGCAACCGGCGGCGCATCGCTCGGAGCGCCATCGACTGCCAGCGTCACCGTCACGGAAAACGACCCGGTACCGGCGGCGGGCAGCCTGCAGTTCGGCGGCGCGAGTTACAGCGTTGCGGAGAACGCATCGGCAGTGCTGATCACGGTCGTTCGGAATGGTGGCAGCTTCGGCACGGTTACAGTGAATTACGGCACGGCAGACGGATCGGCAACGGCAGGCAGCGACTATGCCGCGAGTGCAGCAACGCTCAGTTTCGCGGACGGCGAAACCAGCAAGTCGTTCAGCGTGCCGGTACTTGACGACTCGAATTACGAAGGTAACGAGACGTTCACAGTGTCGCTGTCCAATGTGACGGGTGGCGCGAGCATCGGCTCGCGCGGGACTGCGACCGTGACCATTACGGAAGACGACCCGGCGCCTGCGGCCGGAACCCTGAAATTCAGTGGTGCGGACTACAGCGTCGCTGAGGATGGCGGGTCGGCGTTGATTACCGTGGTCCGGACCGGCGGGAGCTTCGGCACCGTTGGAATCAACTACCAGACCAGCAACGGAACGGCGACTGCGGGCAGCGACTATTCTGCGTCGTCCGGGACCCTGACATTCGGCGACGGCGTGACCAGCCGCTCGTTTAGCGTAGACGTCCTCGATGACTCCGCGTACGAAGGCAATGAGAGCTTCCAACTCAGCCTGTCCGGTGTTTCGGGCGACGCGACGCTGGGATCGCCCACGGTGGCCACGGTCACTATCCTCGAGAACGATGCGGTGCCGCCAGCGGGCAGCCTGCAGTTCAGCGGTGCGAACTACAGTCTCGCCGAGAATGACGGCCAGGCACTGATTACTGTTACCCGTACCGGCGGAACAGCCGGAGCAGTGTCTGTCAGCTACGCGACGGCCGGTGGCAATGCCACGCCAGGCAGCGATTACACATCTGTGAGTGGCACCTTGTCGTTTGCTGATGGCGCAAACAGCCAGACATTCAATGTGCCGATCCTGGACGACTCTGACTACGAAGGTAACGAGACGGTCGGCCTCGCGCTGAGCGGTCCGACGAACGGCGCGACGCTCGGTGTACCGGCCAGTGCCACACTGACGATAAGCGAGGACGATCCCGTGCCACCGGCCGGAAGCCTGCAGTTCAGTGGCACCAGCTACGCCGTCGCCGAAGATGGCGGATCCCTGCTGGTAACGGTTACCCGGAACGGGGGCAGCTTCGGGGAGGTCAGCATCGACTACTCGAGCACGGACGGCGCCGCAACGGACGGCGCGGATTACACGGCCGTCGATGGCACACTGACCTTTGTTGATGGCATTACCAGCCAGAGTTTCAGCGTGCCGGTCATCGACGACGCGACATATGAAGGGGACGAGGACTTCAGCCTCGACCTTGGCAACGTCGCAGGCGGCGCCGCGCTCGGCGTTCCAGCAGCAGCCACGGTTACAATCAACGATAATGACGCACCGCCCCCGGCAGGCGCCCTGCAGTTCGATCAGAGCGAATACTCAGCGGCCGAGGGTTCCTCGGTGCGGATTACGGTCACCCGCAGCGGTGGCAGCACAGGAGACATTTCAGTGGACTACCAGACCGAAGGTGGCAATGCGACATCCGGATCGGACTTCGAGGCATTGAGCGGCAGCATTATGTTTGCCGACGGCGAAACCAGCCGCTCGTTCGACATCCCGTTGCCGGACGATACGCTCGTCGAAGGCAACGAGACTTTCACGGCCCGGCTCACGGCGGCGTCGGGCGGCGCAGATATCGGCTCCCCGGCGGCGGCAACCGTGACCATCATCGACAATGACAGCGATGCCGGGACGGGCGGTGGTTCCGGTGGCGGCGGAGGCGGTGGCGGCGCAATTTCACCGGTCGTCATGCTCCTGCTGGCTTGCCTGGCGTTCTTCGCACCGCCGCAGGCGTTCGCCGGCGAGACCTCCGAGTCGGATCCGCACGCACATCACAAGAAGATGATGAGCGAGAGCACGTACCGGCGCACGCTGCACGAGTATGACCTCGGCGATATCGGTGTAACGAAAGCCGATGCCGTGGAGACGATGCTCGACGACCTGATGTCGCGCGAAAAGCCGGTCATGGTGCATTTCATCTTCACAACCTGCACCACGATCTGCCCGGTGCAGGCGGCAACCTTCGCACAGGTGCAGCGGCAGCTCGGTGACGAAGCGGCCGAGGTGCAGATGGTGTCGGTCAGCATCGACCCCGAGTACGACACACCCGAACGGTTGGCGGAATATGCGAAGAAGTTTCACGCGGGGCCTCAGTGGGACTTCATTACGGGGACATCGGAACAGATGATCGCGGTCCAGAAAGCCTTCGATGCCTACGAGGGCAATAAGATGAACCACCGGCCCCTGACGCTGATCAGGATGCCTGGCAGCGACGAATGGATACGTCTGGAAGGGTTGATCGGCGCATCGGTAATCGTCGACGAGTACCGCAACTTCAAGAACCAGTCGTGACAATCGATATGCAGCGCATCTGCCGGTCGGCGGCACTGCTGCTGGCCCTGGTGTCGTCCGCCGTGTTCGCGGACGGCGACGTGACCCCGGAGCAGGCCGTCGAATACGGCCGCAAGATGTACATGGAGGGCGTACTGCCGTCGGGCGAGCCGCTG
>Ga0209742_10001190_pt1 | contig 12283 bp, 9 predicted proteins | sample DeeMarSeWOR38_10_FD_187462 | JGI IMG/M metagenome (GOLD analysis project Ga0209742, IMG submission 187462) | Marine sediment microbial communities from White Oak River estuary, North Carolina - WOR-3-8_10 (SPAdes) (version 2) | ecosystem: Environmental > Aquatic > Marine > Intertidal zone >... | reverse complement strand
TCCTCCACCAGATCCTCGTCCTCGATGCGAATGACCTTGCGGGTCTCGACGGCCTCTTCGTCTCCCTCGGCCTGTTTGAGGGTGTAGAGAATGCGCTCCGGCTCGACGGTCACCTTGCCGATGTCACCGGCGGCAAGCTCGCTCCGAAACTGGCTATAGGGAACCTCCTGCTCGGGGGCCATCATGGGACCGATGATCAGCTCTTGAAGAGCCGCGAAGACGAAGAACGCGACGATGAGATAAAGGACCGATGCCTTGGCCTTGAGGTTGCGACCGCTGTCCATCGGTCAAGCCTGGTCGGCTCGGGCGCTCACCTGGAGCCGAGCGATCCGCTCTTCTAGGGGCGGGTGGGTCGCCATGAGCTTGTTCAAGCCCTCGCCGCGGATACCAAACGCCGACAAGCCGGGCGGGAGCTGGGACGGCGCGTCCCGCATGGATCGCAAGCGGTCGAGCGCGCCGGCCATGGCAAGCGGGCTCTCCAACGAGGCACCCCCTGCGTCGGCCCGAAACTCTCGCCGCCGCGAGAACCAGGCAACGATGATGCTCGCGAGGATTCCGAAGGCCATCTGTAGGCCCATATAGATCATGAAGGACCCGCGCTGGAACTGGCTCGCGATGATGCGCGCGATGAACAGGACGAACGTGTTGAGTACGCCTTGAATCAACGTGAGGGTGACCATGTCGCCGTTGGCGACGTGCGAGACCTCGTGTCCGAGCACGGCTTCCGCTTCTTCTTTGCTCATGAGGCGCAGGAGGCCCGTGCTGACCGCCACGAGCGCGCTGTTACGAAACATCCCAGTCGCAAACGCGTTCGGGTCGGGCGAATCGAAGACCGCAACTTCCGGCATGCCGATGCCCGCCTCCTTGGCCTGGCGCTCGACCGTCTGGACCAGCCACTGCTCGATCTCGTTGGAGGGCGTCTCGATCACTTTGGCGCGGGTCGACGTCTTGGCGATGGTCTTCGACATCGCGAGAGAGATGAGCGAGCCGCCAAAGCCGAACAGCGCACACCAGATCAGCATGGTGATGTAGGGCGCATCGGGCGGGATGACCCCGAGCGCGGTCAGCACTGTCATCGTGACGCCGGCCATCGCGAGGACGGCCAAGTTGGTCGCCAGGAACAGAATGATCCTCAACATCGGGAGACTCCTCGGCTTCGCTTGCAAGACTACTTTGCGCCCAATACAACCACGCCGCCGGCTGGCTTTCTAGGCAGTTTCGGCAAAAAGTCCGACCGACCGCCGGCTTGTGTCGTCCCGCGGTGCCGCGATATCGTGCGCAAGGCATGGTGGATTCAACGAAAGATCGAATACGACGCCAAGCGGAAGCCAGCGACCAGCTCTCTACGCGCGAATGGCCGCATGCGAATCAGCTGCGCTCCCTCACGCGAATCGCGGCGGCCGCGCTACGCATCAAGCCGCCCCTGTACCTTCGTTCGATCTTCGGAAGCCTTCCGAGTTGGGCGCCGCCTCACCGAAGGTTCTCCGAATACAACATCCTCAATCCGTGGCAACCTGTGACCACGCTGCGATTCATCTCCGACATCACATTGCCTGCGCTTCCGACGACCGCACCGAATTGGGCAAGGACTGTGTTCCCGCCCGTCGTCGATCGGCGACTTTGGCGACCCACCCAGTTCTTTCGGCAGCCAGATGAATACGGCGGCGTCTCGACGTTCCCGGACGAGCGATGGTTCTTCATCAACGGCATCATGACCAATGCCGACCTCGCGAGGATCAATGCGGCGTACCTGGCCCATCTGTTCCACCGGCCACTCACCGTCGTCCAGAACGCGACCGATTCGGTATTCGTCGATCTATTCGAGTGCGCAATCGGCAAGGGCTTCAAGAACGACCCGGACAGCGACGACAGGAAAACCATGACGGAGCCGGCGTGGCGAGCGACCACGGCGATCCTCGAGGCCATCAACGCTCCCGAGACCAAGCGGGTCGTGGTGATCGCCCACTCCCAGGGGACGATCATCACGGCAAACGTGTTGCGCGCCGTCGCCAAAGCGCTCCGGAGCGAACTAGTCGGGCGGCTCAGGCCGAGGTGGCACGCTTTTACCAAGCGCCTCATGGGAGGGGTCCAGACCGAGGTCGACAAACTCGTGCGGGACAACCTCGCACATTCGCTCGCGCAGCTGACGAAGGATGGCCTTCGCGAGGCGCTTTCGCGACTTGCCAAGCTCGAGGTGTACACGTTTGCCAATTGCGCCGACCGGATGTGCTACGTTCACCCTTCCCTCGAGATCCCCTACATGGAGCACTTCGCCAACGAACGCGACATCGTCGCGCGCCTCGGCGTGCTGTCGCCGTTTCGCGGACATGGCACTGAGAGCGAGGCGCCCATCGCGATCGACGGCCCCACCTTCGTGCAGCGTGGAGCTTGGGGGCATCTTCTCAATGACCACTACTTGACGCCGATCGACGACTATCTCTACCCCGGCTCGCGCCGTTATCGCCGGGAAGAGGATCCCTACCCTACGGTCGGTGACGGGCCGCCAGAGTCTCGGCTTTATAGATACTTCCACGGAAAGCGACCGGAAGACCTGCCGGCACCGTCGATCGAGCGTGTGGCCAGGCGGACCGGGGGCGACGACACAGCGAACTGATCAGAGCATTGAAAAAGAAGAGGAGACGTACTGTGGCTTGGGTGATCATCGTGTTTCACGTGGTGGGTTTCCTTTCCTCTATCGATGCCGTGATGAGCACACGGACCGCGCAGGGAACCGTTGCCTGGATCGTGGCGCTCAATGCATTCCCCTACGTGGCCGTGCCGGCGTATTGGATTCTCGGCCGCAGCCGGTTCGAGGGGTATGTAACGGCCCGTAAGGAAGGCGATCAAGAGATTCGGCATGTCGCCGAGTTGGTCGACGAAAAGACAGCCCACCTGCGCTCGACACGGGCCGACACCGTCGGCGCTAGCCGTACCAGCGAGAACCTCGCGAAGATTCCCTACCTGCGTGGCAACGAGGTGGACCTACTGATCGACGGGCCGGCGACTTTCGACAGCATCTTGGAGGGAATTGCGAAAGCAGAGAAGTACGTCCTCGTGCAGTTTTTCATCGTGCATGACGACGAGCTGGGTCGTGCGCTCAAGTCAGCCCTCCTCGAGCGAGCCCGTGCGGGTGTCCAGGTCTATTTTCTCTACGACGAGATCGGCAGCCACGACCTACCCAAGGCCTATCTCGAGGAGCTTCGAGCCGCCGGCGTCGAGGCCGTCGATTTCCATACCCAGAAAGGGTACCGAAACCGCTTCCAAATCAACTTCCGCAACCATCGGAAGATCGTCGTAGTGGACGGTCAAGTGGCGTGGGTAGGCGGCCACAACGTCGGCGACGAATACATGGGCAAGGATCCGGAGTTCGGTCACTGGCGGGACACGCACGTGCGAATCACGGGGCCGTCGGTCTTGTCGGTGCAGCTCTCCTTCATCGAAGACTGGTACTGGGCCACCGACCAAACGCCTGAGCTCCATTGGGAGCCGCACATTCTCACCGATACCGGAGCGCACGTGCTGATCTACCCCACCGGCCCTGCCGACCGATTGGAGAGTGCCACTCTGATGTTCATGACGGCGATCAACGCCGCGGAAAAGCGGCTGTGGATCGCGAGCCCGTATTTCGTCCCGGATGAATCGATCATGAACTCGCTCCACCTGGCCGCGCTGCGCGGCGTCGACGTCCGGATCCTCATTCCCGACAAGGCCGATCACCTCTTGGTCTACCTGGCTGCCTTCTCATACTTCGAAGAGGCGGCGGCCACGGGCGTCCGGTTCTTCCGCTACAAAGACGGCTTCCTTCACCAAAAGGTCGTGCTCGTCGACGACGAGATCGCGGCCGTCGGCACCGCGAATTTCGACAATCGCTCTTTCCGGCTCAACTTCGAAGTCATGGCCGTGGTTGCGGACCCCGCGTTCGCGACCGAAGTCGAGAAGATGCTGCTCGACGACTTCGAAAGCTCCGTCGAAATGCGGCCCGGCGACTACGAGAATCGCTCGTTTTGGTTCAAGCTCGCCGTGCGCCTTGCTAGGCTGACCGCGCCGATTCAGTGAAGAGAAGCTGACGTGGGGAGCGCGGACGGCACTTCACGTCTGCGTATCGTATTGGACCTCGATGGGCGGCGGAATCGACGCAGGGCTCTCATCGAGCATCTCCCGCAAGTCGATCTCGATCCCGCGGGAAATCGTGGTGATTGGGACGTCGATGGACTTGCCCTCGAACGGGTTCTCGCTGATTCGGCCGATTCTCTCCATGGTGTGAAAGACCCACATGACCATCACGCTGAACGGAACCGAAAGCCAGATGAAGTACTTGCCCACCATCGGGTAGCTGGTGCTGAGCGTTTGGCCGATCTTATCGAACTCGAACATGACGCCAAAAGGCACGAGCAGGATGAAGATCCAGAGGAAAATCGAGTTGAGCGTTGCGTACTGGCGCGGATACGGGAAGTTCTTGATCCGCTCCGATTTGCCTTGAAGTGCGTAGAGCTCGACTAGCACTTTTTCCATCTCCATGTGGCGGAAGTCCTCGATGAGGCCGCGGAGCTTGAGTGCGAGGAGCTGCTCGGATTGAAGATTGAGAATCTGCGTGGCCTTGTTGGTCTTGCTCTCGATGGACGCTCGCTCTTCGTCTGAGAGATACGGATCGAGCTCCTCCTCGAGCGAATATTTGTGTTCTCGGACTCCGATTCTCTCAGCCCACTCTCGATTGCTCTTGTGCCGGAGGTGGTGCTCCCAGGGACGCTTCTGCCTCATCGCGTGACGAAGCGCCGTGAGCCACGCAACGTGGCGGAAGATGAGCTGCCTGCGAATGCTCGAGAGCTCGGCGTCGCTCGCGGGTTCTTTGGCCACTTCGTTGGTGATGAAGTGGTTGACCATGATGCCCCACGCGCGTGAAGTGTTCACGATCCCGCCCCATATCTTTCGCGCCTCCCAGACCCGGTCGTAGCTTGCGTTGTTCTGAAAGCTGATGACGAACGCAACAGCGGTGCCGACCAGCGCGACGGGCAACCACGGCACGTGAAGCCATTTCTGCCCGAACACTTCGTAGAGGATTACAGGCACCGCTGCAATGACGAGGAACAGGAGCGTCTCCGCACGGGTCCATTGCAACATGTCTCTCAGTGAGTAGCGTGGCTTCGTGTACATTTGGTGCTGTCCGATCAGTGCCTGAGCGACTGTATACTGGGACCCAAGTCGACGCCTAGCCGAAAGGCCGGAATGAGGGTCCATGCGATGAACTGCGACGACTTGAGCGGTCCTAGGGAGAGGTGCGCGAGACCTTCGTATGCGAAGGCCCAGCCCATGAAGAACCGTCGAATGTGAACGTCGACATTCACGCCGACGCGACCACCGAGGACCGGTGCAGAAGTGGCATAGCTCTCGCGCCGGTTGCGATTGATGGACGCACCCGCTGAGAAGCTCCCATGCGGCGTGAACGCCCACGCCATCTTCTCGTTGGCGTGCTTGACGAATCGATACCCATAGCCGACCCGCGCGACGATGAAGTCGGTCCTCCATCCTTCCCTGTCGGAAAATTTCGTGTCGACGTCGGTATCCACGCTGTACTGCGCATCGACGATGACGCCATGATGGGGCTGCTTGGGAAACACGCGCACCCCAATCCCTGGGCCGACGTACAAGCTTTGCCTCGAATGAAAGGCATCGATGCCCTCCCTCTCCTCGACCGACGACCACCTCAGCGAGGGCGAGAAGATCACGAAACGAAGCTCGGCCGAGGTCCGTTCGGCGTCGGCTGGAGCGGACGACGCTTCGGCGCCGGACGAGGTCTCCTTCGTATCGCCTGACGTTTCGTCGGCTTTGGCCGTCGCGGTCAGGGTAAGGAGGCTGCCTACAAGGGCCAAGGTCAGGTTGCGCAGGATTGGAACGCGGCGAGATCTCACGTCGGCCCGCGCCTATTGCTTTGATTGCGGCTTCTTCGGAGCGTGCTTCGGCTTCTCGGCAGCCGGCGGGGTTTCGGCATCCTTGCAGCCAGGGCCGCCGTCGATGTGCACGGCCTCGTGCTCATACTTCATCTTGTCTTTCTTGACGTGAGCCGCGATGTTGATTCCGAGACGCCCGAGCGCGCCCCCGATGCCCGCTGAGTCCCCTTCGAGGTGCACCGGCTCCTTGCGGGCTTCGACGATCGCATCAATGCGAAGCTCGCTCTTTCGAATGCAGGTGCGCGCTGCCAGGTGAACCAAAGGCTTTCCGACCAGGTTGACGAGCCCGTGCGCCCACGCGATCCGCACCGGTTTCGGCAACGGTTTGGGCTGGAGCATGTGTCCCTGAACTTCATGGATGTAGATCACGGGACCGGCGTCTTTCGGCCGACGCCGCACGGTGATCTTGGCGCTGTCGACGTGAAAGACGACAGGCTTTTTCGTGAAGCCGATCGTGAGCGTCGCATCTTTGACTTCGATCGGCCCGACCTCCATCAGCCACGCGCTCTTTTTGTGCTTCTCCGTAGGCGGGACCATCATGCCGTGCCGGACCGTCGGAGGCTGCTGCTTCAACGCGTTCACGAGCGACAGCTTGCCGCTGTCGTCGCGGTACAGCGTGAGCTCGACGCTCTCGATCTTGGCGTTCTTCACGTGGAACTTACCTCGCTTCAACGCATCGACATCCGTGGTGCCCGAAATGCTCTTGAGACGCACGACCTCGCGACCCTGTTTGTCCTTCATGGTGAAGTCATGAAGCGAATGCCGGCCCCATCCCGACACCGCGAGCGAATGCCGCTTCTGAGGAGATTTCTTGATAGCAGTGTCCGCTACCGAACCATCGACCGCGGGCGCCTCTGCACCCTCCGCAACCCCGCCATCGGCAACTGCCGCCTGTGGCTCGCGATCCTCGGAGCAGCCGACACACGCCGCGGCCGAGATTAGCCCGAAAACCAAGGCGCCCTGGACGCCCGCCATCACCCATCCTTGCGGACTCATGCAGCGAGGCATTGCACGAGGCGATGCTGGCTCCGAATGCCACCTATGATCGGGGCTCTTTTCGGCCGTTCCGGCGGCGCCGATTCCCGCAAGTGGGAGTTCGTGCCGGAATTGCGCAGTCATTGCATCCGCGATCTCAAGGAGTGCTCTGCCTTGAGTTGGTTGACGAGATGCGCCGCTTCATCTGACCTCTTCTTGTTCCTCTTCTTCTTTGCTCCGGGCTTGAACTGCGTGTTGATGCCCGCGAAGATCTGAACGGCGGGCTGACCAATTCCGCGAAGCGCCACGGCAAACTGGGGCTCGATGAACAGATTGACGGCGGCCTTGTCGGTCAAGATCACCTTGCCAGCGCCTAGCCCGAAGGGAACGTTGTATGTGGGCTGTTCGATGTCGAAGAACCAAATCGGCGCCGAGCGCAGATAGTAACCCTTGCCGAGTTGGAAGAAGGCGAAAGGCTGCGCTGCGATGAACTGTGTCCGAGGTCTATTGCTGTCGCCGCCGACCCCGATTTGGTAGTTCACGAGCCCGCCGAGGAGGAAAATTCCCTTGGTCCAGACCGTCAGCGCGGCGACGCCGACTTCGTGCTTCCCGTGGCCGAGCGCGTCGTTGCTCGCCGTCGGCGCCGTGTAGATTGGACCGAGACCGAGCATCGCGGGAGAGTCGTCCGGGGTGACGACGAAGGTGGCGAAAACGTTCAAGTCGCCGATCCCGGTGACCTTTGCAACCGATCCCGTGGGGTTCGGCGCCGGCACGACCTGGATTGGTAGAGAAACGCGGGGAATGAGCCGCCAAACCGGCGTTATGATCCGAAGCCAAAGCGTGTTCGCGCTCTCATTCGGGACGCCATTGAGCCTCGGGAAATAGTAGTTGTGAAGCGAAATGGCCATCAAATCGGCGAGCGGGTTGTTGGCCTTGTTGACCTGATCCTGGCCGGACTCGCTGGCTCCGGCTTCGACCAGCCCTTCGACGACCACGTCGGCCTCCGACTCTTCTCGCGCACCGATGTCCTGCGCAAAGGCAGCCGGCGTAGAAAGTGGGAACGTCGCGGCCGCGCTGAAGCAGAGCAGCCGGAAGACGAATGGCCAACACCTCACGTTCATAGCAACGCCACCACGTGAGGTGTGTACCACATGTTCGCGAGAGTGAATCCCGTTCGACGCGTGCAGACGCGTCGAAGAACGGTTCTTGCCGAAACTGCATAGTCGAGCCTTCTCCGTTCTGTGAATTGGCAGAGACGGATCTCCAAACTGGTGGTAGCGTCGGGGCATGTTTCTCGAACGGAGCGCGCTGCTCGGCGCGCTAGCAACGCTTGCGGTTCTGAGCGGATGCAACGAGGTCGAGCATGCCGCGAAGAGAGCCGATGCGGCTGCACCGGAACCGCAGGCCACCCGAATGGCGCGTGACGAAGCGCCGGTCACACAGCCCGCGTTACCCGGCAAGACGGAGCGATCCCTGCCCTCGCCCATCGGTGAGCCGGGTCGCGCAACAGAAACCCCCAACCCGTTGCGGAACGTTTACTTCGGCGAGCAGCACCTGCATACCGAGGCCTCGCCGGATTCGTTCGCGGTGGGCAACCGGGGCACTTGGGAAGATGCTTACAACTACGCGCTCGGCAAGGAAGTCACGCTGTCCACCACGGGGGAGAAGATGAGGAAATCGACTCCCTACGATTTCGTCGGAATCACCGACCACGCCGAATACTTCGGCATCATGCCGAGGCTCGTCGACCCGGAAGACCCGCTGTCGAAGACGGACGTTGCCAAGGCCTTGCAGGACCCGAAGGCGGACCCCTCGGCCCCCGACTCTCCGATCAACAAGTTCTTTCAGTCCATCCTCACGAGCACGCCCGCGTCCGAGCTCGTAGCGCCGGAATTACTCACCTCGAGCTGGGCGCAGTACGTGAAGGTCGCCAATCGGTTCAATCAGCCCGGCAAGTTCACCACGCTGATCGCCTTCGAATATACCTCGATCCCGAACGGGCGAAACATGCATCGAAACGTGTTTTTCCGCGATGACGGGCCCGACGTGCCCTTCTCCGCTTTTGATTCGATCTACCCGAAGGACCTTTGGATCTATCAGGAGATCCAACGCAACTTGGGGCACGAGAATCTGGCCATCCCGCACAACGGCAACATCTCCGATGGTTGGATGTACTCACTCAACGAGTTTCTCGGTGGCCCGATGGATGCGGAATACGCGAAACGTCGGGCGCGCAATGAACCTCTCACCGAGATCATTCAGACCAAAGGCCAGTCCGACACCCATCCGGTGTTGTCTCCCAACGACGAGTTCGGCGACTTCGAGCTCTTTCAGAACCTCCTGAACGTGGGCCAGCCAAGCCAGATCAAGTACGGCTACATTCGCCAGGCGCTTGCGCAGGGGATGATCCTCGAAGAGAAGCTCGGCACCAACCCCTTCAAGTACGGGATCGTTTCGGGGTCCGATAGCCATTCCGCCTATTCAAACAACGAGGAGTTCAATTTCTACGGCTCCCACGCGCGCCTCGATGACACCGCAGAAAAGCGTTTGGACCCAAAGCCAAACGCGTCCGGCGATATCCCTGGTGTCGTCGGCTCTGCCGGCGCCACTGGAGTCTGGGCCGAGGAGAACACGCGGGAGGCGATCTTCGATGCGATGGCCCGCAGGGAGACTTATGGCACTTCCGGCCCGCTGATTCGCCTGCGTTTCTTCGGAGGATGGGGATTTTCGGAGAATCTGGTCGACCGCAAAGACTTCGTGAAGAGGGCCTACGACGGCGGTGTCCCCATGGGCGGTGACCTTCCCGAAAAGCCGTCGAAGGCCAAGGCCCCCACCTTTGCCGTTTGGGCGCTGAAAGATCCGGAGAGCGGAAACCTCGACCGCGTGCAGGTCATCAAGGCTTTCGTCAACAAGTGGAATCGGCCAGACGAGAAGGTCTATGACGTGGTGTGGTCGGATGATCGCGTGCCCGATCGGAAGACCGGCAAGTTGCCTCCCGTGGGCAACACCGTGGACGTCGCGAAGGCCACGTACACCAACGACATCGGTGACAGCCAGCTCAGTGCCGTCTGGACTGACCCCGATTTCGATCCCGAGCAGAGAGCTGCATACTACGTGCGGGTGCTCGAGATTCCAACGCCGCGCTGGTCGACCTACGACGCGGTTCGACACGACCTGCCGCTTCCGGAAAGGCTACCAGCCACAATCCAGGAGCGCGCATGGTCGTCGCCCATTTGGTACACGCCCGCAGTGACCGACGGGAACTGAGGACGGACAGGAGGAGTCGATACATGCGCATTCGAGGTTGGAGCACGTACGTTTGCATTACGCTCGTGGTGGCGTGTACGGGTGTGGGAGACAAAGCCGGAGAGGCGCCGCCGCCCGCTCCAGATGCGGCGCCACCGAAGGACACGCCGCCGGTCGCTGCAGAACGGCCCGCACCAGCGCCAGCGCTGCCCTCGCCGATCGGCGAGCCGGGCCATGGGACGGACGCGCCCAATCCCCTCAACAACGTATATTTCGGGGAGCAGCATTTGCACACGGTGAACTCGCCCGATGCGTTTGCGTTTGGTACCCGAAACACGCCCGACGACGCGTACCGCTTCTGCAAAGGCGAAGCGATCAAGAAGAGCACCACCGGGGAGATGGTCCGAAAACAAACGCCCTATGACTGGTGTGCCGTGACCGACCATGCCGAGTACCTGGGCGTGATGCCGCTGCTTCTCGAAAAGGATAATCCCCTCCAGAACACGCCGATCGGCAAGCTGATCGCCAGCGGCGACCCGAAGAAGGGCGAAGAGGCGTTTCAACAGATCATCGACTCCGGTTCCAAGATGCAGCCGATCTCCTACATGAACGACCCCAAGGTCTCCACTTCGGTTTGGGCGAAGCAGAAGGACGCCGCCAACGAGCACTACGAGCCGGGCAAGTTCACCACCTTCATCGCGTTCGAGTGGACGTCACAGCCGATGAGCGTGAATCTGCATCACAATGTCTTTTTCCGCGATGCCGAGGGTCCCGACAGGGTCTTCTCTGCCTTCGACTCCGTCCGGCGAGAGGATTTGTGGCGCTACCAAGAGGCTCAGCGCGCCCGGGGCCACGAAAACTTCTCGATCCCGCACAATGGTAACGTCAGCGATAGCCTCATGTATGCGCCGACGACATCTGATGGCGCGCCCATCGATCGGCAGTGGGCCGATCGCAGCAACCGCAATACGGTGGCAACCGAAATCATTCAGACCAAGGGCTCTTCGGAAACTCACCCAACCCTCTCGCCCAACGACGAGTTTGCGGGCTTCGAGACGAGCTACAAGCATCTGCTCGGATCGGGCGGCGTGGTCGGCATGATCGACTACAGCTACGTGCGGCGAGCATTGACCAATGGCGTGGGCTTCCAAGAAATGATCGGCGCCAACCCGTTCAAGTACGGCATCGTCGCGGGCGCCGACTCGCACAACGCGTTCTCGGACAACGAGGAGTTCAACTACACCGGCGTGCACGGCAATACCGACAAGACACCCGAGATCCGGCTTCGGGCGGGCACCACCGTGGCGGGCGAAGCGCCCAAAGACTTTGGTACACCCGGCGCCACAGGCGTCTGGGCACCGGAGAACACCCGGGAGGCGATCTTTGACGCCATCAAACGCAAAGAAACGTTCGGCACCTCGGGTCCGCTGATCCGACTTCGCTTCTTTGGCGGCTGGAGCTACCCGGCTGATCTCGCGAAGGGCACCGATTTTGTGAAAAAGGCCTACGCGGACGGTGTTCCAATGGGCGGCGATCTGCGGGCCAAGCCCGCTGATGCAAAGGCGCCGACGTTCGCTGTTTGGGCGATCAAGGACCCAAACAGCGGCAACCTAGACCGCGTTCAGATCATCAAGGGGTGGTACGAGGCCGGCCACCCCTGGGAGAAGGTCTACGACGTCGCGTGGTCGGACGGCCGAAAGCCCGACCAAGACGGTAAGCTCCCGCCGGTAGGCAACACGGTCAACATCAAAGAAGCAACGTACACGAACGACATCGGCGACACCCAGCTCACCGCAGTCTGGACCGACCCCGACTTCGATCCGACGCAGCACGCCGTCTATTACGTGCGCGTACTCGAGATCCCAACGCCACGGTGGACCACCTATGACGCCAAGGCACTTGGGATCGACCCGCTCCCCGATGTCCCCGCCACAATCCAAGAGCGCGCCTGGTCATCGCCGATTTGGTACACGCCTGCTCGGAAGCTGCGACAGAAGCAAGACTTCTATCCGGGGTTGCACCAAGCTCTTCCTTGATGCTCAAGGAGCCACTTTTCCATTTTTTGATTCTCGGCCTGCTGATCTACGGCGGGTATGCATGGCTGCATCGAGGAGACG
>Ga0209742_10001189_pt1 | contig 12291 bp, 9 predicted proteins | sample DeeMarSeWOR38_10_FD_187462 | JGI IMG/M metagenome (GOLD analysis project Ga0209742, IMG submission 187462) | Marine sediment microbial communities from White Oak River estuary, North Carolina - WOR-3-8_10 (SPAdes) (version 2) | ecosystem: Environmental > Aquatic > Marine > Intertidal zone >... | reverse complement strand
CAGCAGTTCGAGAGCGGCCAGCCAGTCCCCTCCGTTTTCTTCCAGCGGCTTGTAGGCAGTAAACATGAGGCGGCCGTCGTGCCAGCCGGCCAGGTAGGGCTGATCGATGATGTGCACCGGCGCTCCCGTGGGCACCATGGAATAAAGCGCCTCGATGTCCTCCGGATAGAGCCGGATGCAGCCATGACTGACTCTCATGCCCACACCCCAGGGCTTGTTCGTACCGTGAATCAGGTAGCTCGGCAGGGCGAGCCGCAGGACATGACGGCCCAGTGGATTGTCGGGACCCGGCGGCACCACCGGCGGAAGCGGGTCACCTTCCTTCGCATGCTCCTCGCGGATGGACTCGGGAACATACCAGCTCGGATCCTTGGCTCTGGCCGTGATCCGCGTGGTACCCAGAGGCGTTGACCAGCCGACCCTGCCGATCCCGATGGGGTGCGTGAAAATCTTCCGGATACCGTTGTCGTCCGGGGCGGTGAAGTAGTAAAGACGCATCCCGGCCATGTTGAGCACCAGGCCGTCCCGGGGAGCTTCGGGCAGAACGAACAGGGTAGGAAGAACCAGTTCCGCTCCGTCGCCGGGCAGCCAGGGATCCACCCCCGGATTGGCGCGGGTGATCTCCTCGTAACCCAGATTGAACAGACGCCCCAGGTCGGGAAGCGTGTCCTCGTGCCGGGCCTGAATTCTCTGCAGGGCGCCCAGCACCTGCTGCTCCGCGGGGACCTGGAACTCATGGGGCGCCATGGGCGCGACGGCTTTGTCATCCCCGGCCATGCAGGTACCTGCCACCAGCAGGAGCACCACTAGGCTCGACGGAGTTCTGTTTCTACGCATGAGCGGGCTCCCGGGGCGACAGATCCATCAGGCCCCCCGGCCCGACGGCGATGATGTTGTCCTGCGGGCCCGGCTGAACCGGGGCACCGCCGGTGAATTCCCCGAAGGACGGCAAAACGGCCCATCGGGAGCAAAACTGAAAGACCGGCAGGCGCAGGCGATCGCCCGCGGGCCCCTTGATCCGGATTACCGGGTGGACGTGCCCGGACAGGACGTAACCGCGCGCGTCCTCCCCCGGCTCGTGGCGAAACACGAAGGGTGGTTCCAGGGTGCCCTCCTCGAGCCAGCAGATCCGCGAACCCAGGGCCTGACCGACCGTATGACGGTCGTGATTGCCGGGAATGACGGCGATCTCCAGTTCCGGCCGCTCCTCGCACCAGTCCTGGAGCGCTCCCATCAGGGGATCATCCGCCCGCGGCCGGGAATGGACAAAGTCGCCCAGCACCACCACTCGTTCGGCCCGGCAGGCCTCCACCAGGGAGCCCAGCCGCTGCAGGTCTCCGTGCATGGGCCCCAGCGGGATCGGGATGCCGGCGCGCCGGAAACAGGCGTCCTTGCCGAAATGCGTGTCCGCCACCAGCAGGCTTCGGCGCCTGGGCCAGAAAACAGCCCGCTCCGCGAACAGCTCCAGCCTTTCTCCCTGGCAGTCATATTGCAGCATAAGCTTTCCTGTGTGCTGCGGCGATGTCTTTGGACGCAGCCTTTTCCAGAGCCCACATGGCCCGCTCAACCCGTACCCGCCAGTCCTCTGAACTGATGACCTGACTCTGAAGCCGACTGGCCCAGATCGGGAATGCCAGGGGCGTCAATCTCGGCGGTCTTGTCAGGACCAGTCGACTCCGGGAGGCACGCTCCAGTGTCTCCCGAAGACGCCCGATCTCCAGCTGGCTGTCCATCACCTCCCGACGGGCCTGGTCTACCAGCAGGTTACCGGCGTCATACTTTAACAGGACGTCGAAAATCAGGCCGCTTGAGGCCTGCAACTGGCGCGCGCTCTTCCCCCGTCCCGGATAGCCCTGGAACACGAGCCCCGCCACCCGTGCGATGTCGCGGAACTGGCGCCGCGCGATCTCCGACACGTTCATGCACTCGAGAAGATCCTCCGTCAGACCATCGGGGCTCAGCAGTGTTTCGAGTCCGTCGCATGCTTTATCGAACGGTTCGGGAGCCAGGAGTTCCAGACCGTAGTCGTTAAAAGAGAGGGTGAACGTCGCCGGGTCGGCGCGGGCAATGCGCCAGGCAAGAAGCGTTGCCAGTCCCTCGTGGACAAGCCGGCCGGCGAAGGGGTACAGAAACAGGTGGTGCCCCTCCCTGGAGACTATACGCTCGGCGAGTAGGTGATCCGATCTCGGCAGCCGGGACCAGCGGGCCTGAACTTCCAGCAGTTCTCCCACGGCCCGCATCTCCGGATCTGGCGCCGCGTCGCCCCGGGCCATCAACGCCACCACGGAATCCGCCAGTTCCGTCGACAGCGGCATTCTCCCCCCCTGCCACCGGGGGACCGTGCGTGACCTGCGTCTCGCTTTTCGGACCCAGGCGGTCATGTCCCTGATCCGGACCAGTTCCAGAAGCCTGCCGGCGAACAGAAATCGGTCCCCCGGTCTCAGCCGCGCGATGAAGGATTCCTCGATTGTCCCCAGACGCCCGCCGGACGCCCAGCGAACGCTGACGGCCGCATCGCTGGAGATGGTGCCGATGGACATGCGGTGCATGGTGGCGATCCGGCGATCTGAAACCACCCACTTGCCGTCCCGCAGAACGATCTTGCGGAACCTGGGGTAGGCCTTCAGGGCATCCCCGCCGCGGCTGACGAAGTCGATTACCCATCGCCATTCGCCGTCGCTCAGATCGCGGAATGCGTGACTGGTCCGCACCTCGCGGAGCAAGGCTTGCTCCTCGAAACCGCCCCCGACCGCGAGAGTCACCAGGTGCTGTGCGAGAACATCCAGGGCGCGGGTCAGCGGCCGCCGGCTCTCGATGAGACCGGCCTCCGCCGCCCGGCGAGCGGCAGCGATCTCGACGAGTTCGAAAGCATGGGTGGGAACGCAGAGAATCTGGCTTTCGACGCCCGGCTGGTGACCGCTGCGGCCTGCCCGCTGCAGCAGTCGCGCCACTCCCTTGGGGCTGCCGACCTGGATCACCTGGTCGACCGGCGAGAAATCGACCCCCAGATCCAGGCTGGACGTGCAGACGACGCAGCGCAGTCTGCCGGCGGCCAGGCCCTCCTCTGCATCGGTCCGCAGCCGGCGGTCCACTGAGCCGTGATGCAAGGCCAGCGATCTCTTCCAGGCGGGGCGGGCGGCAATAATCGCTTCGTACCAGAGTTCCGCCTGGGACCGCGTATTGGTAAAAAGCAGAGTCGAGCCGGCCGCCTCGATGGCATCAAGGACCTGGGGCAGGAGTCGCACACCCAGATGCCCGCCCCAGGGAAAACGCTCTATGGTTTCGGGAACGAGGGCACGAATACGAACCGGCCTGTCGGTCGGCGCGGTAATCAGGGTACCGCCGGGGCCGCCCAGCAGAACCTCCATGGCCTGATCCAGATTGCTCAGCGTGGCGGACAGGCCCCAGATCCGGAGGCCACGAGACAGGTGACGCAGTCTTGCCAGACAGAGCTCCAGCTGAACACCCCGCTTGTTGCCCAGGAGCTCGTGCCACTCGTCCACGACCACGCACTGCAGACCGCTCAGAAGGCGAGCCGTGTCCGGGTAGCTGAACATCACTGACAGGCTTTCCGGGGTCGTGACCAGCGCGTCCGGCGGGGCCTGCCGCTGCCGGTTCTTCCGTGAATACGGAGTGTCGCCGGTTCTGCCGTCCACTCGCCAGCCGGTCTCCAGGCCATCGGCCGCCTGCTGCAGGTTCGACACGGTATCGCGAGCCAGGGCTCTCAGCGGCGTGATCCAGAGAACCTTGAGGCCCGGCTTGTCAGCCTCGGCGCGAGCCGTTGCCAGGGGACCGCCCCAGACCGCCAGCGTCTTGCCGCTGCCGGTCGGCGTATTCACCAGCCCCGAACCGCCCCGATCATAGGCATCCCACGTTTGCTGCTGGAACTCCAGCGGAGTCCATCCGCGGCTCCGAAACCAGCGCCGGATTGCTGTCTCGCCGTCCGTCTCAGCCTGCGCCATCGCTTATGAGCCTCTTCAGGTCGCTGAGCCGGTCGGCGCCGCCGGGGGACAGGTCCTCACGCCAGCGATGAATCCTGGGGAACCTGAGCGCGACGCCCGATTTGTGCCGGGACGAAGGATTAATGCCTTCGAAGGCCAGCTCGAATACCTGCTCGGGACGCACCGACCTCACGGGCCCGAAGCGCTCCACGGTGTTGGCACGGATCCATCGGTCCAGACGCCGAATCTCTTTGTTGCTCAGGCCGGAATAGGCCTTGGCGATCGGCACGAGATCGCGTCCCCGCCAGACCCCGAAGGTATAGTCGGTGTAAAGACTCGACCGTCTTCCATGCCCCGGCTGGGCGTAAATCATCACGGCGTCCACGGTGTAGGGATCCACTTTCCACTTCCACCAGTCACCGCGCCGCCGCCCCGCCCGGTAGGCGGAATCACGGCGCTTGACCACGAGCCCCTCGACCCCTCGCGACCGGGCTTCCATCCGAAGATCGGCCAGGCGTGCCCAGTCGTCTTCCTCCAGCACAGGCGAGACGCGGAGGGCCCCGGGGGCCGATAGCAGTCGCCGCTCCATCATCGCCCGCCGCTCGGACAGCGCCAGGGCACGAACATCCCGGCCCCGGTTTTCGAGGATGTCATAAGCCATGAACCGGACCGGAACCTCGTTCAGCAAATCTGCGGGGATTCTTTTGCGGCCCAGTCGTTTCTGGAGATCGGCAAAGCCCATTACGCCCTCGTCGTTCCAGGGCAGGAGTTCGCCGTCCAGAACGGTCCCGTCCGGCAGCCACGACGCCGCCTCCCCTACCTCGGGAAAGCGATCGGTCACCAGATCCTCGCCGCGGGACCAAAGGAAACACTTCCCGGCCCTTCGCACGAGCTGGGCCCGGATTCCGTCCCATTTCCACTCGGTCAGCCAGTCTTCGGGATCGCCCAGCTGGTCCGGTCCCGTTTCCAGGGGAGACGCCAGAAAGAAGGGGTAGGGACGACTCACGTCCTCGGCCGTGGTATCGGCGGAGACCAGTTCCCCGAAAAACCGGGCGGAGGGCTGCCATCGGCCCATCAGGCGGTGGAGGATAACCGCCCTCGGCACACCGGTAAGCTCCGCCAGGGCCCTGGCCAGCAGAAGCTGGGACACACCCACCCTCAGCCCGCCGGTCAGGAGTTTGTTCACCAGAAATCTGCGCTCCGGGTCCAGGTCCCGCCACCATCGCTTGACGCGCTCGCCCTGCTCCTCCGGATCCAGGTCGGCGAGCGGCAATATACGCTTCTCCATCCAGGCGGACAGAGACAGTTCATCGGGGTCGTCTGCATCTCTCGATTCCGTCACCAGGAGCGAGATGGTCTCCGCAAGGTCCCCGACGGCGGCATAGGATTCCTCCACCAGCCACCGGGGCATACCGGAGGACTCCACCAGCCACTCGCGAAGGCGGCGGGCCGGAACCAGGCGCTTGACGCGCCGCCCGGAAAGAAGAAACACGGCCCAGGCCGCGTCGGCGGGATCCGCGACTGCGAAATAATCCTTCATGGCGGCAATCTTGCGCAGGGTGGAGGTGGTGCTGTCGAGAGCCTCGAAAAGAGCGCTGAACTGTCTCACGGAGCCTCGCTCCCATGACCACCGAAGGCGGTTTCGAGGGCGTCGGCCTCGAGCCCCCGCTCTCGCAGAAACCTCACCAGCTGGGCATCCTGCCCGTGGGTGGTGAGCACGCGGCGGGCGCCGGCATCCTCGATGGTCTCGATCAGCGCCGGCCAGTCGGCATGATCGGACAGCACGAAACCCCTGTCGTAACCGCGACGACGCCGATTGCCGCGCACCCGCATCCAGCCGGAGCAGAAACCGGTGGACAAGGGTCCGAACCGCCTCGTCCAGGCAGATCGGCCGGCCGCCGGCGGCGCGATGATCAGCGCTCCGCGAAAATCCCCCGGATCCGCTTGCTCGGGCACCGGGATCGCTTCCAGCATGGAGACCCCGGCGTCCCGGTAGATCGCGTTAACAGAGAGCACGGCCCCGTGTGCGTAAACCTGGCGGTCCGTCAGCCGCGCCAGCTCCGCCAGCACCCGCTGAGCCTTGCCCAGGCTGTAGCACAGGAGTAGCGACGCACGATGCTGGTCGGCGTTGACCCGCCACCACTGAAGTATCTGTTCCGCCACCGCGGAAGGCGACGGCCAGCGGTAGATCGGCAGCGCGAAGGTCGCCTCCGTGATCATGACGTCGCAGGCCACCGGCTGGAACGGTTCACAGGTGGGATCCGGGTCTCGTTTGAAATCACCGGTCACGAGCCATACGTCCTCTCCGACCGACACCCTGACCTGGGCGGAACCGAGAATATGGCCTGCCGGATGAAGCGAAATCGTGGCGGCCCCCAGCCGGCGCTCCTCTCCCCAGGCGAGGCCTTCGACGCGGATGTCGTCTCCCAGCCGCCGCCTGAGCAGTGGCACGCAGCTCTCCGCAGCCAGGTAGCGACGGCTACCCGGGCGCGCATGATCTGCATGCGCGTGGGTCACGACCGCGGTGTCCGCCGGGCCCCAGGGATCGATATGGAAATTGCCCGGTTCGCAGAAAAGGCCCGTGCCGGAGGTATTGATAAGCGGTTTGTCGGGAACTCGCATGGCGCGGATCCGGGCGGCCTCCGGCCCTGTCAGATCCCGCGTCCGGCCATGCTCAGGACTCGCTCAGGACCGGGCGGGAAACCACCTGCGGATATTTTTGATTCGCCCTGTGTCTTCGCTCGCCATGGCCGTCGGGGATTCAAAATTCATCCCCGGCCGAAACGACTCTCCTGGGCGGTTCTAGCGAGCTGCCGGACGGCGGCGTCAGCGCTGCCTTCGACCGCAGCCACCACCTTTTCAGTGATGCTTTTGCGACCTTTCCACCTGACCGAATAGAGATCACGGGTCTCGAGGGCCTGCAGCAGACAGTCGTCGCTGGTGCCGGTCTCGTCCACGAGACCCAGCTCCAGGGCGCGGCGCCCGTACCAGTGTTCGCCGGTTGCGACCTTTTCCAGATCCAGTCCCGGGCGATACCTGGCGATCAGTTCGCGGAACAGCACATGCACGTCCTCGAGTTCTTCCGCAAGCTTGGCTCTGTCTTCCTCGGTATTCCTGCCGAACATGGTCACCGTGCGCTTGAAGCGGCCCGCTTTCACTTGCTCCACCTCGACGCCGTGCTGATCCAGAAGACGATAAAAGTTCGGGATCTGGGCGAGTACTCCGATGGACCCGATCACCGCAAACGGCGCCGAGATCAGTCGGTTGGCGACACAGGCCATCATATAACCGCCGCTTGCGGCCACCTTGTCTACGACCACGGTCAGGGGGATCTGCCGCTCGCGCAGCCGGTCCAGCTGGGAGGCCGCCAATCCGTGTTCGTGAACCAGGCCCCCGTAATTCTCCAGCCGCAGAAGGACCTCGTCAGCTTCCTCGGCGACAGCGAGTACCGCGCTGATCTCGTGGCGCAGGTTTGCCACCGCCGTAGCCTTGATATCCCCGTGAAAGTCGAGCACAAAAGTTCTGGGACGGCGATCAGCCTTGCCCTTTTCCCGGGCCTTGCGCTCCGCTTTGGCACTCTTGGCGTGGGTCTTGTAATCACGCTTGGAGAGCACCTGTTTGCGGAGCACATCTGCCAGCTCCCGGTATCGCTGATTCAAATGCTTGACCGTCAGGCCGCCGGCTTCACGCTCACGTCGGGAAACATTGGCCGCCGCCCCGATGACAAAGACGATGGCTGCGACGATGGTCAGGGTCTTGGCCAGGAACAGGCCGTATTCGAAAAGAAGTTCACTCACTGCTCGTCCTCGGCAGGCTGAAGACAGAAGACGAGCTATGGTACCGGCTTCGCCGGATCTCTACACCGATCCGGCGCCGGCTGACCGGATTCAGGTCAGATAACGGTCCGGATGCCGGGCCAGTTTCCGAATGATCCTGCGCCAGCTGCCGTGCCGGGGCGGTCGGGGACTCCGGCGCCGGCGTTCCCCGGTGGTCGAACGTTCGGACCGGGCCAGCCTGGCACTGATTTTCTGCAGACGGTTCATATCGCACCTCCTCGCGTGTTCATCTGCTTAGATGCAGACGGGCTGCGAAGGGTTGCATGCCGCTGCGATCAGGCGACGGCTGGATCCGATAAGCCGACGTTATTCTTCTCGAGGACCTGATCCGCCCTGTAGCTGGAGCGCACCAGCGGGCCAGCCACCACCTCCAGGAATCCCATGGCGAGTCCCCAGCGACGGTAATCCGCGAACTGCTCGGGAGATACAAAGCGCTCCACGGGGAGGTGATTGGCGGTGGGCCTCAGATATTGACCCAGCGTCAGGATATTGACACCGATGGCGTTCAGGTCCTGCATGGTCTCCCGGATCTCCGCGTCGGTCTCTCCCAGCCCCAGCATGAGGCTGGTCTTGGTCAGCACGCCGGGACGGTACCGATTGGCGTGATCGAGCACCGAAAGGGTCTGCTCGTAGCCCGCCCGCGGATCCCTGACCGGGTGCGTGAGCCGTCGCACGGTTTCCACGTTCTGGGCAAACACATCCAGTCCCGAATCGAGCACGGTCTCCACATCTTTCAGCCGTCCCCGGAAGTCCGGCGTCAGTGCCTCCACGGCGGTGTCAGGATTGAGGCGCTTGATTTCCCGAACGCACGCGGCGTAATGCCCGGCTCCGCCGTCAGGCAGATCGTCCCGGTCCACGGAGGTGATGACCACGTAGCGCAGTCCCATTAGCTGGACCGAACGGGCGGAGTTCACGGGTTCCTCGGTATCCAGCCAGCCGCGCGGATTCCCGGTATCCACGGCGCAGAACTGGCATGCCCGGGTGCAGACCGATCCCATGATCATCAGGGTCGCCGTGCCGTTGTTCCAGCACTCCCCGATGTTGGGGCACATGGATTCCTCGCAGACCGTGGCGAGACGATGTTCCCGCACGTTCTCACGGACCTGCTGGAACCCGGGCCCGGAAGGCATCTTCGCCTTGATCCAGGACGGTTTTCGCTCAACAGGCGTCCGGCTCGCCCGGGCCTTGCTCTTGACGCCATTCTTGATGGCGGAAAAGCCCTGCTCCGTGCGGAACTTGGAACCGCTTTGCGTCACCGGTATGCCCTTGAAACTGCTCAACTTCATTCGTTCCGTGAAAATGAAACCGTGCTGGATATTGTCGCACGGGGCAGGAGACAATGAAATCGAGCCCGGAGTATCTCCGGGGCAGCCATTTTATTTGGACGGACCTGTGAAAATGACGACAGACAGATGGAGCCTCGGAAACCACAACGTGCTCGTCACGGGCGCTACCCGGGGTATCGGGGCGGCTATCGTCGACGAATTCCTGGAACTTGGCGCCCGCGTCCTGTTCGTCGCCCGCAACCAGAAAGACGTGACGGCCCGGGAGTCGGAGTGGCGCGAACGGGGACTCGACGCCCGCGGCCTCGCTGCCGATGTCGCGACCAGGCAGGGCCGGGCACGGCTCGCCGAGCAGGTTTCGGCGTGGTCGGACCGTCTCGACGCCCTGGTCAACAACGTGGGCACCAATATCCGCAAACCGGCGTCCCGTTACAGCGAGGACGAATTCGACGCCGTTTTCAAAACCAACCTGGAGTCCGCTTTCCATGTCAGCCGACTCTGCCGAGAATTGCTGCGTAGTGGCCAGGGGAGCGTCGTGAATGTGGCCTCGGTGGCGGGACTGACCCACATCTGCACCGGGGCACCCTATGCCATGACCAAGGCAGCCATGATCCAGATGACCCGCAACCTGGCCGTGGAATGGGCCAGTGACCATATCCGGGTGAACGCGGTGGCGCCCTGGTATATCGACACGCCGCTGGCCCGCCAGGTTCTCGAGGACGACGATTACAGGGCAGCCGTGCTGGACAGAACGCCCATGGGAAGGATCGGTGAGCCGGCGGAGGTCGCCGCCGCAGTGGCGTTTCTGTGCATGCCCGCTGCCGGTTACATCACCGGCCAGTGCCTGGCGGTGGACGGAGGATTCACCGTCAACGGATTCCAGGTGGACGGCCGGCCCTAGCGCCGGGCCTGCGCTCCGAGCCCCGGGCTTTCGAGATCATCGGGTCTCACGCCGGCGGGGTTCGCCGTAATCACGCGGGTATACTGTCCGCCTTTTTCGACAAGCGCTGCCGGCTTCCGAATCGGCAGTCGTCCTTGCGCGAAGGCGGTAAATGAGGATGTGAGCATGCAGGGGAGATCCCGGACGAAACCGCGGGCGACCGCATTAACGCTGATCTGCCTGCTGGCAGTTGCGGGCGGCTGCGCCACCGTGGACTTCGATACTCCAAAGACGGAAAGTTATGCCGTCACCGATACCGACGACACGTTCCTGGCTGCCCGTGCGGCCTACTTTATCGGCGACCGAACAGGCGAGTCCGGTTTCGCGATCATCCCCGACGCGGCATCGGCTCTGGCGATGAGGATGTTCGGTGCGCGGCGGGCCGAAAGGACAATCGACGTCCAGTACTACCTGATCAAAGCCGACAAGGCCGGGCTGCTGCTCATTAACGAGCTTCTGGAGGCCGCCGACCGGGGCGTACGAGTCCGAATCCTGGTGGACGACATTCTCACCAAGGGTTACGACCGGGGCATGGTGGCCATGAATGCCCATCCCAATATCCAGATCCGCGTATTCAATCCCTTCGCTCGGAGATCCGCTCGCGCCCTGAACTTCCTCGGCGACTTTCGCCGCCTGAACCGCCGCATGCACAACAAATCCTTCACCGCCGACAATCAGTACACCATTATCGGTGGCCGCAATATCGGCGACGAATACTTTGCCGGTCACGAGGAATCCAACTTCGGCGACCTGGACATCCTCTGCGTGGGCCCGGTGGTTCGAGAAGTGTCGGACATGTTCGACCTTTACTGGAACTACCGCCTTGCGGTGCCGGTTGACGCGGTCGTCGAACCTCCGGAGGACCCGTTCCAGGAACTCGCCGCGCTGCGATCGCGAATTGCCGTTGCCCTGGTGGACGCTAACACTCGGCAGTACGAAGCCGTCATTGAGAACATCCAGAAACATCAGCATCTCAGTCCGAAGGACCTGGAGTGGGTGCCGTACCAGCTTGTCTACGACTCACCCGACAAGGCAGACAAGCGCCTGGCCGCGGAAGCGGAAACCATGGTTCCGCCCTTGCGGGAAGCCATTCTTGCGGGGGAGAAGGAGCTCATCATCGTCTCCCCCTACTTCGTTCCGAGATCGACCATGGACGGCTTCCGCGAACTGCGCGAACGCGGCATGCGCGTGAGGGTGGTCACGAACTCCCTGGCGGCCAACAATCATCTCGTCGTCCACGCGGGCTATGCCCCGGCGCGCAAGCCGTTGTTGCGCATGGGCGCGGAGCTTTATGAGATCAGGCCGGATGCCAGGGTCGAAGGCGTGGAGGAGACGGGATTCGCCGAATCGGGAGGGACTCTGCACGCCAAGTTCTTTATCGTCGACCGGGAGAAGCTGTTCATCGGCACCTTCAACTGGGACCCGCGGTCCAAGGACCTGAATACGGAGATGGGAATCATCCTGGAGTCACCCCGTTTCGCCGGGGCCCTCGCCGACGTGGTCGATGCCGGCATTCCTGAAAGGGCGTACACGGTGACCCTGGATGATCAGGACAAGCTCAGGTGGACAACACAGGTGGACGGCCAGGAGGTCACATTCACCAAGGAACCGGAAACCACCTGGTGGCAGCGGTTCAAGGTGGGCCTGTACAGGATGCTGCCCATTCGGGGCCAGCTGTGATCCCGCGTCTCGGGACCCCTGAGCCCTGCTGCCTTTTCCGGTCATGACCCGCGGTCCGCTACGCAAAATGCGGACGCGTCCCGACACCCCCGTGGGCTACGGGTTGCCGCTGGGCGAGTCGGTGATGGATCTGCAGACCCGGATAGGCGGGCCCGTCGAGTTCCGTTTCGAGAACGAGATCCTCTGCGCCAACTGCGGCCGGAAGACAAAAAAGAGCTACAGCCAGGGTCACTGTTTCCCCTGCAGCCGGAAACTGGCGGCCTGCGATCTCTGTGTCCTGCAGCCCAGCCGCTGTCACTACGACCAGGGGACCTGTCGCGAGCCGGATTGGGGAGACACGCACTGTATGCAGCCCCACCTGGTCTATCTTGCAAACACCTCCGGTCTCAAGGTCGGCATTACCCGCGCCCGCCAGGCCGTGACACGCTGGATGGACCAGGGGGCCAGCCAGGCCCTGCCTTTGATGCGGGCAGCGACCCGGCAGATCGCCGGCCTGGTCGAAGCGGCCCTGGCCCGCCATGTTTCGGACCGCACGGACTGGCGCGCCATGCTGCGGGGTGCGCCGGCTCCCCTTGACCTCCTCGCCGAGCGCGAGCGCCTGATCGCCATCT